>Ga0114919_10004086_pt1 | contig 11724 bp, 13 predicted proteins | sample BlataG_FD_88682 | JGI IMG/M metagenome (GOLD analysis project Ga0114919, IMG submission 88682) | Deep subsurface microbial communities from Black Sea to uncover new lineages of life (NeLLi) - Black_00105 metaG | ecosystem: Environmental > Aquatic > Marine > Oceanic > Sediment | place: Atlantic...
ACAGGTTCGGCACACTGAGGTACTCCTGCACTGCAACTTCGACAGGTTATTTATTTCGGGGCTGCGGTTCGACAGGCTCACCGCCCTGAGCGCTCGCTGCGATGGCGGGCAGGCGAGCAACTGATACGGCTGGACTTGACTTCGGCTGAGCGACTCGACGTGAGCGGCTCGACTTGAGCTCGCCGAAAGTCTCGTCGACACGTCTCTGTCGAAGCCTCACCAGCTGGATTGCAGCCTTGTCGGCTGCTCCGACGTCCGTGCAGAACGTGCACAAAACTGAATATTGCTTCTTCCCTCAACACTCCCCTCGATGAACCAAGTGCAATCTCTTTGGTTGCAAGCGTCAAATTCTTTTCCTTGGATCATCTGCGCCTAGAAGATGTGTTGGCAGCACTTTGATATCAAAGCTATACAAGGTTTTTAAATTGAATTCTCAGTGTTTTTCACTCTTTAACATATAGCCTAAAGCTCAAAGGGATTTCCGTTTGGGCAATAGCCTGTTAACTATTAACTAAGTCCTAATTAGCCATTCTAGATAGTCTAGATTTGTCTTGAGTCCCACAAACCTTATGCGGGAGTCATCACGTTTGCCTTTCCTTGTTTATCATAGGTGCCCACAACCCAGACCGGCGTCGGAAGCACAAAAACCCTTGCCCGTATGGGTTTTTTCATGAGACTTCTCCTGCGCTGTACTGTTGAAGGTAAAATCAAGAAGTGGTCCAGAAGGTATAACAAGGACCCCAGCTTAACGATAGGTTTTTATGATCGTACCCTCCTTAGAGCACAGAGTTTAGCAACTCTTGGAACTTATCCTCTTTCTCACTTTTGCCCAAGAATCGGTGATCAGAAAACTTTCCCTCATATTCCCGATCATCCGGGTGAATTTATTCATAGGCGCTGCAAAAGTGAGTGTGCCCTCGGGGGCGTATGGCCGAGCCGACACGTCAAACATGCCGAGAACACATCTTGGGCGGTCAGAGGCCTTTTCGAGATAAGGATACTGTACAATCGAACCGCAGCCGGCTGAAAAAGGCGCAAAAACGCCGTTAGGCTCAACCTCATCAAAGCTTGCGAGCGTAAAAAGGCCAGACAATACATCAGGCTGTGCAAAGAAGACAACAACATCAGGCTCATCCGCCTTTTCAAGCTTGTCCCATCTTTTTAAGGCAATAAACCTGGCAGGGGCCTTGAATTCCGGCATTTGTTTCATAATCTCCTTAACCATTTCGGGCGTTTTTTTGTAACGTTCGCCTTCCAGTTTTCCGGGGATGCCACAGGAGAGAAAGTATTCGAAGTTCGGGATAATTTCTTCGCTAAATCCAAGATGCCTCTTCCCACCGCCGCAACCGATAGAATTCACATCAAAACAGAGAGGCGACCCCCTTCGCACCTTGGACAGTGTTGAAATAAAACACTGATGCCCCGATGGAGGTTTCACCATCTCACCGAGACCCTCCTGATCGGTGTAAAAAAACGCGATCGGAAGCTCCGCTCCGCTAAAATAAGTCTCCCAGAGCTCGACAAAGTGTTCCTTGAGTCCCATATCCATAACATCTCCTCCTTCAGCAAGAATTGTCGCCTTAAGCTCCTCCTTGAGAACGCCTAACCTCAAACGATTCTGAGACTCTGCGGCTGCTACCCCAAGTCTTAATTGAAAAAGGGCAGTTCTGAAAAGTTATAGATTAATCACTCCCTCAGCCTTGGAGGATGTTCCTTAGACCATTGATATTAAAAAGAAGATTCTTGAAAACTACGTATCTTTGATTCCTCCAGAAAGATTGCTTTGGGCTGAATCCATCTCAAAAATGCAACCTAAAACCCACAAACAACGAATCATCAGACGCTTTCACTTCACCCGAAGGGTCATCAAAGCGAGCTTCAAAATTCCTATAACCAATCCCAATTGCTCCATTTTGCACAATATAGAAATAGAGGGCAGCAAAGAATTCGCTATATCGATTGGTATCTGAAAAACAGAGGGCTTCGGGGGCTATTGAGAAAGACGCCGAGATCGTTATGGGCAAATTTGTTGACTTTCCCCTGAGATCGTATTCTCCAAGAACCTGAAAGCTTACTGCCCCCAGGTCAAATTCTTTGGCACCGACATCCACTTCCCCAACAAAGCCTTTAAGTCCCAAACCCAGAATGAGTCCAGGAAACAAGATGTCGTCTTTTAAGGCGAAGCTTAGGTTAGCAATCAGATAGTCATCGCTATAATCTAAACCAAAACCAGCTTCAGGATAGCTGTCGTAAGCCGGAAATACATAGCCTAAATTTATTTTAATGTCATCAGCATTTGCGTAAATCTCGGAACTGATACTCGCACCGAGCGAATATTTTGGAAGAGTAAAAATCATTAGGGCAACTATTAATGCGATTCTTTTTATGCTTTTCATGTTCCTTTTCCTTTCTTTTTTTCTTGCACCATATTTGTGTAATGGCAGGTCAAACCTTGACTATTAACTAAGGCTTAATTAGCCATTCTAAACAGTTCGGATTTGTCCTGAGTCCACAAACCTTATGTTACATATTACACCATGAGGCCCGTTGGGCCTAGGAAATGGCTGATTGCTCCCCAGTGAAATATTCTTTCGGTTTCACCCCAGTACCATCTCCCGGAGCTACGGGGCGGGCGGGGCAGGGATAGCTGAAAGCTTTTAGCTATCTTCCACCCCTTCCTTCAAAATAGCGAAATAGTCCTTGTATAAGAACTTCCGGTTGCGGGCATAACCGGTTATTTCGTCGAGTATACCAAGCTCCATTATCTGTTTTACTAGACGGCCAGCTGTGGCAGGTGAAATCCCTGTCACTCTCTGAATTTCATGGATGGTGACCAAAGGATTCCAGAAAAGGTGATCAATCAGTTTTAAGCCATTTGGTATATCAGCAAGACGGGCTCTGTTTCGCTCTTGCAAGGCTATAATCCTTTGGGCGGTTTCCGTTGCCTGTTCGGATACTTCGTAAACACCTTTAAGAAAGAATTTTATCCACCCTTCCCAATCCCCCTTATTCCTTATGTTGTTCAATCGATTATAGTATTCTTGTAGGTTTCTCTTAAAATAGTAGGACAGGTAGAGTAGGGGCTTCTTAAGGATGTTGTCATGGACCAAAATGAAGGCGATTAGAAGACGTCCTACTCTTCCATTTCCGTCCAGGAACGGATGGATGGTCTCAAATTGGGCGTGGATAAGCGCATTCCTAACGAGAGCAGGTAGCTTATCTTCCTTGTGAATATACTTTTCCAGATCGCCCAGGGCAGCCAGCATTTCATGCGGAGGAGGTGGGATATAGGCGGCGTTGTTTATCGTTGAACCGGGTGGGCCGATCCAATTCTGCGTGGTACGAAACTCGCCAGCTGCTCTGTGTTCCCCGCGCACTCCCTTCAGCAATTCCTCATGGATTTCCCTTATGAGACGAAGGGAAAGGGGTAAGGTTGTTAATCGCTCCAACCCTTTGTTCATTGCACGTATGTAATTAACTATTTCATCAACATCCTTGACTAGCACTCCTGTTATTTCATAATCCAGAATGTCGAGAAGGGTAGCCCGTGTTCCTTCAATCTGAGAGCTCAAGACCGCTTCCTTTCGAACATACATTGCAACAAAGAGATCGGGGTTTGGAAGGACAGCCCCAATGCCATCCAGGCGGCCCAGAGTTATGTCCGCTCTAGAAAGAAGGTCCTGTAACTCTTCGTCCCAGGCAATAGGGGGGTCAGGAGCAAGAGGAGCGGGGATGAACGCTTTGTATCCTGTTGCCTGGGTGACATATTTGCCTGCTCTTGTAAATGTAGCTTGATCTTTCATTGATGAAACCATGCTGAGAAGAGGGGGCCTACATTTTAGAAAAGGCCAATAAATGAAAATATGGGTCCAGCTGTGGCACCATAATTTCATCGATGATTACATTACGAAGATACCGGTTTTATTTTTTCAAATCAAGTAAAATATGAAAATATAAATAACGGGGTCAAACCTTTAGCGCAGGCCTTTGAGCCGTGCAGCCGCTCTCACCCGGCGATGGGCATCAAGAAGCACTTCTTCCCGTTCATAGGCTACTTCTTCGAGCTTGTGGGTAAAAGGGGACATTTGTCGGACATGCGCCAGGAAAGCGGGTTTCAACACCATCGACCATTCCCTCAGTCCCTGTTTCTGCCTTCCAGGCTGTTCAGGATCTTCTTGCACTCCTCCTCAAGAGGGCCAAGTTTATTTTGTACGATGTCCCAAACGATCGGGATGCTGATACCGAAATACTCGTGAGCAAGCAGGTTTCTCAGCGCGACAATCTTGCGCCACTCAATCCCGGAAACCCCGCCCTTCCATTGATCGGGGAGGTTGCGCGCTGCCTCGCCGATAATCTCCAGGTTGCGGACAACGGCATCCAATGTCTTCCGGTCCCCCGCAAGTCCATTCTGGTTAAGCCCGGCGGTATATTCCCGAATCCACGTGACCGCCTCAAGGATATCATCCAGATACAAACGAAAATCCCTAGGCATACTTCACCTCTCGGGAGAGAAGGGGCTTGAGTCTCGGCTTGACCGTGTCGGAAAGCAGGAGATCAACCGACCTGTTGAGATGCTCCTCGAGAAAAAATTTCAGTTCCATATAATGGTCAAATGTGGGCTCTTCCAGTTCCACAAGCAGATCAACATCGCTTCGAGACCCAGCTCTGTCTCGAGCAAAAGATCCGAACAATCCGATCCGCCGGACGGAGAAACGGCGGTGTAATTCTTCCCTGGTCCTCTCCAAGAAGGTAAGGATCGCCTCTCTGGTCAGCGTGACGGCCTGGCCTCTTCCGTTATCCACAGCCGTGGATGAATCTTGCTCTGTGGGGATAGCTCGGGTGGACTCTTGGTCTCTACCCGCACCTCCACTGCGAACCCACTCGTCAAGGTCTTCTTTACGGAACTTCCAGAGCCGGCCGATTTTGTGGCCTGGCATCTGTCTCTCACTTATCCATTTGTAAACCGTATCTCGTTTGATCCCGAGATAGTCTGCAATCTCATCCACGGAGAGCCATCGATCTTTCATCATTGTTTCCACTCACCTTGAGCTCTATTGGCTGTGCCCTCGAAACGCCTGCCTGAGCGTTGCACGCAGAGCGTGCATCTTTCTATTAGATAACCTGCTTGTGGTAGGCAGGTGGATAGGTTCGGCAGACAGGTCCAGACAAACCAGGATAACCATGGATAAAGTATATCAAACGAAGACCCGTTGTCAAGCGGTTTTTCTGAGTGTTTTAGCTGTTTATCATGATTTGACCGATTGTGATGGGGGATGGGGGATGTGCGAAGCGCAGAGGGCAGCGAACAGCAATAAGGGTCAAACCTTGATTTGGAATGAATCTCCCTTAATTATTCTGACAGCCCCAGTGGAATAGATTCTCATTACACGGGGTAAAGATTAACTGGATTATTAGGATTTTTTTTCCTTTCCCTCCTGCCTATCATGCAAATCCTGTCTAATTCGAAATTCTAATTTTTTACTCTTAGTTCTTTTTCCATAGGCGGCACGGCCTTCCTTGACCTCAAAATGCCAACATTGCCCTTGCAGATGTAAACATTGCATAATAGCTCCTGTTTACTGACGTTATATATTGAAAGTTTTGTGTTGATATTTATTCCAATTTGGAATATTGTAGATAAGAATAAAAGATCGGATCTCTATGAGCTTTAAGGTATCAGCAGAAAATGCCCTTCTCGGGATTCTCATGACCGGACCCAAACACGGCTATGAGTTGCATGGCTATATTTCAACTAAGATGAACCAATTCTGGGATCTGAGCATGAGCCAGGTCTATGCCTTGTTGAAAAGGTTGGAAAACAATGGGGTGGTGGTATCGCAGGAGGAACGGCAGGAAAATAGGCCAGCAAAAAAGATATTCTCCCTCACCCAGAAAGGCAAGGAAAGATTCTTCCGTTGGGTTTCTACACCGGTAGAGCATGTGCGAGACGTCCGGATAGAGTTCCTGGCCAAGCTCTTTTTTATGAGGGAGCTTCAGCTTAAGGAAGGGCCTTCGCTTGTTGCCAAACAAATTGAGGTACTGCAGGAAAAATTACGGGTGATAGAGAATCTAAAAGAGAAGATTACCAATGAGTTTGAAACAGTCCTCTATTCTTTCAAGGCTTCCCAGACCACCGCTGCCCTTAATTGGTTAAGGGAATGCAAGGCCTCTTTTTCTTATAAATACTGAGCCACTAAGTCACAAAGACACAAAAAATATTAAATGGTCAATAAAAAATTCTAAATTATCTAATCTTAGTGACCTCGTGTCTTGGTGGCTCAATAGCACCTTTTTCTTAAGATGGAAGTGGTAAAAAGATGTCCATAGAAAATATTATTGTTCTTATTAAAGGCGGGGGCGAGATGGCCACCGGAATCGCTCACCGTTTGAGCAGGTGCCATTTTAGGGTATGCATGACTGAAATACCTCATCCCCATGCTGTAAGGAGAGAGGTCTCATTTTGTGAGGCAGTGTATGATGGGGAAAAAACGGTCGAAGGTCTGACCGCCAAACTGGTGGACTCATATGACCAGATCCCGGAGGTTTGGGATACCGGCAGGATACCGATCATTGTGGATCCTGAGGCCAAAGTTAAGGATATACTGAAGCCAGCTATCCTGGTAGATGCCATATTGGCCAAGAAGAATCTGGGCACAAAAATAGCCGATGCCCCGCTCGTCATTGGTCTCGGGCCAGGCTTCTATGCTGGCAGAGATGTGCATCTCGCGGTGGAGACCAACAGAGGCCATAACCTGGGAAGGGTTATATCCAAGGGAGCAGCGGAGGAGAATACGGGCATCCCTGGGGTAATCGCTGGCTTTTCCGCTGAACGGGTTCTCAGGGCACCTGCAGATGGGACATTGGAAACCGTGCGGCAGATCGGAGACCCCGTTCAGGCAGGGGATGTGGTGGGTTCTGTTGAGGGGTTGCAGGTTCAAGCGGAAATCAAAGGTGTTATCAGAGGCCTTTTGCGGGATGGGACCAGTGTGTGGAAGGGAATGAAAACAGGAGATATCGATCCGAGAGGGATCAAGGAGCACTGCTATACTATCTCCGATAAGGCACGGGCGGTGGGCGGTGGTGTGCTTGAGGGGATCTTATCCTCCCTGAATCGGTGAGGCAATCTGTGAACATTAATGATCTCTTGCAATTAGATCGACTATGGAAAAAGATCTACCCATATCTGGCCTCACAGATAATGGAGAACTACCAAAGGGATTACGGATCAGCCTTAGAACTGGGGCCCTTCTCGGGTGGCATCTCCCAGGAATTGGCACGGTCATATCCCCGGCTTGCTATCACTATTGGAGATGAGTCAGCAGAGTTTGTGGAACACGTGAAAAAGGAGATTGCCATCTCAGGGCTCACTGACCGTATAACCGTTTTGAGAACTAATCTCGATCACCTCGACTTCAATGACGCTCAATTCGATCTCGTAATCCTGAGAGGGGCCTTCTTTTTCTTACAGAACACAGAAAATCTTCTTGGTGAACTATTTCGGGTGCTAAAACCGGGAGGGATGGCATTCGTCGGCGGTGGATATGGCAAGGGCACTCCCGAGGAGTTTATTGATAAGATCGCAGACGAATCTCGGGAATTAAATAGTAGATTGGGCAGGAAACGGATCAGCGTAGTGGAGTTGGAAGACATTGTTAGAAAATCAAGGCTTACTGATCAATGCCATATTAGAGAAGAGGGGGGATTGTGGATAACCATCAAAAAATAGCACATCTCAGGAGGTAAAGACATGGCCCCCGTCAAGACCGTCAAAGGCCTCGGACAAGCCCTCGATATCCACCCAAAGGAGGTCATAAGCCTGGTGGGTGCCGGAGGCAAGACAACCCTCATGTTTGCCCTGTCTCGAGAATTGGTCACCCATAAAAAGGTTGTCATTACCACTACAACCACCAAGATATTCCCTCCCCCTCCATCTGACACCCCTTTTCTCTTCCTCTCCCGAGATGAAGAAGAGATAGTCGATTACATCGTTAAAAATGCAAGCAGAAAAGGACACGTTACTGTCGCCTCAGAGGCGTTAGTCGACTCTGGTAAACTCAACGGGATTAGCCCTTTGCTGGTCTCGAGATTGATTGCGCTGAACCCAGTGAGCCATGTTATCGTTGAGGCAGACGGGGCCTCCAAGAGGCCCCTGAAAGCACCGAATCCTGAATATGAACCGGTAATTCCCCCATGCACTACTCTGGTAATACCGATGGTTGGAATTGATGCGTTAGGTTGTGAGCTGTCAGAAAAAAATGTGTTTCGATCTGAGATCGCATCCAGATTAACAGGGATTCCTTTAGGAGGAACGGTCTCAGCAGACGCCATTGTTAATCTCATGCTTCACCCTTCTGGTATGACCAGAGGGAGCCCGGCTGAGGCAAGGATAATCCCATTTATTAACAAGATGGATTTGAATGTTGACCTATCAATGGCCAGGGGCATTGCCTCTCAGATTCTTGCCGCCAAACATCCCCAGATCGATCGAGTTGTCTTAGGTCAGGCGCAGGTACATCCGCCAGTTGCAGCGGTGATTTTTCGGTAATAGCTCCCGCTTGGAGGTATTGATATGGAAGACATATTTCAGGAGATCGTGAGAATTCGATCTGAAGGAAAGATTGCTGCAGTTGCTACCGTGATAAATGCCAAAGGCTCTACCCCGAGGGAAATAGGATCAAAGATGTTAATCAGAAGCGACGGCACTGTTCTGGGCTCCGTAGGTGGAGGAACCCTGGAGGCACAGGTGTGCAAGGAGGCCATGAAAGTCATGAGGGAAAACAGGTCCACAGTCTTGCGGTTTGATCTTACCAGCAAAGAGGTGGCAGAGGAAGGCATGATCTGTGGAGGAAATATGGAGGTCTTTGTGGAACCTATCGTTCCCGAACCGTGCCTCTATATCTTTGGGGGAGGACATATTTCCCTTTTCCTAGCCAAATTGGGCAAGATAGTGGGATTCAAGGTTGTGGTCGTCGACGATCGGCCGGAGTTTGCCAATCCAGAGCGATTTCCTGAAGCAGATGAGGTTATCGCTCAAGATTTTCCACTGGCCTTCCCCAGGCTTACCATAAATAAATCCTCATACATCGCAATTGTCACAAGGGGTCATCTCCAGGACGAAACGGCGCTCGAATGGGCAGTGAAAACGGATGCTGCCTATATTGGCATGATCGGCAGCAGGAAAAAGAATCAGACGGTGTTTTCACATCTACAAACCAAGGGTGTCCCCAAAAAACGACTAGAAGAAATTCATGCACCTATCGGCTTGAATATCAACGCGGAAACACCAGAAGAGATAGCTGTGAGCATCATGGCCGAGATTATTAAGGTCAGAAGAGCACGGGAACATACGGTCAAGACCTGGAAGGTTTAAGCGTGGAGAGAAACTTAGAGAGTATGAAAATACTAAAGAGAGTTTCGGTGATTTCGGTTCTGGCATTTCTGTTTAGTCTTTTTGGTCTGTCTCTAGGTTCTGAGAGCAGAGAAAAGGCCCCGCACACAACAGGGAAAGAGATCGGCATGGCAGTGGAGTTTATGGACCACGCTGCTTGCGCTTATGTTGCTCGGGACAAAGGCTGGTTTGCAGAGGAAGGACTCACCTTGTCAGCTTATGAAAGCTACGTAACCGGTATGGCCCTTGCCGCGGCATTGGCCCGGGGAGACATCCAGGTAGCCTATATTTGCCTCGTGCCAGCCATAAACGCCTATGCCAATGCCAAGGTGCCGTTAAAGATCATTGCAGGAACACACAGGTATGGCTATGGCCTCGTCGTCAACTCAGAGAAGATACAGCTTATCCAAGACCTCGAGAAGCCGGGCATTCGGATTGGGTGCGTGAGAGAAGGGGGTGCTGTGGATGTGCTCCTTCACAAGGTCATAGATAAGTATGGCCTTGATGAGGCAGTGGTATTGCGCCGAATCAAAAGGATGAACCCGCCCAAGCAGGTCCTGGCCATCAAGATGGGGCAGCTTGATGCTGCCTTCCTCCCAGAGCAATGGGCTACCATGGCAGAAGATTTTGGCTTCAGGATGCTTCTCACCGGAAGGGATGTGTGGCCTGGGATGCAAGGAAGCGTTTTGGCTGTCAAGGAAGAGCTTATGAGGGATGATCCAGAGATAGCCAGAAAATTGGTAAAGGTAACCCAAAAGGCAACTGATTTGGTTAATGAGCGCCCCATAGAGGCAGCAACTATCATGGCTCGGCAAATGTCGGTCACAGGGGAGCACGTTTTTCCACTCAAAGCAACCGAAGTGGCGGCAAAGCTCGAGATCACCCCCCAGGTCCTGCTGCGGTCAATGGCAAGGCTGGATTACACTACCCGTATCAGTCCAAGCACGGTTCAACAAGCGATAGACTACATACATCACTTGGGTTACATCAAGAAGGCCTTCAGGGCGGAAGATATCTTGGATTTGAGGTTTCTGAGATGAACCAGATCACAAAAACCACGCGACGATGGGAGATACTGCCGGTAGCCATATTCCTGGCTCTGTGGGAAATCATAGCCCGATTGAATCTCGTCCCAGGGCAGTTTTTCTTCCCTCCTTTCTCTGTGGTCATGGAGGAATTCGGCCACCTGATTGCCAATGGCGTACTGGTTGATAATTTCTTCAGTAGCCTGATTCGAGTCTTGGTCGGCTTTTTCACGGGATCTCTTGCCGGCGTAACCTTAGGAATCATGATGGGATGGAATGAAGCCACAAACAAGGCGCTTCACCCCATATTCAGCCTCTTGTACCCCATCCCCGCCCTGGGCTGGCTGCCCATTTTGATGCTCTGGTTTGGCATAGGGGAACTGCTGCCCATCACCATAATATTTATATGTTCCTTCTTCCCCGTGCTCTATAACACGATAACCGGCATCAGAGCCGTGCCCAAGGGCTTTATCAAGGCAGCAGAGATCCTCGGGGCATCCAGGATGGAAATATTGAAAACGGTGCTTCTCCCTCTCGCTCTCCCTAATATATTTACCGGATTGAGGTTGGAGGCAGGTATGGCCTGGAGGGTGATTATAGCCGCTGAGATGGTGGCTATCCCCACTGGCATCGGAGCGTTGCTTATGAGGGCAGAGAGTCTGATGAGGGTAGATATCATCATCGTGTGCTTGATCGTTCTATCAATAATGTGTCTGTCTTTCGAAAAATTCTTTATCTTTATGGAGCACCGGCTAACTGGCAAATGGCGATAATATGCCAACAATAGAGCTCAAAAACATTAGCAATTTTGTTTGCCGAGATATAAGCGTGACAATATCGAATGGGGAACTTCTGGTGCTCCTGGGCCCCACAGGTGCTGGCAAGACAACCCTGCTCAATATTATTTGCGGACTGGCTCCCTATGAAGGGTCGGTACTATTCGATGGTGAGCCCATAGATACCATTCCCATCAGCAGGAGAAGAATCGGTTATCTCTTTCAAGACCTGGCTCTCTTTCCCCATCTGGATGTAAGGGGGAATATAATTTATGGGTTATCAACAAAGAAGTGGGGCCGCAATCAGATTGAGGCTCGATTAGATGAAATGTGCACCTTGCTCAATATCGGCCATCTTCTGGGAAGATACCCGAAGGATTTGAGTGGCGGAGAGAGACAAAGGGTTGCCCTAGCACGGTCTCTTGCGCCGGCCCCCCGTGTGCTCCTGCTGGATGAGCCCTTTAACAGTCTGGACAACAAGACTAGGAAATATCTGAGGATCGAGTTCAAGCGGATCGCAAAAGAACTCGACCTA
>Ga0114919_10004087_pt1 | contig 11724 bp, 6 predicted proteins | sample BlataG_FD_88682 | JGI IMG/M metagenome (GOLD analysis project Ga0114919, IMG submission 88682) | Deep subsurface microbial communities from Black Sea to uncover new lineages of life (NeLLi) - Black_00105 metaG | ecosystem: Environmental > Aquatic > Marine > Oceanic > Sediment | place: Atlantic...
TAGTAATTATAGATCCTGTAAAAACCGCTTCTTTCAATGTAATGGGCGTGCGAGATCTAGCACTAATTATTGAACCAGATAAAGATATTGAATTAATTCAGATGTTAAAAGAAGAATGTTGTAATGCCGATAGCATCCCATCTGGAGGTGTTGCCGGAGTAGATAAAAACGATCTTAAGCGTTTGCTGCTCCACCTAACTGGCGCAGAAAACGGCGTGATTATTCTTGGACAGGGCGTAATACAACCTCACATGGATTACGATCTTATAGAGGAATTATTAGATTTGGTTCAATTGATAAACACAAGGCAGGTGAAAGGTCGAATATCGCTGCTTTTACTGGGAGGGCATTTTAATATGGCAGGATTCGATCATGTAGCGCTTTCCTCATACGGAGTAAGCGGTAAATTACAATTTGAAAAGAGAAAATTGGTTAAGTCAGAAGACACAATCATTTCAAAAATTAATAAGGAAAATTTCGATTGTTCTATTATAGTCGGAACCGATCCTATCTCACATTTACCACATTCTTTGAGCTCCAAATTAGCAAAAAAACCACTTTTACTCATAGATAACCATAATTCAGCAACTTCGCGCATAGCAGATGTAGTTTTACCGACAGCAATAACAGGAATTGAAAGTAGTGGACTCGCTTATCGTATAGACCAAGTACCAGTTGAATTAAAAAAAATTTTAAATCCACCTAATAGTATTCCTTCGGACGAAGAATTACTGAACCAATTGATTAAAATATTAAACGGAGGTGCCAAATAATTTGGATTTTCTATTAAATACTATAAGAAAAATTGACAACGATCAAGTAAAAGAACACAGTTTTGGAAACGAACAATCTTTAGAAGAAAACTTAGCGATATCATTTATTAATCCAGAAGATTTTGACAAACTCAATTTAGTTTCAAACTTACATTTAAAAATATCGAATAATCAAAGGAGTATTGTAGTAAAAATTGAAAAAGACGATAACGTACCTGAGGGAACCATAACGATGCCCGTGTCAATATGGTCAAACCAATTAACAGAAATACTAAACAATAATCTTGTTTATAAAAACATCTTAGTAAGCGTGGAAGCAACGCGCGAGCCAATACTGAAATTTAAAGAAATTATCCAAAAAATCAGAGGTATCGAATAAGATGGCTAAACTCCTTGTAAAAAATGGTTTTATTTTTGACCCCATAAACAATATTGAAGGAGAAACAAAAGATATTTTAATTGAGAATGGGAAAATAGTTGAAAAATTTACTAACAAAAACGATCTTAAAGAAATCGACGCTAAAGGAAAAACGGTTGTTCCGTCGGCAGTTGATACGCACACTCATATAGCTTCCCAGCAGGTTAACTGGGCGCGATTGTTGGGATCTGAAAATAAAGATTTCCAAGATATATGGAAAGGTTTAACTTTAGAGAATATTGCTAAAAGTTACATTTCGAACGGATATACCTTTATTCTCGAAGCTAATGTTTTCCCATCCCTCTCAAAACAGACGATATTTGATTTAAAACTATTGCCCGTGTTAGATAAAGCATTCTTGTTGAATGTCGGTAATTTATGGACTTTAGAACTCGAATTTCAGCGTGGTAAGGTTGAAAATGGTGCCGTTTTTTTGTCAGATCTCTTAAATAAAGTTAAAGGATTTGGATTCAAAGCCTATAACCCCTTCGAAGCGGAATATTGGAATTGGAAAGTGGTTAGAAAAAACCTAACCGAAAAGGGGAGGTTATTTAACTTTACTCCTATGGATGTTTACGAAAATCTCACTAAATTTGTAGAGTATTTAGGTTTACCTCATTCTATTCACGCCCATATCGAAGGTTACGAATCTGTTCTTTCTAAAGAGAATTTAGTGTCAATTCTAAACAGGATCAAATCTCTTGGTTTAAAACCTAACACTAACAACTCCCTTGAAATTAAACGATCTCAAATATTTCACCTTGCACACGCTTCAGCTTATAATTCTGAAGGAGATAACTCAGAATTGATTAAATTTTTCAACGAGAACCACGATTTTGACATGGATTTAGGTTTTATAGGGTTTGACGAGTTGAATCCGTTAATTACATCCGACCGTCATTTGGTAAATAATCTAATAAGTTCGGAAAACGCGTATAAACTAATTAGATCATCGGTGGAATCAGAGGGAGATTCATTTGTAACTCTAAGAAAATTTAGAAAAAAAAAGGGAAGCGATTGTATTTTATGGGCAAACGCTATTGATTTAGCGTTAAATATTAACCCATGGCAAATGCAATTCTCAGTCAACTACCCGAATTATGCAAATATAACCAACGTTCCTGAAATTGCAACTTGGTTGTTGAGCAACAAAGCTCGTGAAAGTTTTATGAAGGATATGGATGCCGGCTTTTTAAAAGATAATTCTCTAGCCAGCAATGACAACATACTATCTTTTAACGATTTCGTAATTCTAACTCGTTCGAGCCCAGCTAAATCGCTAGGTATTGGAAGCATAAAAGGTAATTTAGGTTTAGGTGCTGATGGTGACCTGAATGTTTTGAATTTGAACTTAAACGATGTCGATGTTTTGAAAGATGTTGAAACTTTAAAGAAAGCGCTTGAAAACATAGAATTCGTGATAAAGTCAGGAGAAATTATCAAAAACAAAGAGAATTTCAATATGAGTGGTTCAGGAAAAATATTTTGGGCTTTGGGAAAAGCCGAAAAGGACGATTCTAAATTAATTTTAACAAAGAAAAAAGAATTTTACCAAAAATATTATTCCACTTTTTACGACTCTTACGATATAACTATTGATAACAACATTCTAAGAAAAATTGCTTAAATCTCAGAAATTTTTTCATTTATGCTACGAATAAAACATGGTAAGAAAAAATTTAATATTTCCCTAATATTATGGTCTCATCCAATTACATGATAATGTAAGGAAGAATGATGGTAATATCTTGGAGATATAATATAAGCTAATGGTCTTTTTCTCACATATTTTTCTAAATCTTTTTCTAAGAAAGTATATGCTAAAAGATGAACAATTGGGATTATTAGTTGTGTCCATTCATCATATTGGCTTTGTGAGAAGCTATTTTCAACTCTGATGATTTTAGGATTCATTGCTAATAAGAGAGCATATTCAATTAATTCAGGTATAAACTTGGCACTTTGAGCTCGTAAGATGTTCATTTCTGCCCTTAATAAAATCATCCAAGTTTCCTTAACATCCCATGGAAATAAAGCTGAAACAGATGCAAAGAATTTAGAACCTTCAGGAATATCGCGCAATAAATCATTAAAAAAGTTTAATTTTGATAGATCTCCTATAAAGGGGATAACAAATGAAGCATATACGACTTCGTCATTACTTAAAGAACCTATCGGTTGATCCTTAAAGATTTTAATTAAATTTTTTACATATTCATCACCCAACGCTTTACTTCCATGATGAAGAGACCAGTTCGAGAATAATCTTCCTATCATTGAAATGGCTTTTATAATTTGTTGCTTTAGAGCATAAGCATATAAAGATTCTTTTATGTCATGATCGGGATTATCTTTTCGATATTCATGTTGCGTATTTCTTTCAATTTTTAGGATATCTCTATTTGTGTCAGATATGCTTAATTGAGGATTTCTCATAAAATTAATAGAAAGTGTCATCATTCTCTTCTCTGCTTGATTATAAGTATATTCTCTTTTTGATATCGAGTTAAATGCTTTCTCTAATCCGCCTAAATTAGTATTTAACAAATAAACTGCCCAAATTGGAGAAAATACTCCTGTTTTCATTATGTCGCCCACTCTATCAATTAAGGATGAAAATTCTTCATCAAGTTGATCGATAAGATTAATCAAGTCGTTTAAATCCCTTGATAAAAACCGTTCTCGAGCTTCAATCTCATCAATCATATTATCTCCTATAGGTGTTAAGACTACGTTTTTTCCATTGACTCGTACAGCTTGATTAATGGATTGCTTTTGATCATTTAATTTCAAAATTTGATCCTTAATAATACTGACTTGAGTATCCATCTTTTTTATCTCATTCTTCAATTTAGAAATTTGAGACTTCAGCTTTTTTCCTTTTCCAATTTGTAAATAACTAACTAACTTACTACCTAGAGAAGCATGTTCATATTCTCTTTCTATAGATAATAACTCCTTATTTAGTCCATGAATCTCGCTATTTAGTCGATCATAATTCATTTTAAGAGTATCTATCTCACTTGCCGTTGGTAGATCGGCACTTTCTTTTCCGTATTCGCTGATAAAGGAGAATTTCAATAAATCTGAAATCTCATCAGAAGAACAAGGAATATCATTCCTTTTATTAATCGATGTTAAAATTTCTAAGGCTCTTTTACAATCCATTTTAATTCACCATTTCAAGTAATGGAATTTCTACTGAAGGAACTTCAGTTCCCTCTAATACAATTAATAAATCTTTATTATGATTTTTTGAATATGCGAAACTGTCTCGATTTATAGCAAGTTGGATGAGAAGTGCTAATTCTTCTCTCTGTCTATTCCAAGAGATCTTTGAACCTTCTAATTGGTGACGATATGAATCAATTTTAACTAAGGCAAAAAGAAATTCAAAAACTAATTTCTCCCACTCCTTAGATTGAGTTTCTGCGAATTTGTCTTGAGGTACAGTTTTCCATATCAATCCTTCTAAGTCAGCAAAGTGAATTTTACCATCAGGAGCTACTACGCAATCTTTATCTAGCCATACATCTTGATATATAATCCCTGTTATGTTATCTCCTTCCTTTTTTGCTGACCTCAAAAATAAAGACAATAATGCTATCCCGCTTTTGATAAAGTTAATTTCAAATTTTTCAATAAGTTTTTCGGTATCTAAATCAAATAATGAAAAGAAAGAACTAGGGTTAGCAACTAAACGAGAAGATTCAAAATACAATCGTATGTTCGAAGGCATTAGTCTAATTTCTTGATAAAAATGATCTTTATAGGTACTAAACCAAAAGAACTTACGAGCCATTTCTTCAATTTCGGGAGGTAATTGTACGACACCTATGACAGGGCAAATATGAGCACCATTGATGGAATCTAATTTTGCTAACTTGGAGAAAGCTAACTCATCAAAGGCATTGATAAAACCTTGACAACCATATGGGCTTTCTCCCATCCATGATTCGCCCATAATAAAACCTGTTCCTGTTGTTAATTTATCTACAAGATGAAGGCATGTAGAATCGCGACAAGCATTTCGTATATGAAGTGGTGATAATGATTTTCCTTCGTACATATCTTCATATGCTCCACAACCTTTAATAGCTAAGAAAAAAGTTTTGCCATTTAAATTGACTGAAAATTCTGGAAATATCGCGTTGCGATTTTCATCTTTTATAGCATTTAGTTTTGGTTCTTTGATATCATGTAATTCCGCCGTAGCGGGACCTATATATCCTTTTATCCATTTCTTATATGATTTGAATTGTGGATTTATTGCTGAAATTTCTGCATTTACAGAATATAATTTTAGATCAATTGAATCATGAAGAAATTGTTCGAAAGTATTCAAAAGCGTCTCACCTTTACTTTAGGCATTTTAATTCCAAATAAAGTAACCGTTCCTAATTTTGGGGCATCAAAATCATCATATATATTTTTTGCAGGGCTATTCCATTCAGCAATTTCTGTTATAGCAGAATTACATCCTAATTCTTTTAAAATTGATAATCGAGCATTTACTAGTGCTCTACCAATTCCTTTATTTCTGAAAGCAGGATTAACATACAGACCATATAACCATCCAGTTTCTTTTCCTGGAGTAGCAAATCCAACGCCTAATAGTACTCGGTCTAAATATATTTCTGGTTTTTTATAATTTCTTCTGGAGATCTCTTTTAAGATCTCTTTAACCCATTCTTCTTTAGGAGAAGCTGTTGCGATAACTATAATATCACTCTTCGCCGCTTCAATAACCCATTTTGCATCCTTTTTTTTGGTAGTACCACTATCTTCATTAGCAATCAATCTCATGATTGCATCTAAATCTTGAGCTGTTGCAGGCTCAATTAGATTAGCATCATAATGAACTTCCATTCCCTGCAAGTATTCAATCTTAAACACATCATATTTCTCGATAGTTTTAAAACCAAAGAGTTTAGAAAGTTCAGCGTGGGCATATTTTACTTTAGTATATATTATTAAGTCCTCAGAATATTTTCCAAAAAATGTCCCAACCTTTCCATTCGGTTCAATAAATCCGATTCCTTTAAGCATTTCTTGATTATGAGCAGAAACGATTGTTTTTCCTTGAATTTTTGCTCTGGAAAGATATGCAAGGATCATTTCTGAATAAGGAGAATCAACAGAAAATTCTAATCCTCCTAGCATTTTTCTTTCTACAACCACTTCTTGTTTTTTACCTCGTGCTCTTATAACTCTTGGTTTCCATCTATAATGTTCATAGACTACATAAAAAATTATAGCCAAAAATAATAATGGAGCCCAATAGGTAAGGAGATAGATCCAAATGCAAAATGGGCGCAAATAACTTGAAGATGTTATAAATACATATGAATCCAATACAAAAACTGAATAATAACCACTACTATAACCAACATCTTCTTCGTGTAATACCTCTCCAATTAAATACCCTTCAGGAGTAAAATATTCGTCAACTCTGTAAGTAGCTTCAAATTGTCCATATACATCATCTCTTGAATATTGCCCCGAAGAGGTTAATCGTTTTCCTGTAAATGGCATGAGATGTCCTAACCAAATCAAACCATCACCAACAAATTCATAAGTCTCAGTAAGCATGGAATAGGTATCAGTTTGAATTCCCCCTGGTATGTGAAACCAGACGTTTAGGCCCGTAGCATTATACTCTTGATCACCAAGAGAAAGATATTGTCCATCTATTAATGAATAAGTAAAATGATAATAATCCTTTCCCCCGTAATCCTCTTCGAGATATCCTTCAAGCCAACTCTGAAATGTCCAAGTAATTACACATGAGACACTGGCAACTGATCCACTATAATCAACTTCATAATGTCCATTTGCCCTAAAGTTCTCCGTATAACCTAGATACCATCCTCCAGTTCCAGTAATGTCCCAATTGTAAACATAATCAAATTCAAGGTCATGATCTGTAAAGTTTATACCAAGATATGGAATTCCAAATAATTGAATAAAAACTGAAATTATCAGCATTAATAAAAATAATATCGATCTTTTTTTCATCGGATATAATCAACTCTAAAGGATTTAATTGGATAATTACTAATTCTATTAGATTGAAGTTCAAACTTTAATATTATGATCGATCTAACAATGCTCCTATATAAAGTTTGTTTAGATTAACTCAATGTAATCAAAACTTTTAAATAGGCTTTTTAAAATTGATATGGCATTTTGGATTTATAGAAAATAAGCAATTTTCCAATATATTTAACATCTATAAATTGAAAAGAGTGAAAGTTAAATCTTGTAGAGTTCTCCTTTAATAATTCAATCCCTTAAGTCTATGAACTGTGGTAAATAGATTTTTACCGCTGTTTCTTAGATAGTTCATTGCTTCTTCGATTCCTTCTATCGTCAAGTTAAACATGGGGATAAGGCTCGAAATAATCTTCCTCGTCCATGGTACCCACTCTAACCAAATTACTTCAGAGTTTAACCAAACAACATTTTTCTTGAAGTAGTTGGCTAATTCTCTAATTTAATCGTTTCCTAATAAAATATTAACTAATTTGAATAGTGAAATTAAAAATATTTTAATGAAGTGGAAATTAAAAAATTCAATTTATCAATCTTCAATTTCTCATTATAATGATCAATTTTAATTAAAAGATTATCACTATAGTGACAACATTTAAATGTTATGTAATAATAACATATTTTAATGATTAATAAATCGTTATTATTTGAAATTCTAAGAGAACAGAATTATTGGTTTAAACAACCGCTATTTGATTATATTGATAGAAAAATATATTTAAAAGAAATAAAAAAACATATCAAAACTAAATCAATCTTAGTAATTCAGGGACCTAGAAGAGCAGGAAAGACTGTATTGTTAAAATTACTTATTAGAGAAATGATAAAATCTATTGACAAGAATAAAATTCTATATGTGAATCTTGAAGATTATAGGCTATTCCAATACTATTCCCTCGAGCTTATTGAGGCAATCTATGACACTTATAGAGAAAAAATAAACCCCGATAAGGAAGTTTATTATTTTATAGATGAAATTCAAAATATTGAGGGTTTTGAGCACTATCTGCGCTCACAATATGATAGCGAGAAAAAAATTAAATTCATTATTACAGGATCAAATTCAAAATTATTAAGTAAAGAATTAGCTACTTTACTTACAGGTCGTACATTAACATTTGAGGTTTTTCCCTTTTCCTTTAAAGAATACTTATTATATAAGAATATGGAAATTTCAGATAACAAATATTATTCGCTTGAACCTAATATCCATAAATTAAAACATTTATTTAACGATTATTACACTCTTGGTTCAATTCCAGAATATATTAATAATCCTAAAAAAGAACGATTAGAAGAATATTTCGAAAATGTAATTCTTAAAGATATTGTAGAACGATATAACATAAGAAATACTAAATTAATTAAAGACCTCGGGATTTATTTACTATCTAATGCTACTAACTTGATTTCACACAGTTCATTAAGTAAAGTTTTTGATGTTTCAATTAATACAATTAAGGAATACATTTCATTTTTAGAATCAGCATATTTATTCTTTCATCTTAATAAGTTCTCCTATTCGTATAAAAAGCAACTTAAAACATCTTCAAAAATATATAGTATTGATAATGGGTTAATTAATCTCGTAAGTTTTAAATTCTCTGAGAACAAGGGTCGTCTTTTTGAAAATTTAGTATTTTTAGAATTAAAGCGAAACAATAAAGAAATTTATTATCACAGATTAAAAAAAGAATGTGATTTCATAATTAAGAAAAATCTAAAAATAATTAACGCAATTCAAGTATCTATAAGTTTAGATCTTCCCAAAACCAAGAAAAGAGAGTATGAGGGGTTAATAGAAGCATTAAACGAATATAATTTAAAAGAAGGTTTAATTATTACAGAAGACCAATACGAAGATTTAAAAATTGATGAATTTAAAATAAAAATAAGACCGTTATGGTTTTGGCTCTTAAATAAAAAAGAATGAAATACCCAAGATTAATCTTAAATTAGATAATGAAAGGTTTAATGGAAGATTTAATAATTCAATCCCTTTAGTATATGAACTGTAGTAAATTGGTTTTTCCCGCTGTTTCTTAGATAATTCATCGATTCTTCGATTCCTTCTATCGTCAAGTTAAACATAGGGATAAGGCTCGAAATAATCTTCCTCGTCCATGGTACCCACTCTAACCGAATTAATTCAGGGTTTAACCAAACAACATTGTTCTTAAAGTGGTTGGCTATTTCTCTAACGTAATAAATTCCGGGCATCTCATTTCTATGGTAATAATAAATCGAACCATATCTTTCCGTAAGCTCCCACGACGTCACAATTTTTTGAAATATGTTTCAAAAAAACGAAGAAAAGAAAGAATTTCTTCCCAGAAATGTTTGGAATCAAATCAATACTGCGATAGATTGGTTACTAACAAATAATTTCTTGAATGGTCTCATTCTAACAATTAAATATTCAGAAATGTTTCAATCGTTATTATAATTATAATCTCTATACTATAATCTGATTTTAGATTTACAATAATTAATTTTTACCTTAATTTTCTTTTAAATATAACTATAACATTATAGTTTTATGGCTAATATTGACAAGAAAGATTCCATAACTAATTCGAGAATTAATAATAACATTAGAGATTTGGACCCTAATTTCTGGACCATTATTGAAGTATTACGCTGCCCTAAGTTTAGTGATAAAAGTAAGAAACCTCCCTCATGGCTATTTGATCCTCTTTTTAGCGATAAACACGTTTATGGACTCGAATTGAAGCTCACTCCTCAATTTTCGATGAAATTTATCTTAATGGGAAGCGTTTCTACTTTTAATTCGAAAGATGCGTTCAGATCGGGTATAAAGTTTCGTGATAACCTTCGAGCACGGTTTCCAGGCATAGAAACTAAAGTAACTGTACGTTCTGCTCTACACTATTACAATGAAAAAAATAAGCGTTTCTGGGAAGTCAAAATACCAAGGCGGGATGATTTTTATTATGGTAATATTAATATTTTCCAAAAACTCATCAATTTTGTTTGGCTAAACCGTACAAATAGAAAAATTACAGCATATATATTCTGGCATAGGAATTCCAATCATAAAAATTATCCTCGTCCCAAAGCTACTCCTATACAAGATCTAAAGCCCGATTGGTTAGAAAAACATAAACAGCATTACCTAAAATATTATTTACTCCGAATTTTAATTAATGTAGAATTAGATGATAATATTAATCTAAGTGTAGCTGATTTAGAACTAAAGGGACAACTCGAATCACTTGCGTCAGGAATTCAAAATAGTTTTGGATGTGGAGCAACTTTAAATTTAGCCAAAGCAGATACATGGTATCAAATTTTAAATGATGATTTTTTTGAAGAGGATCATGCAGCTTTTATTGAACCGAAAGAATTTGATTTTGTGTTCTTAAATAATATCCCTCTTAAGAAGGGCATGTGGCTAAAGGATGAAAACGTGGAATTAGAGCCTTATAACGAATCAGATCCTGAAAAAGTTAAATTAGGCTCTCTATTGTATCGAGGATCACTCACAAACCATGAAAAATCAATGAAAATAGATCATTTACACCAACGGGTTCTTATAGCGGGTAATAATGGTGTAGGAAAAACCTCATTTTCAATTGATCTATTAACTCAGATTAATAAGAAACACAAGAATGTCGGGTTCATTTATGTGAATACTGTAAAACCTGACCAAGATCTGTTTTTTAAAATGGGTAGTAGTTTTAATTTATTACTCAAATGGAATACACCAAAGTGCCGAGTACCTTATATTAATAAAAATGGAAATATTTACGACACCGCACGATATATTATCGCACAATTGGGACTAAAAAACTTTTTTGAGAGCAATTTAATAGAAGTGCTTGATTTATACTTGAAAGAACATGGAATGCCTCCTAAATCCATTAAAGTCTTATTAAATAACCTTGTTAAATTTATCGAAGCTGATAATGAATTAGATAATAAGACGAAATATCGCAGGATATCTTATCTTAAGACGCAGATCGCAAAAATTACAAGAGATAAACACATAGTAGACAGTTTAAGACTAAATGATACTGCACCTCAATGGTTCGATGTGCTCATGAAAGGAGGAGGAATTTTCCTTGATTTAAGTAGTTGTAAAAGCCGAGAGGCTCAAAGACTATTCCTATGTGCTCTTTTTAATTATTTAAAGGATACATTACCCCAAACTAACAAACTAAAGGTCATAATCGCAATTGATGAAGCACACCGTCTCGCCCAAGAACAAACGGGACAACACGTTCACGATGATGATTTTATCTCATATAAAGGATTTCAGGACTTCATGGCTGAATTAATTGAAGAATCGAGAAGCCAAGGGATTTCCTTCATGTTTATTGATCAAGATCCCAAACTACTCATGAGTAAAGTACGAAGCGCTCCAATGATCCACTTCATCTTTAGTTTAGACGAAGAGAATGCAAAAATATTAGCTCATAACAAGGAACAAGAAGAGCTCATCAACAATCTCGGAAA
>Ga0114919_10004088_pt1 | contig 11722 bp, 10 predicted proteins | sample BlataG_FD_88682 | JGI IMG/M metagenome (GOLD analysis project Ga0114919, IMG submission 88682) | Deep subsurface microbial communities from Black Sea to uncover new lineages of life (NeLLi) - Black_00105 metaG | ecosystem: Environmental > Aquatic > Marine > Oceanic > Sediment | place: Atlantic...
AACTGTGATAAAAAGATTGCTATTATTTCTCGCTTATAATTCTCGATTTACAAAGAAGTTCGCTGAGCATGATTACAAATCCGTCTTCCAGCGAACCCTGAAAGATCTCGAGCCTCTTGGATTTGACATTGAAGGCAAAAGGGTGCTAGACCTCGGTTGTGGTAAACGATACCAATTTGCGTTGCTCTGTGCGGCTGCTAATGCTCACGTGACTGCACTTGATATTGAGTATGTGAAGCCAGATTTTTTGCCTTACGCTATTTGCCATACCTTCACCCGTGAAGGTATGAAACGTGCGGTAAGATTGGGTCTGCAGCGATTGCTTTACGACAGAATGTATTATAGTTGTCTGCAAAATCTAGCTGGAAAACCCGTACGAGCGTTCCGGTCGAAAATTGATTTTATAGTAGTTGATCCAGAAGGTGGTAATTATCCAATTCCTTCATGCTCGTTTGAACTTATAGCCGCTAATGCAGTTGTGGAGCATGTCACCAACGTACCGAAATTTGCCTCTGAAATATGTCGTTTGCTTGTGCCGGGCGGCTATTTTTATACTACTATTCACAACTTCTATTCGCTCTCTGGAGGACATCGTCTCGAATGGGCATACCCGGATGAACATCCTTTCAGCCGAGTCCCTCCGTGGGATCATTTGCGAAAAAATATGTTCCCGAGTATGGTTTATCTCAATAAACTTAGACCAGAAGAATATAAGAAGATTTTTTCTGAATATCTGGATGTACTTCTATTTGAAGGAAGGGATTTAAATTGCAATTCAGGCAAGTTCGAGGGGGAGCATTTTCTGACCGCTGAGATTAAGGTTGAGTTGTCGAATTTCTGCCGCGAACTCTTGCTGATTCGTACATGGTGTATGATTTGTCAGAAGAAAAAATAATGATTATAAGAGGAATTATGAATTGCATAATATTTTGATAATGAAGGTACTGTTAATTAATGCCTATCACTATTAGCGCGGCGGAGACTGTACGTATACATTCACACTCGTCAATCTGCTGCGTCAACATAAGCATTTGGTTTATTATTGGGGGATGAAACATCCAGAGAATTTTCGGTACGAATATGACGGCCATTTCGTCGAGTATATTGACTTTATGGAGATGGCACAAAACAAAAATTTGGCAAATGCATTAGGAGTTATGAAGAGAAGTATCTACTCTAAAGAAGCGGCGAGAAAATTGCAAGTGTTTTTGAGGGGAATAAAGCCTGATATTGTACACCTTAATAGTATTCATGCTCATTTAACACCATCTATTCTTGATGTATTGGATAATTTCCATATTCCAGTAGTCTGGACACTGCACGATTACAAGCTCGTTTGTGCATCCTATCTTCTATACAATAATAGAAAACCGTGTCAAGTCTGCCGTGGTAAGAGATACTGTAATTGTCTGTTGAAACGGTGCGTGAAGGGGTCGATTGCAAAGAGCATGCTTAATACGATTGAAATGTACGTTCACCATATAGTGCTTCATATATATGATTACATTGACATCTTTATTTCACCGAGTATGTTTCTTAAGGAAATGTTACGATCTAATTTTAGTAAACTCAAATTCTGTGATGCGGTGAATTAAACAACGGACGAGGATCGATCCCCGGAGAGTAAGAACTTTCTATATCGGGATAGACCCACGCCCTTATGAAATAAGCAGAGACCGACAAGATATGAGGCAGTCTCTCGGCATTAAGGAACACTGCAAAGTAATCGGGATTGTTTGTCGGCTTGTTGAACAAAAAGGTGTTGATGATTTCATCAAAACCGCCAATAAGATTCAAAAAATGCGGCAGGATGTTATTTTCCTTGTTGTTGGTGAAGGCGAAAAACGAAAAGCTCTGGAGAAAATGGCCGCAGATTTCGGCTTAGACATCATATTTCTGGGCGATCGATCAGACGTGCCGGATCTTCTGGCTATATTTGATATTTTTCTTTTTACGTCGAAGTGGGAACCTTTTGGTATTGTCCTTTTAGAGGCAATGGCTGCTCAGATACCAATCCTTGGCTTTGCAGTTGGCGGTGCACGAGAAATTATTGATAAAGGGGGCGGTATTTTGATTGAACACCGAAATCATCAGAAACTTGCTGAGCTGGTAATCGATGTGTTGAGAGATCGTACAGTCTACAAACGATTGGCAAGTCAAGGTTACTCGAATTTAATAAATAATTTTCACATAGAAAAAAGTATCAAACGCCTTGAGCAAGAATATCTGATGCTCACTTCTTGACGATGAAAATATTGCTTATTAATAAATTACATGAACGGTAAATCAAGATTACTCGCTTGCGGCGCTATTTGGAATGTGGGTATTCTATGCCCTTCTTGGACCATTCTATGATTTGGTGTGGCGAGATGATTCACCAAATTACATATTCTTCCTTTTCGTCGTGTTTTTATATAATTATAGAAGGGGAGAGGATAAATGAGATATCTGACTAATCGCGCAAAGATTGAATGAAAGTTCTACTAGTAAATAATTTTTTCTATGACCGTGGAGGCGATTGTACCTATCTCTTTTCTTTGAAGAAACTCTTGGAAGAAAAGGGACATCAGACAATGGTTTTTTCAATGCATCACCCTCAGGAACTTGACTCAAATTATTCTAAGTATTTTGTGAGTTATATAGACTATGCAGAAGAAGTGAAATCAATAAGTTTGATTTCTGGATTAAGAGTATTGCAGCGAGCTGTCTATTCCCGAGAAGCGAAAGCAAAAATTGAAAAATTAATAAAGGACGAAGAACCAGATATTGCTCACCTGCAAAATATACATCACCATATTACACCTTCTATACTTTATCCCTTGCGAAGAAACAAAATTCCTGTCGTATGGACACTTCATGATTATACGCTCATCTGTCCGAATACGTCCTTCTTATGTTATGGTAAAATCTGTGAGCGCTGTAAAAAAATAAAGTATTACTGGCCTCCGATCGTACGATGTAAGAAAAGATCTTTCGCGGCAAGTACAATGGCAGCGATTGAGAGCACGATACATCTGATTATGGGGATTCGTGATCTGGTCGATAGCTATATCACGCCGAGTCATTTTATGAAAAAGAAGACAATCGATTATGGACTCAGAAGTAGTAAGGTGGTACATATCAATAGCTTTGTTGACAGCAACACAATAAGACACAAAGCAAGTGAAGGTGACTATTATTTATATGTGGGCAGATTATCAGAGGAAAAAGGTGTGAAAACACTCATTGATGCAGCGGTAAGGGTAGTCGATCTCGGACTTGAGATTATAGGTGATGGGCCATTGGCAAAAGAGTTGAATCAATACGCAAAGTCAAAAGATAAAAAGGGCGTGATCGGCTTTCTTGGACAGAGGAATCACAAGCAAGTAATCCAATATTTAGTGAATTGCAGATTTGCTGTTACACCATCGGAGTGGTATGAAAATCTGCCCTATTCTATTCTTGAGACATTCGCTTGCGGGAAACCTGTAATAGGTGCAAGTATTGGTGGAATACCGGAATTAGTTGTTAATGGAGAAACCGGCTTATTGTTTGAACCAGGGAATACTGATGATCTTGCTGAAAAGATACAGTGGATGTTCGAACACCCGGAAGAATGTCGAGAAATGGGACGTAAGGCAAGGAAGCTGGTGGAAATGGAGTATACTCCAGAGTTACATTATAAACGGCTTATGGAAGTGTACAGAGCCGCATTTGCGAAACATGGTAAGGATATAACCAAACTGACATTCTGAAATGGAGTGTGCTATAATAACAACATACAGATGTAATGCTCACTGTCAGATGTGTTTTTCTTGGAAACATCCGACACGGCAAGCAGAGGAATTTAAACCTGTGATTTTAGAGAAAATACCTACTGGTATGAAACGTCTCAATATTACAGGTGGTGAGCCATTACTACGCCGTGATCTTTTAGAGATCGTTGCTATTCTTAACAAAAAGACTGCACGATTAGAGATAAGTACCAACGGTTATTTTACTGATAGCATAGTGAATATTGCTCGAAAATTTCCTTCCATTACTATTCGAATTAGCATTGAGGGATTAGCAGAATTAAACGATCAACTAAGGGGAATTAGAAATGGCTTTGACCATGCTCTGCGCACACTTCTTGAACTAAGAGAAATGGGAATTAAAGATATTGGTTTTGCAACGGTGATTTCTCAACATAACATATCTGATTTATTGGAATTGTATGAATTAACATCAGGTCTTGATGTTGAGTTTTCTCAATCTACAATGCACAATTCATTTTATTTTCATAAAAATAACAACAAAATAGAGAATAACGATAAAATCGATGAAATCATGCATAAATTTATCTTGAGATTACTTCGATCCAAAAGAAAGAATTTCAAAATGAGAGTAAAGGATTGGTTCAGGGCTTATATAAACATGGGTTTAATAAGATACATGGAGAGCAAGACACGCTCTTTGCCTTGTGGTGCTGCTACTGACAGCTTTTTTGTCGATCCTTGGGGCAAAATACTTGCTTGCAACGGCTCACCAAAACCGTGGATTATGGGCGATTTGAATACACAAAGTTTTGATGAAATATGGTGCAGTCAGCAAGCAGCGAAAGTTCGAGAGCTTGTTGAAAATTGTGAACGGAATTGCTGGATGACTGGTTCTTCTGTTCCAGCAATGAGAAAACAAATATGGAAACCTTTCTCTTGGGTTATACAGAATAAAATTAGATTGCTCACTGGCAGGGATATCATCCTGGATCAAGACTCATGAAGATTGCCTTTGTTGGTCAAAAGGGGATCCCTTCTAAATTCGGCGGAGTAGAAAAGCATGTTGAAGAGTTGGGTATTAGATTAGCTCACAAGGGGTACAACATAATAACGTACACACGACGTAATTATAGCAACTTCAAAGGCATGTACAAAGGGATACGTGTTCTTTCTTTACCAGCAATATCCCAAAAACATACTGAAATGATTTCTCACACATTTTTATCTTTGTTAAGTTTACTAGACAAAAAAGTAGATGTTATTCATATCCACAGTGTTGATCCTGCTATTCTTTCATTTATTCCGAGGTTAAATAGTAAAGTGGTTGTAACATCACATGGGCAGGCGTATCGTAGGGAGAAGTGGGGGCCGATTGCAAAAAGTTTTTCAAAGTTAGCCGAGAGAGCTTTTACTGTTTTTTCGGATAAGAGGATCGCAGTATCCAAAACATTAAAAAAATACTACGAAGAAAAATATAATTGTGACGTTATATATATACCTAATGGTGTAGATGTAAAAGCGGTCTCAAGTACATCAGCTATAACGAAATTAGGTCTGTCCAAGAACGAGTATTTACTATTCGTCGGACGAATTATTCCAACCAAGGGTTGTGGAACTTTAATCAAGGCATTCAGCAAAATCAAGACCAGCAAGAAACTTGTTTTTGCTGGCGGCAGTTCCTATTCTGATACATACTTTACTGATTTAAAGAGCAAGGCGAATAGCAGAACCATATTTTTGGGTTATCGATATGGAGATGAATTAGCACAACTTTATGCTCACGCGTATTGCTGTGTTTTACCGTCAGAAATTGAAGGATTGGCATTAACTCTCCTTGAAGCGATGAGTTATGGTAAATGTGTTATATATTCAGACATCCCGGAAAATGTAGAAGCAGCAGAAGGTGTTGGAATTCCATTCTTTAATAAGGATATCGATGATTGTGCTGACAAGATGAAGTGTGCCATAAATAATCCTGATTTTTGTCAGAAACTCGGTGTTGCAGCAACGGCTAGGGTTAGAAGGGATTATAATTGGAGTAAAATCGTGACCCGAACCGAAGAGGTTTATAGATCACTTATTAATTGACGATTCAAAGGGGCATGATCTTATTGCCTAGCGTATTGACAGTTTATTGAATGTGAATATAATCTCTTGTGAGAAATTTATGAGAGGGAACTTATGAAAGTAGCCGTTGTTGGCATTGGATATTGGGGACCGAACCTGGTGCGGAACTTCATAAATCATCAATCGATTAATGAAGTTTGCTGTTATGATATTAGTAAAAGTAGACTGGAAGTCGCTTGCGACAGGTTTCCAATGATTACCACAGTGAAAACTTATGATCAGATTTTGAATGATCCGATGATCCAAGCCGTGGCTATAGCTACTCCAGTTGCAACCCATTTTGATCTTGCTCGACAGGCACTAGAATGTGGAAAACATGTTTTTGTTGAGAAGCCCCTTACTGCAACCGCAAAAGAGGCTCAGCAGTTAATTGATCTTGCTCAAGATAAAAGCTTAAGGCTTATGGTTGATCACATTTTTGTCTATAATGGTGCGGTCAAGAAGATAAAGGAGATTATTGAATCTGGCGAGATCGGGGAGATTATGTACTTTGATGCAGTAAGAATAAATCTTGGTCTTTTTCAACATGATGTTAACGTTATTTGGGATCTTGCTCCCCATGACCTCTCAATACTGGGTTACCTCTGCGATAAGGATCCCGAGGCAGTTAGTGCTATCGGCAAACGACATTTTAGTGAACTTGAAGATATCGCATATTTAACACTCCTTTATGAAAAAGATTGTATTGCACACCTCCACGCAAACTGGCTCGCGCCAATTAAGATGAGGGTAATACTCATTGGCGGTACTCAAAAGATGATTGTCTATGATGAAATGGAGACAACGGAGAAAGTTAAGGTCTATGACAAGGGAGTCGAAGTTACAGGTAGAGAAGGTGTATATAAAACACTGATTCAGTATAGAACTGGTGATGTATTTGTGCCGACATTCGACACCGTAGAGCCATTGGCATGTGCGGTTTCTGAGTTCGTGAATTCAATCGAGAATAATACAGTGCCATTGACCGACGGTCATTCTGGATTAAGGGTCGTGAGAATCTTGGAAGCAGCTGAGAGATCTATAAAGCAGAATGGAGCGATAATAGGATTGCATGAAGATTGAGGATTTACAACTGATTACTGAAGATGTGAAACTTGGTAAGGATGTAAAAATCTATGGTTATGTTAATATCTATGGCTGCGAAATTGGTGATAATACAAAGATAGGTAGTTTCGTTGAAATTCAGAAAAACGCCAAAATAGGTAAGAATTGTAAAATTTCAACTCATACCTTTATATGTGAGGGGGTGACAATTGAAGACAATGTATTTGTGGGACACAATGTCACCTTCATTAATGATAAATATCCACATGCGGTCAATAGGAATGGTGAATTGCAGACGGAAAATGACTGGGAAGTTGTAGCGACATTGGTGAAGAAAGGTGCATCTATTGGATCGAGTGCAACAATACTTTGTGGTGTAACTATTGGTGAGAATGCAATAGTTGGTGCAGGTAGTGTGGTGACTAAAGATGTGCCTGATAATGTAATTGTGGCCGGAGTTCCTGCTATAATGATTAAAAGTAACAAGACAGATTAATAAGGAGACTTAATGAAGGTTCCGTTTATGGATCTCAAACGGCAGTACTTGAGCATTAAAGAAGAAATTGACGGTGCTATTCAGAACACAATTGATAGTTGCGCTTTTGTCTCAGGGAGTAAGGTTAAGAAGTTTGAGAAAGATTTCGCGGCATATTGTGGAGTAGAACATGCGATCGGTGTTTCATCTGGTACGAGTGCGCTGTATGTTGCACTGAGGGCACTCGGGATCGGGCAGGGTGATATCATGATCACAGTTCCTTATACTTTTGTTGCTACAGTTGAGGCGATTACCATGACTGGCGCCAGACCGATCTTTATCGATGTCGATGAAAAATCATACAATATCTCGATTACTGAAGTTAAGAATTATATTGAAAAAACATGCACATGGAACGTTTCTGATAGTACGCTAACAGATAAACAGACGGGTTTTAAGGTTCGCGGAGTTGTTCCTGTCCATCTCTACGGTCAGATGTCAGATATGGATGAAATAATGGAAATTGCCAAAGCGTACAACTTATTGGTTCTTGAGGATGCAGCGCAAGCACATGGAGCGTCTTACAGAGATAGAAAGGCCGGAACCATTGGACACGCAGGCGCTTTTAGTTTTTATCCGAGTAAAAATCTCGGTGCTTTTGGACAGGGCGGAGCTGTTATAACCAATGATGCACATTTAGCAGAAAGAGCGAGAATGTTTATTGATCACGGTTCAGGAAGGAGATATTACCATACGTTTGAGGGTTGGAACTTCAAAATGGATGGATTCCAAGCAGCAGTGCTGGATGTAAAATTAAAACACCTTGACAATTGGAATAGCGCTCGTCAAAGTCACGCGCGTACTTACAATGAATTATTGAAAGATGTGGCAGACGTAATTGCACCAAATAAGATGGTGGATCGTGAACATATTTATCACCTTTATGTCATACGTGTGAAAGACCGTGATTCATTACAGAACCATTTAAAAAATGCAGGAGTGGGTTCCTTGATACACTATCCTATCACTGTACACAAACAAGAAGCCTATCAATATTTAGGGTATAAGGCGGGTGATTTTCCAAATTCAGAAGAGTGTGCAAATACTGTTTTGTCGTTACCAATGTTTCCTGAATTGACCACAGAAGAAGTCGAGTATGTTTGTAAAAAAATAGAAGAGTGGACTAAACAAAATTAAGAAGTAATTTCATTGATAATATTTTTTGCAAGTAATATAATAGCAATTGCAGTTGCATATATTTTTACCCTGTTTTTAAGATTTGGAACGTTTGTCAACGTTGATCCCAAGCAGTTCCCCACGCTTTTATTTCTTACACTCTACACATTAATTATATTGTATTTCTATAGATTTTATCACCGGTATATCTATATCGAAAGATCAAAATTGTTTTTTAATATTATCAAAGTATGGCTAGCCGCTATTTTGTTTTATTTACTGGTTGGATTTTCAACTAAGTATTATTTTCTTATGGAGAGTCGTGCGGTGATAATTTTCTACTTCTTTTTTCTATTATGCTGCATGCTATTATTTCATTTTGTTATTATACCTGGTTTACTTGAAATATATTATAGATCGCCACAACAGAAAGTCCTTTGTAAGTTCATTGGGTCTGATGAATATAAGAGTGATTTTAAAAATTTTATAAATAAACATTCAATACTCGGACTTTCACTATCCTCGTCTGTGGGTGAAGAAGATATAGCAGAGGACACGATACAAGAATATTTTTTATATAGTAATGCAAAAAGTTATAGTTCGTTATATAAAGAAATAAAACGACATTTAACCTCTTCGAAACCTCTACACGTAGTTTCCAAACTCTTTGATAGACTGAATTTAAAATGGGAGTGGTCAAGATTTGATGGTTTACCGATTTACACTTTTCAAAGAAAGAATAATGACCATATTCGAAAGTTCTTACGTAGAACGATAGACATTTGTGGATCAATAGGATTTATGATTTTGCTATCGCCTTTCTTGCTTATTATTGCCCTCGCTATAAAATTGGATTCAAAAGGTCCGATTATTTTTAAACAAAAAAGATGTGGTTTCAATGGTAAACATTTCACTTTCTACAAATTCCGGTCAATGGTTGAGGGCGAGAACAAAGATGCAAAGCGTGAAATGGAATTTAGGGATTATTTAGAAGTCAAAACTGCAAAAGGTAAAATTCTCAATCATGATGATGTAACACAGGTAGGTTCACTTCTAAGGAAAACATCTTTAGATGAATTGCCTCAATTATGGAATGTATTACTTGGGCAGATGAGTCTTGTAGGTCCGAGGCCTCCAATTTTTTACGAGGTTAAACATTACAAGAATTGGCATAAGGATCGTTTAGCAATAAAACCTGGTCTAACCGGACTCTGGCAAGTTCATGGGCGTGGAAATCTACCAAGTGACCATTCGGTATTTCTTGATTTGATGTATGTAATCAATCGTTCTCTTTCATTGGATATCAAATTACTCTTTCAAACCATACAAGCAGTGATATGGGGTAAAGGAGCTTATTGATCAAATTCCGATACTATTCGGTAAGAATTGTAGAATTGAAGAGTCTGGATTTCCCAGCGCAAATATTGGTATTTTGGGGACAGTGTATATCTGAAGATTATGTATAAACTTCTTCTCGTAATGTTAGATATCACGATAATCATTATCGCCTGTACGCTCGCATTATTGCTAAGATTTGGAGGGCTGACAGATGTCATGAGAAATCAGTATGGTACACTTATTTTTTTGCTATTACTTACACCTGTGATTTTCTATTTTCATGATTTATATAATCGCTTCTTTTACACCCAGAGATTGCGAGTATTTTTTAGAATTGTTAAGGCATGGTTAATTTCTCTCTCAGTTTATGTAATTGTTGGGTTCGTAACAAAATTCGCCTTTTTGATTGAGAGTCGTGTATTTATTATTCTTATCTATGCTATTTCGATCATTCTCTTCATAATAATAAGATTGATACTTGTCGAAGGAATATTGAAATATTACTTCACAGCTTCCTATAGGAAAATTCCGTGTAAATATATTGGTCCACATAATAGCTTTGAGGCTTTTAACAAATTTTTTAAAGAAAACGGAGTCGCGGGTTTTACACTTATAGATTTTAATAAAGCTGACCATTCAGATAGGGATTGTAATGAATTACTTCTCTACAGTAAAACACCCAATTTTGATGAGTTCTATAAAGAGATAAAATCTAAGATTTCATCTGGTCAGCGACTACATATCGCCTCTGCATTGTTTAATAAACTGAATTTGGGTTGGGAATGGTGCCGTATTGATTCAATACCAGTGTATACATTCTATATGAAAGGAAACCAGCGGTTTAGAGATTTTTTACGAAGGTGTATTGACATTATTGGCTCCATTTTTAGTTTGATTGTTCTGGCGCCTCTTTTTGCGATAATCAGTATCGCGATCAAATTTGATTCTCGCGGATCTGTTATTTATAAGCAAACAAGGTGTGGCCAGGATGGTAAGAAATTTGTATTTTATAAATTTCGTTCAATGCTTGAACATAAAAAAAGTAAGGAAGAGCTCGAGACAGAAGCAAATTATTTTCGCGAACACGGAGTTCCCAAAGTGGAGACAATGAATAGTGAGTATATTACAGATATTGGTAAGATTTTGCGCAAGACTTCAATTGATGAGTGGCCTCAATTCATAAATGTTTTAAAGGGTGAGATGAGTTTAATCGGTCCAAGACCACATCGGCCTCACGAGGTTAAGTGTTATAGAACGTGGCATAAAGACCGTTTATCCGTAAAACAAGGTCTGACCGGACTCTGGCAGATTTATGGACGTGGTGAATTACCTACTGACAAATCAATATTTCTTGATTTAATATATGTAATGAACCGCTCCATCTCTTTAGATCTGAGATTGCTTTTTCACACAATACCAGCGGTTATCTTTGGCAAAGGAGCGTATTAGATTTAAGATTGTAGATTTGAGATTTCAGATTGAAGACTTAAAATTATGATTCTTTTATTTATACTCTCCGTTTATCTACCTATTGACTCGTGGCAGAATGAACTGATAGAAGAGATACAGGTAAGGGGCGTTCATTTTACGCGCTTCCCTAGTGTGCGTCCCTATGACATCGCAGAAATCGAGCTTGCTGACGGTCATTTCTTAAGCGATAGATTGTGGCTGCCTAGTTTTTCTGGTAAGGCGTATTATGATACGATTACCGTACTGCGCCTAAAACCTTCAGTTTACTATGATTGGTCTGGCTTTTCAATATGTGTTCAGCCGGTTGTCAAATTTGGCGAGGATAGCCTGCCGCCAGACAAGGTCTTTGCGGATT
>Ga0114919_10004089_pt1 | contig 11720 bp, 14 predicted proteins | sample BlataG_FD_88682 | JGI IMG/M metagenome (GOLD analysis project Ga0114919, IMG submission 88682) | Deep subsurface microbial communities from Black Sea to uncover new lineages of life (NeLLi) - Black_00105 metaG | ecosystem: Environmental > Aquatic > Marine > Oceanic > Sediment | place: Atlantic...
GGGGGTGGGGTGGGGTGGGGTGGGGTGGGGTGGGGTGAGATGAGGGGAGAAGGAGAGAGAGTGGAGAAAGGAGAGAAGATGGAGAGAGGAGAGGAACGGGAATCCTTCATGGATCACTTACCTGGATGTAGGAACGGACAGTCAGTCCAATCGTGGAGAACGCCGAGATTCGGACACGTCTCAATCTGTGAAAGAGAGGTGCGTGGGTTGTTGATTGTTAGTACAGAGGAAAGGATAGGGTTCCCGCCATTCAAAGTGGTGACAAGGATGCAGCTGTGAAACGGGCAGAGATGAGACCTACCTTGAACCTGTACATCCTGAAATCATTTGTACAATAGCAATTCTTGGCCAGCTCTGGTTTTTGGATCTTTTGTGGCTGTGTAGACTGCACAGAGACCACATCAAGATTAAGAGGATTACTATCTCCCTTGTCAATAGCTAATTTCAGCTGTTCAAGCATAGCTGTGACAGATCCCAGGTTTGTTGAAGACTGAGCTTTCATTGCCGCCCTTGTTAGAGAACGTATTGACGACGCCGACGGTAGAAGCTCCATTTGTTGTTCCCTGAGATTAATCCCAGTTTGGGAGAAGCCAGCTGCAAAATAAGCCGGATCCATATTGTGAAATTGTAGAGTAGTAAATAAAAGTAAAGTTTTACACCACCGGCTCCATAATTCACGGATATATCGTTCCCTCCATTACTAGTTGAAAGGCTGTGCCAGCGCCCTAAGTCAGCGCCCTAGGCTCAGTTAGGCTCAGTCAGGTAATGCTCCTCTCGAGGATGAGATCTGAGCACCACCTCATCTCTCTACTCATCTCCACCACCACCACCACCACCACCACCACCATTTCCTCCAACCTCTCTCTGTTTATTCCACATCTCAGCATACAACCCTCCCTTCTCCCTCAACAACAACAAGTCATCATGACTCCCTCTCTCCGCCACCACCCCTTCCTTCAACACTACAATCTCATCTGCATCCATCACCGTACTCAATCTATGAGCCACAATGACCACCGTTCTATCCCTTCTCTTCATCTCCAGCGCTTCTTGTATCTTCTTCTCCGTCAGTGAATCCAACGCACTCGTAGCCTCATCCAGGATCAATATAGGTGGGTTTTTCAACAAAGCTCTAGCAAACGCCACTCTCTGCTTCTCCCCCCCACTCAACCTCAACCCCCTCTCTCCTACTATTGTGTCGTACCTCAATGGGAATCTGTCTACAATTGTGTCATGGATACACGCCTCTCTAGCTACCTGTTCCACTTCTTCATCAGTCGCACCAGGTCGGCCATACCTGATGTTGGATCTAATAGTATCGTTGAACAGTACAGTGTCTTGAGGTACCACCCCCAGTGCTCTTCTCAACGAAGATTGTGTGACCTTGGAGATATCCTGACCGCCAATTAATACTGAGCCACTGGTTGGGTCGTAGAAACGGAATAGTAATCGTAATATAGTGGATTTACCAGCTCCTGTACTGCCTACTAGTGCGGAAGTAGTGCCACTGGGAATGAGGAAGGAGATGCCTTTTAATACTGGCTCATTGTCTCTGTAACTAAACCATACATTGTTGAACTCTACTGAATTTAGCAGGAGAGATGATGATGGATGGGGAGATGCATGTGGAGAGAGAGATCCATTTGCAGTAACATCTACAGTACCACCACCACTTCCCCTCCTCCCCCCACCACCAGCATTATTACCACTCATGACTAAACTATCAGCATGGGGATCATCCTTGAGGGAAGGTTCAGTAGCCAATAAATCAAACATACTCTCCATATCCAACACACTCTGCTGAATCATCCTATAATAACTACCAAAATAATTCAATGGAGCATACAGCTGCTGCATGAGAGCCACGAATAACACGGTATCTCCTACCGTCAATGTGCCCAGTGCCACTCCCCGCGTGCATACAATGAGCCCACCTGCCATACCGGTGAAGATGATGAAACTCTGGGCAATATTGAGTAAATTCATTGATGACCATAGTGTGTATTCCATTACTTGATATTGCTGAATAGCGTGGGCGAATTGTTGCCTTTCCAATTGCTCATTATTGAATAGCTTGACAGTTTCGTAATTCAATAGTGCGTCTGTAGCTCTGGCGGATTTGGCATTGTCTAGTTGGTTTAACTCTCTTCTAAACTTCCCCCTCCATTCAGTCAGAGCTATAGTCATTGGTATGTATGTACCTAATGTGAAGAACACTACTACAGCGATCCATGGCTGCAATCCAATGGCTATGTAGACAGAAGACGCTACGATATCAAAGATGGCCGGCCCAATATTGAATACTATCGTAGTCAACATCGTTTGGATACTATTGGTTCCTCTGTCCATAATTCTAAGCAGCTCACCAGTCCTTCTTTTCAAATGAAACTCTAGATCCATTCCCAGTGCATGTTCAAATACGTCTAGTGTCGCTCTTCTGTAACTAGATTGAGAAATGGGGATCCACAGGAATGATCTCATATTACTGATGAGGCCCACTCCACCACCACTGCCTCCTTGGAAAAAGTAGGCTACCAAATAAGCAGCGACATAGGGGTAGAACAAGTCGTGAAATGATGGAATGGGTTTACCAGTGACTGCAGCAGCAGAGAAGGTATCAATCACTCTTTTATAAAAGAAAGGGACGGCAATGTTGAGTAGACGGAGGAGGATGACTAAGATAATGCAGAATGAGGCTCTGATTTGAAGATACAGACTTTCTTTGGGCCATAGGTACTTTGCTGCAATAGCTAGCAATGTTGGCCAGCTCCTTTTTCTCTTCTTTCTTCCTCCTTCCTCTTCTTGCTGCTGCTGCTGTTGTTGTTGCTGTTGTTGTTGTTGTTCCACATCATTACTATTATTATAGTCACCCAACAGCCATTGATACCTGCCTCCATCTTCACCATCTTCACTATTACTCATCAGCATCAGCCATATGATTCTTTTAGACCACTCATATGCAATAGTAAACACCAGGGTCAAACAACACATGATGACTGCAAACCCTACTCTCATTTGTCTTTGCATTGGGGGGAAGGAACCAGGAGCATAGTGGGAGAAAGTCACCTCCGTATAGAGAACCAGTGCATACATGACGAGTACTGGGTAGATGAAGAGACGTATATGCAGTACCAGTACTGATGAAGGTGAAAATGAAGAGGAAGAGGAGGGTTGCAGAGCCCTGGAGAGCCAAGAGAGGAGGAGGGCAACTGAAGACCAAAGAGCGGTGAGGACGAGGGAGCAGTAAATGGAAAATGGAGGAGGACCAGAGGAGGTGTGGTAGAGGAAGAAGAAGGAGAGGAGGTGGAGGAGAGGGAGGAGGAGCGAGGAGAGGAGGAGGAGGGAGGAGAGGAAGGGGAGGAGGGTGGGGGTGGAGGTGGGGGTGAAGGAATGGCGGCGGAATTGGCGGAGGAGATGTTTGGAACGGTTGAATTGGATGGCGAGGGTAATGGATGTGATGCATAAGACGATAGTGGTTGCGATCGTGTCAATTAGACAAAGGTTTGGTCCGCTTGGAGCGGTATGATCACACCAATGCATCTCTCTTGGTTCGAAAAGATGAGTAGCAAATTTATACGTTGGAAAACACTGCTGTTGTGTACTGCATTGTTAATACAAGTTGTATGAACAAAGTATTATAATGGTGTCAAACTGAGCTGGAAACCCCCGACTAAACCTCGGCTATGCTTTTTTTTGGTTATACTAAAATTTCTCACTCGCTCCCCCACGCTAACCTCAACCCTCCTGACACGCACCTCAATGCTCTCCATTCTTATTCTTCTCTTCAGAAACAGAGACAGAAACTACTATATCAACATCCTACATATTACACAATCCACACACAAATAACATTAACTCAAACAGTTACCCCCACTGAAACACACACTAGCAAAGATTATCACCGCAATCAAGATAACTATAATCAAAATCAGCAGCTTGACCTTCATATTCTGCCACCACATCTTTGACCGCAGGGATCTCCCAGTTTTATGAAACCTGTCAGCCTGGAAACGGAGATTATCAGTCTTATCCACCAATAACTCAATCTTCTCTCCTCTCTCCAAAACACGCTCAATGTTATCGACCATGATGCTTTTTACTTCGTCTACCTGTTTCTGTACTGCTGCGACTTTGGAGAGCTCTTCTGGGTGGGTTTCGCAGTATTCCATCCAATGTCTGAGTCTGGGGCCAAAGTTGCGGTCGAGGGAGTGGGCTGGAGCTGCTGCTCCTCTTTCTACCCATTTTGAAAACCATTCTTCTCTGACTTTTTCCAAAAAGGCAAAGGGGATTTGTCTGCCGAATGCTTCGTCTGCTACGACCAGGAATGTGTAGCCTTGGGAGGAGAGATAGTTGAAAGTGTGGCCATCACAGGAGTAGGTAAACTTGGCGTTGTTTCCTTGTGCGCCTTTTTCAAGAGCCTGTCATATAGGAGGGTGGTGGGTGGTTAGAAGAAAGTGCGTTGAAACGAGGGGTGTGCGCACGACCGAAAGGGAAGGAAGGTTGGTTGTGTCATTGGCAGTTGCTGTCGAAGAGCGTGTGGCTAGGTGTAATGGAGGAATGAATGGGCTTACCTGAATGGCAACGACGCTAAAGTTGCCAGTATAGGCTGTGTAATCGGCCAACACGGTCGTGCCTCTAGAGACGAACGAGTAGATGAGAGGCATTGTCTAGGACAGAATCTGTGTTTATTCTAGTCAGAGGTTATGTACGTCTATTTATATGTTATTATGCAGCTGAAACTAGAGCTTTTGTTGTAATAAGCCTAAAGTTGACTCTCAGATTTTGGCAAGATTTACTGAGGCCTAGTATCTTCAGACGAGCTGCTGCTTCCTTTTGAATGTAGAGCTCTGGGTTTATTCTAGAAATGCTGGCAATTAACCTCCAGTTCACGCTCCCTGGGCTAATTCTTCCATTTTGGCAGTGGACCGACAACGAGGAGAGGAGAGTAGCATGCGCGCCTCTTCTAACATCAGGCACCCTTTTTAGTCTAATTTCTGATTGATCCTGCATATTCGGGTAGCATCGATCGTGATAAATAGAGAAGGAAGCTGACTAGATTGCAGAATGACTCAACTGGAGGAGGAGGGAGCAACCCCCTTCTCATCTCTTCTCTCTCGATGGAGCTCGTGAGGGTCGCGACGTCGGCATCGATCAAGTAGTAAAGACCTGATTAGCGAGGGGATGGCATCAAGATCGGTGTAGTTTGAAATAAAAATTGTATAGCATACGTGAATAGATACTATGGCTTTTAGAAGAGCCTTAGGAACCGGGCTTCTCAGCTTGGCTCGCCAAACTGTTGCCAAAAATGCACAGGTCACTGCAGCTGCTGCCACTGAAGCACCATGTGCTTATAAAAACATGCCATCAATGGCCCAGATGAGTCGTGGATTCGCTGCTGAGCCAGCTGCTGCTGCTATTTCTGAAGGAGACGGCACAATCACACAGGCAAGTAATTTTTTGATGGCGACTTGTTCTTCTCCCCTAGACCCATTTCAACCCTGGCAAATAGTCTGGGTTTTATCGCATTGATGCTGATGCCGACATGAATTGGGTGGACGGTGTGGTCTTGATAGCAAACTCGCTGCTAGGATGACAGACCTAAACTTGTATTTTCTTCCTACATACCTATCCCATCATACCCACCCAATCATGCATCGCATACATCGCACCACAATACATCCTCACACCCGCAACGGGCCATTCCATCCACAGCACACACTCCTCCATTCCATTCCCCCATCTCACACCTCCCCTCTCTCCGCCTCCTCTCTCATTCTGCAGGTCATCGGCGCCGTCGTCGACGTCCACTTCAAGGATGAACTCCCCCCCATCCTCACCGCTCTTGAATGCCACATGAAGGTCCCAGCTGATGTTGGCGAAGGCATGCAAGATCTCCGTCTCGTTTTAGAAGTCGCTCAACACACTGGTGATCAAACCGTCCGTTGCATTGCTATGGATACCACTGATGGTCTAGTCAGAGGCCAAAGAATCATCAACACTGGCCAGCCAATTGCTGTCCCAGTAGGACGTGAAACCTTGGGCCGTATTATGAATGTCATTGGTGAACCAGTCGATGAACAAGGTCCAATTAAATCCAAGGTTTCCTGGCCAATCCATCGCGAAGCCCCTTCCTTTGTGGATCAATCCACCGAGCAAGAAGTGCTGGTCACCGGTATCAAGGTCGTCGATCTCCTTGCCCCCTACCAAAAGGGTGGTAAAATCGGTCTATTTGGAGGTGCAGGTGTCGGCAAGACTGTGTTGATTATGGAACTGATCAACAATGTCGCTAAAGCCCATGGTGGTTTCTCCGTGTTTGCCGGTGTCGGTGAACGCACACGTGAAGGTAACGATCTCTACAGAGAGATGATAGAAGGTGGTGTCATCAAGACTGGTGACCAACAGGGAGACTCCAAAGTGACCCTTGTCTATGGTCAAATGAATGAGCCACCTGGTGCTCGTGCCCGTGTTGCGCTCACTGGTCTTACCGTCGCAGAATACTTTAGAGATGAGGAAGGACAAGATGTGTTGTTATTTGTAGACAATATTTTCCGATTCACTCAGGCCAACTCTGAAGTGTCTGCCTTGTTGGGTCGTATCCCATCTGCTGTCGGTTACCAACCAACATTGGCCACTGATTTGGGCCAATTGCAAGAGCGCATCACCACCACTAAAAAGGGTTCCATTACCTCTGTCCAGGCCATCTATGTGCCAGCAGATGATTTGACAGATCCAGCTCCAGCTACCACTTTCGCTCATTTGGATGCCACCACTGTCTTGTCCCGTTCTATTGCAGAGTTGGGTATCTACCCAGCAGTGGATCCACTTGATTCCACCTCCCGCATGTTGAACCCATTGATCTTGGGAGAAGAGCCATACAAGGTGGCACGTGGAGTACAGAAAGTGCTACAGGATTACAAGAATCTCCAAGATATTATTGCTATTCTGGGTATGGATGAGTTAAGTGAGGAAGATAAGATGACAGTGGCACGTGCCCGTAAGATTCAACGTTTCCTCAGTCAGCCATTCCAAGTGGCAGAGGTGTTCACTGGTACGCCAGGTAAGTATGTGGACTTGAAGGATACTGTGAGTGGATTTGAAGGAGTATTGGGAGGAAAGTATGATGATCTGCCTGAGATGGCGTTTTATATGGTGGGGGATATTAGTGAAGTGGTGGCTAAGGCTGATAAGATGGCTGCAGAGATGGCTGCCAAGGCTTAAGGTGGATTGGACCATGGAGTGATGGCGGTGTTTGTTTTTGTTTCTTTGCTTTTTAGGGAATACATCTGTAGATGGATGTAAAATAATATCACTTGGAAGAAGAGCTTGATACTTTAAAGTAAAAGATGGAGGTGGAAATGGACTGCCGAATATTGCGTTGCAGGGTGGAACGTCGGCGGTCGTCTCTTTTCCCTCTCGTGTGCTTCTTAAAGGCCCGATATAGCTCTTGTTTCAGCCTGAATTGTAAGTATGAAGCATGTTGATGATGTGTAGATGAGTTAAGTAGCATCTCATGGATAAAATAATCCTATATTGGTTTTTCGAAGGGATTCGATTTTGATCGCTTGAAATAACTCTTCAAAATATGGACGCTATCAACGATCTCCAAACGCTTCAAGCCGAAGTAGATGCTCTCAGAGAAGCTCTCGGTAGTGAATTCCAAGGTATAGACATAGACATAGACTTGTCTGACCTTCCTCTCCCATCTTCAACGACCACCACCACCGACCACGTCGCTGGCCCTTCTACTTCAGCAGCAGCTGCTCCTCCCTCTCAACCTGAACAACAACCACTGCAACAACAATCAAAGCAACCCCTTGCAACTCATCCACTACAACAACCACCAGCAACAAGAGCAGATAAGATCACCGCCATTAAACATGCTCTCCATGCCAACCAGGCCCTCCAACAACGTCTGAATGCTATCTCTAGTTCAATCAACTCTGCTCAAGACCGCCTACAAAATATTAGAGAAAGAGGCCAGACTGCTCTGACCAAGCAACCTCTAGTGCTGCGTAATATTAATGGAAATATTGGTGTTGGAGGTGGTACGATGATGGCGATAGATACTGACACTGTGTCGAATAGAGGAGGAATGATGCCATTCTCTCCTTCATCTATGCAAATCAAAAGATACGGGTTCTGGAACACATATTTTCAACATAGATATCAGCAACAACGTTTTCAAGATCTCTTAGAAGAACAAAGAAAAGAGAGAGAAGGAGGAGATAGATATCAACAACAGCAGCAGCAGCTCATAAGATACCAACAACAACACCCCCCTCCGCCACCCCCACCACCCAACCCCCACCATACCATCATCAAATCAATGCTCCAAGTCCTACCTATGACATTTAAGAGAGGCCCTTGGAGTGAGGAAGAGAAGAAGAAGCTCAGACAAAGTGTACTAGTATCCGTCCAAGAATTTAAACTCAACCAAGCTTTAGATTCGTTCAAGGCTGCATTGCATACTACGAATAATAGTGATAGTGATAGTGATAGTGATAATGGTAGAAGGAAGAAGAGGAATACAAAACAACATCAAAAGACACATATGGATCCAATCCAATATGAGACAACAATCAAAGCACCAATAGAAGCCCTCACCGAACACTCCCCCGAAGTAGAACAAGTAGCAGCTGAATTTTCAGATACAGACTGGGAGATGGTAGCAGTGAGAGCAGGGCTGAATGTTAATGTGAGACCTCCCCAAGATTGCAAGATACAGTGGATGAATGTACTGAGACCGTCAGTGAGGAGTAGTAGTGAGGAGTATACTGGAGGGGAGGATGTTGCTTTGTTTAGAGCTGTACAGGAGTACAACAACAACAACAACAATAGTATGATTCATAGTGATAATGAAGATGGCACTGGCATTGCTACTGACATTGCTACTGCTACTACTAATAATAATAATAAGAATAAATGGCAATGGATTGCAGACAAGGTGGGTACGGGAAGGACTGCATTATCATGTCTTAAGAGATACATTGCCCTTGGTCCTGACTACCATTACCATCATGTACAAGTACCACCAGGATCAGGAGGAGGAGAGTTCACTGAGCAAGATTATAAAAGGTTGGTAGATTTGGTACAGAAACATGGTACTGTGTGGAAGAGAGTAGCAGATGACTTTAATAACGGAAGTGGGAGGTATACTGGATCTCAGTTGATGCATTATTTTAGGAAATGGGAACAAGGTTATAGTGGTGGCACTAGCACTGGCGCTGGTGCTGGTGATAAAGAAGGAGGAGTTGTAGTAGGAGAAGGTGGAGGAAGAGGAGGAGAAGAGCCATTAGTGGGGCAATCACCACAGCCACAATTACAGCAACAACCTGTAGTAGTAGGCAGTAAGAAAGGCAAATGGAGCAGCGAAGAAGATGAGCTCCTCCACAAAGCAGTAGCCCTCCATGGTAGGAAATGGAGTAAAGTAGCCAGACTAGTCCCCGGTCGTACAGATATCCAATGTAGAGAGAGGTTTGTGAATGTACTAGACCCAGGAGTGAATTTCAAATACTTTACTGTCAAAGAGGAGAAGAAGCTGAGGGGTCTGGTGAGAAAGAATATAGTGGCGGGGAGTGGGCAGGTAAAGTGGGCGGCTGTGGCTGCTGAGATGCCGGGGAGGACTGATAAGCAGTGTTCTGTTAAGTGGGCTAGTATGGTGGGGAAGGAGAAGAAGGCTGTGGAGAAGGAGAGAGAGGAGGAGGAGGAGGAGGAAAAGGAGGAGGAGGAAGGAGAAGGGAGGGTGGGCAGTGGGAAGAAGAAGAAGAAGAAGAGAGAGAGAGAAGGGAAGGGGAAAGAACCAGCAGATGGTAATGAAGAGGAGGAAGAGGATGGTGATGGAGAGATAACGAAGATGGGAAGAGGTGAACGAAGACGAAAGAAGATAGTCAAACACTAACTAACATAGCATTACAAGAAACATAATACTATTGCTGTTTAAAGAGTCTCAGCAGCATGTAGAGCAGCCATCACCTCCATCTGCTCAAAATCAAACGTCTCTCTACAAAACTCACAATGAACCTCCACCTTCCCTTGCTCCTTCAATATACTCTCCACCTCCCTCCTTCCCAACAACACCACCGAACTGATCATCCTCCCCTTCAATTCCTCTCCATTACAGGGCCCATACAGCGGCTGACTGCTGACTACTGCATTTGACTCTGGGGGTGGGCACCCACCTAGTCCTTGTAGCAGTACATTGCAGATGTCTCTAGCTGTAGCTCCTTGTTCTATCAAGCTGCTCACATTGCCTGCCTTGTTGATATTGGTCTCTAGTTGTACAATAGTGGAGTCGTCAGCAAAGGGGAGGACGTTGATCAGGTAGCCACCTGCTGCTTTGACGTTGAGGTCTCTGTCAATGGTGACGCCAAGTGCCACGGCAGCTTGGGCTTGTTCGCTCTCTACTAGATACACCGCGAGGTCTTCTGCTATTTCTCCCGATCTGATGGGAACCATCCCTGTGTAGGGGGCCTGCCAGCCTCGGTCTGTAAAGGGAAGGGATCTAACCACAGCCAGTATCCCTCTGCCCACAGCTGCTCCAACATTAAGCTTTCCATCTGGTCTAAGGGGAGGATCTGCAAGAGGGTTGCCTAGTTTACCTTTAACCACTCCATTAGATGAAGCAATGGTCTGAATGGTCCCAATAGGCCCATCACCCTTCCATGTGACCTGAGTCTTCTCACCTTGTTCTCTAAAGCTGGCAATGAGAAGGGTGCCTAGGAGAGCTCTGCCTAGAGCAGCAGAGGCAGTTGGGGAGGTTTGATGGCGTTGGCAGGCTTCAGAGACGAGTTGGGTGCCTGTGACGGCGATGATGGAGACTTGGTTGTTTTCTGAGAGGACACGGAGCATTTCATCCTGGGGAGCAAGGTGAGAGGCGGTGGTAATGGTAATTGTGCGTCTATAGTAGGATATTGGGCGTCTGATGCAGTGGAGAGATTTCTTAGGTGTAAAGATGCGGGATTGGTTTGGATGGTATGCTTTTAAGGCGCTTATTTTAATGGTTTTGTGGTTGGGAGAGTTATAGAGATTAGATGTGCTGCAGTGATAGATTTCCAGTTTGAATTGCGATTAATTGAATTTCATAGACATGCAAAGGTGATTCAATATGTCAGATGGGCCAATGTACCATGTTATGTAAAAGAAATTGCTGTTTTAGGGGGGTACCCTCGACGTCCAAAAAAGTCCATTGCCTGCAAAAATGGAGCGGTTTTGAATAAGAGGAGAAAAACTATATATATATATTACTGTTACTACTGTTACCACCATGACTACTACTACTACCCAGTAGATTAGTATAGGTCCCTACTATATAATTACCATTACTATTACCACTACTGCTACTACTATTATTGGGTCTCTCATCTGAGTTCACACCATGTTCTCGTAGACTCAATACTCAAAACTACCTCTCCCTTGTCCAACGTATTGTCGGACAAGCAATCTCTACCCAAAAACTACTCCCGGCCTGCGCAGCGGCTCCAGCCTCTCGGCGAAAGACTGCCACCACACCTCGACACCTACATATCTAATAGATGCACTCAATGAGATACATCTACACTATACTCTTCTTATACAATATTATAAACAAATATTTTCATCTATTCAATATAAGTGAAGGCAGGAACGTAGACCGGACATCCTCTACTTGTGACGTCCACTTGGGGCACTTGCTCAGGGTAGTATTACGATCAACGGTCTCCCCCGTCCTTCTCTTTGGATAA
>Ga0114919_10004090_pt1 | contig 11719 bp, 14 predicted proteins | sample BlataG_FD_88682 | JGI IMG/M metagenome (GOLD analysis project Ga0114919, IMG submission 88682) | Deep subsurface microbial communities from Black Sea to uncover new lineages of life (NeLLi) - Black_00105 metaG | ecosystem: Environmental > Aquatic > Marine > Oceanic > Sediment | place: Atlantic...
ATGGCCAATGATCCTCCTTCCATTCAGGCACCTCCTTTCGAGTTGCCTTTTCTTTACCACTTTTCTCGGAAAGAGGACACTTCTATCGAGTTCCCTAGAGGACATTATCAAAGAGTTACGACACCTTGATTCTACTACGTTACAATCACAGGGCGGATTTGTTACAATGTAATGTGACCATGCCTAGTTAGGGCGCGTATGTAAGAATTGTGCCACAGGCGAAAGTACGAAGGAGGATCTTAAATGAAGACAGAAAGCAAACTTGAGAGGGTGCTTGAGGAAGGTCATTTTGCTGTGACCGCTGAGCTTAATCCTCCTCAAAATGCTGACCCTGAGGTGATAAGGAGAAAAGCCGGCGTTCTCAGAGGCTATGTTGATGCTTTTAATGTCACCGATGGACAGTCAGCGGTAGTGGCTATGGCAAGCTGGGCTGCCTGTCTCATAGGGAAAGAGGAAGGCCTTGACCCCATCGTGCACATGACTTGTCGTGACAGGAATCGAATTGCCCTTCAGATGGACATTTTGGGCCTCGCTGCGCTGGGAATAAGCAACATACTTTGCCTCTCTGGAGACCCTGTGTCGTTTGGAAATCATCCCGAAGCGAAGCTGGTCTCGGATGTTGACTCCATCCAACTTGTCAAGATAGCCAAGGACCTCCGGGACGAAAACAGGTTTCTAAATGGGGAGCTGATAGTGGGAAGGCGGCCCGAGCTCTTCATCGGAGCCGTAGCAAATCCTTTCGTCGAACTCCCCGAGGCTGAAGCAAGTCGTCTTGAGGAGAAGGTTGATGCGGGGGCAGACTTCATACAGACTCAAAGCGTTTACAACATTGCCAGGTTTGAAAGATGGATGGATATGGTTCGAGAGAGGGAACTGCACAATAGGGTGAAAATCCTGGCTGGTATCACGCCCTTGAAGACGGTGGGAGCGGCGCGGTATATGAAAGCGAGTATTGCCGGTGTGGATATCCCAGATGAGCTCATTGAGCGTCTTCGCAAGCCTGCTACCAAAGAGCGAGTGTCAAAGGAAGGCATAAAAATTGCCGTTGAAACCATAAGCAGGCTGAAGGAAATAGAAGGGGTGAGAGGTATCCATATGATGGCTGCTGAGTGGGAACAAGGCATGCGGGAAATCTGCGAGGCTAGTGGTCTTTGTCCACGTCCTTGCTTTGAAGAATTGGCAGCGTTGGAATAATGCATCGAACAAGACTCAAGACAGACAAGCAGGTAAGTCATGTGAGAGAAGGTGGAACCAGCGCTTGGTGGAATAAGACCTGTGTTGCAGACTGCCCCATGGCGACCATGGTTTTATGGAATGTGATGAAGCGGGTGCTTAAGGAGCAAGTGCCAAAGCTGAGAGAAGTGATTGCTGCATGAAGGAGGCAGGTGAACTGGGAGGTGTGAAATGCAAAAAGGATATCTTAGTTGCTCAACGTGTGGTGGAAAGGTGGAGTTCTCCACGGAGGGGCGACCTTGTGAGTCGTTAAGTGGCTGGATTGTGGTTTCACACTGGAAGGGCTTGAGATCCGTTGATCACTACTATTTCTGTTCCTTTACCTGCCTGAAAAGATGGGCAGATGGTCAGGTTTGTGAGATTCCGCAGGCATTCCTGAAAGCTTTCGGAGAGGAGCCGGGAGGCGAAAACACCCGTCCGTGATATTCTGAATTGATAAAAGAGAAAGGAGTCAAATGGAATCATCAGAAAACCAACAGGGAGTTGCCGTCAAAATAAATGAGGACTACTGCAGCAGATGCTGTATTTGCTCGTCAGTTTGTCCTTTTGAGGCAATAAAAAGGGATCCCGAAACAGGCAGGATGCTTCTGGAGATAGAAAAGTGCCAAACGTGTGGAATTTGTTATTCTTCTTGTCCTGCTCATGCTATCGACGCCATTTATTATGATGTAGAGTCCCTAATCAGGTACCTTGAGAGGGCAAAGCAGGAATATGAGTCCGATACTCTAGTTATCATGTGTAAAGGAAGCGCCCCTGATTCCAGCGCCGTGGAGAAGTTATTTGGGGTGTCAGAATTTATCCCGTTGTCTGTTCCCTGTGTTGGCCGAATCCCGGAGGATGTACTCTTGAAAGCTATAGCCACCATGGGAATAAGAAGGACTTGCGTCCTTGCCTGTGACGAGGATTACTGCCGATTTGAGAAGGGAAGCCCGATCACCGGACGTAGAATCATGGCGCTCAATATTTTGCTAGAGGAGCTTGGTTATGGAAAAGAAGCTATTGAGTTGAAGCGGAATAGTCTGAAGGTTAAGGCAGATAGAGATAAATGCATTGCTTGTGGCAACTGTGCATTCTATTGTCCCTTTGATGCTGCTAAGCTGGTTAGTGGGGCAGCCGAGTTCGATTTGGACCTGTGCCGAGGTTGCGGCTTATGTGTTACTCTATGTCCTGCCTTTGCTTTGGACCTGGAGAATTGGGAGACGGAGCGTATGACAGCTTTGATCTCCAGACTGTCCGCGGAAATGGATAGGCCGAAAATACTGATATTCCGCTGTCAGTGGTCCGTTTTCCCTTCGCTTGATGAGGAATTTGATTCCAATGTTCGTGCTATAGATTTGCCCTGTGCCGCAAGAGTTGAGCCGCTGCACATCCTAGAGGCTTTCCGGAGTGGGGTAGACGGTGTTTTGATAGCGGCTTGTCCCGAAGAGGATTGTAGGTCGAAGACAGGAAGCAAGGAGAGCCAAAGGTTGGTCACGGCGTTGAGGAAGACTTTGAGTCAAATTGGTTTTGAAGAGAGACTTCATTTCTGCTCTGTAGCGCCGAGATACGCTGAGAGTTTTGACGAGGAATTACGGCAGTTCAAGGCAAGGATAGAAGGCAATTATTTGAAGGAGGCAAGTCAATGATAGTAACAGCTCAAAAGCCTCTGGACGAGATTCTTGATGTTCTATCTCCTTACAGTAATATTCTGATCGCTGGCTGCGATGGGTGCACCCAACCGCCAAGGGGCTTGAGGGAGGCTGAAACATTGAGCGAACTGATTGGGCTTGCCGGAAGGTTAAGAGGCAGAGATTTTAGAATCAAGGTAACTACAGTGGCGAAGCAATGCGATTCTTATTTGACAGTCACTACGCTTAAGTCTCAAACGGAGGATGTGGAGGCCGTTCTCTCTTTGGCCTGTGGCTTGGGGGTGCAAACTATAGCTGAAGTTTTACCTGATGTGCCTGTCTTCCCTGCTCAGAATACCCTCTTTATCGGGACGGAGATGAGAGAGGAAGGCACCTTTGAGGAAAGATGTGCTGCCTGCGGCGACTGCATTCTATCTTTGACTGGCGGTATTTGCCCTATTGCGAGATGCGCCAAAGGGTTGCTTAACGGTCCCTGTGGGGGGGCCACCAATGGAAAATGCGAGGTCGATCCTGAGAAGGATTGTGCTTGGTATCTCATCATCAAACGCCTGGAGAAGCTGGGCAGACTGGATGTTTTGGAGGAAGTTCGCTCTCCCCGGAACTTCCAGGTGGTAGCTAGACCGGGAAGGCTCCTGGCGTAAGGTAAACTGAGGGGTCTTAGACGATATTAAGGCGTTCTATGTGTCGTTCGTCTGGGTGGGAAGGTGTGGTGTTCCCCAAGGAGAGCCACTTTCTAGCTTGCTCAGTGGCAGGTTTGTGGTTTCAGCCTGGAGAGGCCTGGCGCAGGAGGTAGAAATGCCTATCTATGAGTATCTTTGCCCCGAGTGTAACTTGAAGTTTGAACGGCTACAGCCCCTAAGCCAAGCAAGTGAAGCTGCATTTTGTCCTCAATGTCGCGGCAAGGTTAACCGAATTTTCTCCTCTTTCAACTGCTCCCGCAGAGGCAGTGAAGACCTGTCCGGGGGGACCGGTGGCAGCTCACCTTGTAGCACATGCTCTGCCATAAGTTGTAATGGTTGCACATCGGGGTAATGCCTTTCTCTGGCAATCAGGAAATTGAACCAAAGGTCTATGATACAGATACGAAGTGAAGACTTCTCTGTGGATGAAGCAGTCAGGAAGATGAAGAACCCAGGGGTAGGCGCGATACTGGCCTATGTGGGCACAGCGCGCGAATTCCCCGGGGGTACAGGATTGGAATTTGAAAGCAGCAGCAATGCGTGGCAGAGATTGGAAGAGATAAGGGAAATGACCATTAGTACGTTCACTATAGAAGATGTTGCCATAATACATCGAACTGGATTCCTGCGCCCGTCGGAGAACATCCTGCTGGTAGCGGTATCGGCATCTCACAGGGTGGCAGCGTTTGATGCTTGCAAGCGCATAATAGACGAGATAAAGGTTCTCCATGAATCATGGGCGAAAGAAGTATGGGGATAATGCAAGTGATGAGGGAAATAGGTAAGGTAGCTGTCCTTGTCACTGAAGGGGCCAAGGAGGAAGCTCACAGCACAGCCGTTTACGCGGTTAGGCTGAGAAAAGCTGCCTGTGTGAGTATAGCGCCTCAAGCAGGTTCACTGTTTCTATGTCAAGCAAAGCTTGGTTCAGGCTAGGGGCCTTTGTGGTTTCGGAGACCGCGGCATCCGAACTGAAGGAAATTGGCGAATTGGCTGAGGAAGGTCATAGCTGCGAACTCTCTCAAAGAGCCACTCTACCCACGGCTTGTGGTGACATGGATTACTGCGGTTGCTTGACATTACCAAAGTTGAACACACTGTGCCTGTTTGATCGCAACGAGATTTGATGAAGCTCATCGTTGGATTGGGCAATCCGGGCAGCACTTATGCTCGTGACCGCCATAACATTGGCTTTCGCTGCTTGAATTATTTTGCCAGCCTTCATTACATCCGTTTTGACCGCAGGCAATGCCAGGCCAGGATAGGCATGGGCGAAGTAGGTGGCAGCAAACTGTTGCTGGCCAAGCCAGGAACCTTCGTCAACCTCAGTGGTAAGGCAGTAGCTTGCTTGGTTCGTAAACATAATATTCCCTTAGATAACCTTCTAATAGTCTATGATGACCTTGATTTGCCTGTGGGCAAGATTCGCCTGCGCAGTAGTGGTGGGTCGGGAGGACATAAGGGGATCAAATCTATAATTTCGGCTCTGGGAACTGAGGATTTCCATCGAGTTAGAATAGGCATTGGCCGGCCTGAGGTCGAGGAGCAATCCAATAACGAAGATATCATTGTTAGCTATGTGCTTGGCGACTTCTCTCCTCAGGAGGAAAAGGTAATTGAGGCGGCAATTGTCACGGTGGCTGAAGCCATTGATTGTCTTCTTAGGCAAGGAATAGAGGTGGCGATGAGCAGGTTCAACTAACTGCGGTACAAAAAGTTTGGGTAGGCGAACAGTAACATGAGTTCGCAAATTTTTTTTCTAGTTGGTATAGCCGTCGGCGTTGTGGGCGGGCTTTTAGGGATAGGTGGATGTTGTGTTATGATGCCTGCTATTCGTTTTGGATTTGATTTTCCTCCGACTCTCGCTGTTGGCACAACTTTGGTTGCCGTGATTTTTACCGCTGCCTCTGGGGCTATACAGCACTGGAGGCTGGGGAACGTAGATTGGAACTCTGTCAAGCATATCGCTCCAGCGGGGGTAGCAGGGGTGCTTGCTGGCTCCGCGCTTTTCTATTATATCCGTGAATACGGCGCGGTAATCGATTTAATCGTTGGGCTAGCTTTGAAAGCGATCTTGGGCTTTGCGTTCCTTTATGTTTCTCTGAAATACATTTTGCTCTATTTCGGTATTCATATCCAGAGGAAGCAAAGAAATATTAGCCTTATCCAGGGATCCAAGGGTGTGGGAGGGGCAATCAAGAGTGGGAAGCTATGGCGAGCGATTTGGTAGTATAGTATAATTTGTCAGTTGAGTTAGGAAATGATTATAGCTGTGATTGGGGATTCCTCCTGTTCCCCTGAACAAGCTAAGTTGGCTGAGACTGTCGGAGAGCAGTTAGCTGAGCGTGGCGCTACTATAATATGTGGTGGCTTAAGCGGTGTTATGGAGGCAGTGTGTCGTGGAGCTAAGTCAAGAGGCGGTTTGACGGTTGGCGTTTTGCCTGGAGAATCTCCGGATATGGCCAACCCTTGGGTAGATATTCCTGTCGTTACTGCTATGGGTGAGGCCAGGAATATGGCAGTGGTGAAGTCGGCCCAAGCCGTGATTGCCATTGGGGGTGGTTACGGGACCCTTAGCGAGATTGCTTATGCCTTGAAGAGCAACATAGGCGTTGTTGGCTTGAATACCTGGTCATTGTCTCTAAACGGCCAAGTGCTTGATGCCGTAATCAGGGTCTCTAATCCTACAGAGGCAGTGGACAAAGCCGTTGCCTTAGCTGAAAATAAGGTTGCTTCGGTCTGACATGTATCAAGAAATGGGAAGCATCGAGAACATTAGAGCCAGGGAGATACTCGATTCCCGGGGTAACCCCACGATAGAAGTCGAAGTGACGCTAATCGACGGGACAGTTGGGGTGGCCTCAGTTCCATCAGGGGCAAGCACCGGGAAGAATGAAGCTGTGGAGCTTAGGGATGGGGATGAGAAGAGGTATAACGGTCTCGGCGTCCTGAAAGCGGTGAAACATATCAACGAAGATATTGCTGAGGAAATGATTGGCATGTTTGCCTTAGAGCAGGCAGCTATTGACCAGAGGCTAATTGAGCTTGATGGCACTGGTAACAAAGCCCGCCTCGGCGCTAACGCTATCCTGGGAGTATCTTTAGCAGTAGCAAAGGCGGGCGCGAATTTCTTGGGCGTGCCTTTATATCGATACCTGGGTGGGGCAGGGCCTTGCCTGCTACCTATCCCTATGCTGAATATCTTGAATGGTGGCAAGCACGCTCTTGGCTCTACTGATTTTCAGGAGTTCATGATAATCCCTGTGGGCGCTGCCAACTTCGCCCAAGCAATTCAAATGGGCAGTGAGGTGTACCACTGCTTGTACAAAGTGCTCAAAGACAAGGGATTAAACACCAATGTCGGCGATGAGGGCGGCTTTGCACCTCAGCTTTCTTGTAACAAAGAAGGAGTGGAGTTAATCCTGGAAGCTATCGACCTAGCTGGCTGCAAAGCCGGCGACGACTTATTTATTGCCCTAGACTCGGCAGCGAGCAGCTTCTATCAGGATGGCAAGTACGCGTTATCCAGAGAGGGTGTCACCCTCAGTTCTGGAGAAATGGTGGATTACTATGCTAAGCTCGCATCACATTACCCCGTTATCAGTATCGAAGATGGCTTGGCTGAGGATGATTGGCCGGGCTGGCTACTGCTCACGGCTAAGCTGGGGGAAAAGGTTCAAATTGTGGGCGACGACCTTTACGTCACCAATATTGACCTGCTTGAGAGGGGGATTGCCCAAAAGGCCTCAAACTCAATACTCATTAAGCCAAATCAAATAGGCACGCTCAGTGAAACTCTAGCGGTTGTTAGAAGGGCGCAAACCACAGGATGGACGACTATTATCAGCCATCGGTCCGGGGAGACCGAAGACACTACCATAGCTGACTTGTCGGTAGCTGTTGGTGCCGGATTTATCAAAGCTGGCGCTCCTTGCCGCAGCGAAAGACTGGCTAAATACAATCGCCTTCTTAGGATAGAAGAGGAGCTAGGCACAAGCGCCCGCTATCCAGGCAGGAAGGCTTTCTACAATCTGGTAGGACTGCAATTATGGAGATAGTCCGGGATGTCTATCAGATAAGGCTCCCTTTGCTATTTGTTCCGTTGGAATACATCAATGTCTATGTAGTTAGGGGCGTTGAAGGAGCAATACTGATTGACACCGGTTGGAATACTCCAGAAGCCTTTTCTGCTTTGGAGGATGGACTGAAGGGGCATGGCATTGCATGGAAAGACATCAGGCAGATTGTTATTACTCATATTCATCCTGACCATTATGGTTTGGCGAAGAAGATAAGAGAGTATTCTGGAGCCGCGGTAGCCATGCATCGGATAGAGGCGGGACTTATTGATCAAAGATATGTGAATTTTGGTAAGCTTCTCAGGGAAATGGGACGTGATCTTTACAGGAACGGTGTTCCTTTGAGCGAATTGCCTGGCCTTGAGGACGCTTCTCTATGGATGAATGAGTTTGTGATGCCCCTTTTGCCCGATGTTGAGTTGGACAATGGTGACAGGATTTCCAATGGGACCTTTGAATTTGAGGTAATGTTGACACCGGGACATTCCGCAGGCCACATATGCCTCTACGAAGCGAGAAGGAAACTCCTATTTTCAGGCGACCATATTCTGTTTGAAATCACCCCTAATGTGTCGTATCATCCCCAATCCGGGGACAATCCCTTGGGAGACTATCTCAGTTCGCTACAGACCGTAGAGGGCCTTAAAGCCAACCTAGTTTTCCCAGGTCATGGGCCGGTGTTTAATAGCCTGAAGATAAGGGTGGAAGAGATACGTTCTCATCATGTACAAAGAGAAAGGGTTATTATGAAAGCCGCAAGCGAAGAACCGAAGACGGCCTATCAAATAGCAACAGAGATTCCATGGATACCTGATCAGGGAGGCGTCGGTTTTCAGAATTTGGAAGGTATGGACAGGCGGCTGGCGATAATGGAGACCATTGCTCACCTCAGACTATTGGTGGTCGAGGACAGAGCAAGGCGTATTGAGAGAGACGGTGTCTCTTTCTATCTGGCTGAGTGACTAGGACGCCTGTAAATATATCTTCTAAAGCCGTCAAGAGAGACACATGAAAACCCCTCAAATACGGAAAGCTCAAAGTAGCAATCTTGCTTCCAAAGTTTATTCTATTCTAAATAAGCTGGATTACGGGGCCTATAGCGGCGGTAGAGCCTCATATTACCTTGATTACATTCAAGGCGGGTACAAAGATGAGCTAACCCTGGTTGACCCGGTTTTCTTCCCCCAATTCGCCAGAGAAGTACTGGGCTTCATCCTCGGTACATCATTAATCCCCAAGGAAAAGACCGAGACTTCGGGAGAGCGACCTGACTTTCTCCCTAGGGACTTGCATCTGCACCCTTTCATGTTTGAAACCAAAGGAACAGACTCGAGGGATTTGGCGCTTCATTTCCCCCAGGTGCAGAGCTACATCCAGAAAACAGGCGCCCGCTATGGGATAGTGCTGAATTTAAGAGAGGCGATAGTGATCTCCGAAACTGCTCATCCCATCGCTGAGCTTTCCTTCTCATTTGAGAAACTCTATCGGGATTTCAAACATAATCCCCATGCTGTTGGTATTCAGCCTAACACCAGGCAGTTTATGAACTTTGTAAAAGAGTTCTCCCATCAAGAGCTAGATTTCATGCAGAAAGTTGAGCAGATCGCTCAGGGCAGACCATGGACGGGGGAGGAAACTCTATCATTAGACGAGCTGACCCAGAAGATTCGTGAGGTAGTTTTTATCCTCCATAACGATGTCCGTAGTCAAAGAGACCAGCTCACTCACCTGCTCGGGTATGACAATGAGCGCAAGGTGAGAATCGCCAGCGAAATTGATGCTATTGCTGAGTCTATAGACCCCAGAAAGCCCAAGTGGGAAATCTCTGCTTCTAGCCTCCGTGAAATGCTTGGTGCTAAGTCAGGCAGCCTTGATGAAAAAGCAGTGGATACCTATTTTTACCGTGTCGCTTATTTCACCATGACCCGCCTTCTTTTGGTGCGATTATGGGAAGACATTGGCTTTATCGATGAAAGCCTCTATGATGGCGGATTCAAAAAGTGGTACGAGAATTTCAACCGAGAGCTTGAGCGAGTATTAAGATATGCCTTCCACCTTGCCGGAGAGCGATATAGTTGGCTGTTCAACAGAGAGAATAACTATACTTGGTATTACCCCAGCGATAAAGCTCTGGTTGATGTGCTTTACGAGTTTTCTCATTTCAATTTGGGTAAGCTCAACGCTGATGTTCTGGGAACGATATATGAAGAATATGTGGATAGAGTTGACCGCAAAAACAAAGGACAATACTACACGCCTAGGGAAGTGGTCTCCTTTATTTGGGATAGAGTTGGTTTTACCCATGACAACGCCTTCTTCCATTTTGAAGATGGTCAGAGAAAGCCAAGGCTAATCTTCGACCTCGCTACTGGTTCTGGTGGCTTTTTGGTAGAGGCAGCCCGTCGCCTCAGGGAAGAAGCCACTTACAACTGCCAGAACCTCAATGACCTCGTTGACATAGAGAATGCCATTATCGAGGGGCTCTACGGCAGCGAAATAAGCGCCTTCTCTTACTATATTACCGAGATAAACCTTCTCATCCAGCTTACCCCCATCATCAAAAACATACTGGAGCACAAACATCTTTATCGTCATCCGGAGTTTGCCCTTTCCGTAATCCACCAGGATTCATTAAAGTTACATCCTCGCATTGAGAAGACCTTTGAGGAATTTCCCGACGAGCTTAGGAAAGCAGACGAGGTCTATGAGCGTGATAAAAGGCACGACATAGTGGGATTGGAGGGACGGAAGCGCCAGGTCTATGAATTTATCAAGGATTGCCGTGACTTTGACTATGTCTGTGCTAATCCACCCTACATTGGTGAGAAGGGACACAAAGAGCTGTTCCGAGCTACTATCGAACAATACCCCTATTGGAAGCAATACTACCTGGGTAAGATGAATTATCTATATTGGTTTGTCATCCTAGGCTTATCCAAGCTAAGAGAAGGTGGCAAGCTTGGTTTCATTACCACTTCTTACTGGCCTACTGCTGATGGCGCTGCCAAACTGAGAAGATACATTCTCGATAATGCCCTCATCCGTGAGATAGTCGATTTTGGAGAGACGAGGATTTTCGAAGGCGCTCCGGGTCAGCATAATGTGATTTTCGTGTTAGAACGCTACAGCGATGCTCAAAAAAGGGCGGAGAATAGGATCAAAGTAGCGAAGGTCAAGAAAGAATTTGGAGACGGAACAGTTAAGGAAAGATTCAGCAGGCTCCTTGACCATTTAGAGGGGCACATCGAGGAGGAAAGTTATACCGATGAATACATTGATGTCTTCCTGAGCCCGGTGAGGCAGGGGGAGCTAACCGAGAAACCGTGGGGAGTCTTCATAGAAGAGGCTTCGAAAAAAATAATTGACCGAATTGGAACGATAGGGATTAAATTGTCTGATCATTGGTTTGTGGATCAAGGGGTGGTTCCCAATCCCCTGCGATTAACCAAAAGTAAATATGAGGAGCTTTCTGAAAAGGCAATTGAGAAATACAAGTTGAGAATTGGTGATGGCGTTTTCATTCTTACGAAACAGGCGCTCGACCGGCTCCAATTGCCTGACTGCGAACAGGGTATAATGAAGCCGTATTTTAAGAATTCCGATATAGAGAAATATACCACCTCGGCTTCCACAAATGATTTCCTGATCTATACGACATCCATTACCCCAATTGATAATTATCCGAACATCAGGCAGCATCTCGAGAAATTCAGAAGCATCCTCGTAAGAAGACGAGAATGTGAGAGTGGAAAGGTCCCTTGGTTTAGCTTACATTGGGCACGGGAGCAGAGAATCTTCGAAAACGAGAAGATCGTGTGCAGTTATCGAACCGAGGATGCTTCGTTTGCGTATCAGGATGGCAGCTTTTATGGCTCAACAGACATGTACTTCATAAAGTCCAAAAATGAGAGAGAGCCTCATTCATTGAAATACTTGGTAGGCATTCTGAATTCTAAGGTGATAGATTTTTGGCTACTAAAGAGCCTGTTGCACAAACCCCTTCCACAAATTAAATGATATGGGGTAGAGTTACTAATTGAAGGGGGCAGGAATGTCATACAACTTAATTGAGTGCAATAGAGAGCAAATGTATCTGATGCCA
>Ga0114919_10004091_pt1 | contig 11716 bp, 12 predicted proteins | sample BlataG_FD_88682 | JGI IMG/M metagenome (GOLD analysis project Ga0114919, IMG submission 88682) | Deep subsurface microbial communities from Black Sea to uncover new lineages of life (NeLLi) - Black_00105 metaG | ecosystem: Environmental > Aquatic > Marine > Oceanic > Sediment | place: Atlantic...
GTCAAGATGCGGTGATGGAAAGCAAGGCATTCGTAAGCAGTGAAAACAGTTGCATATCCAAATCCCGTCGCGCCAGGGCAGGCTGGCATGCAAAGCATGAGTATAAAGAGCTTATTTACGAAATACTGTAACGCCCAGAGTGTATTCCAGCAATGTCGCGCCAGGGCAGGCCATTATTTTTACCCCGTGAAACTTATTTTCTATTTCACTGGGGCCAGGTGCGAGGCAATACGCAACAGCCTCAAAAAACTCCTTTAATTTTAATATGTTGTAGAAATTCCGAGACGTTTATTATGGCTCATAATTTCTATCGGTTCAAGGTAGAAAATCATAAGCTTTTAATAATAACAGCTTTATGCCTACCCGCTTGTGCCCCAGGCGGGCTCAGACAACGTGGTAGGACAAAGCCTTACATTAATTCTATTCTATTTTAAGCCATGTTCTGGGGTCAAGCTGTTCTCTTCCTTTTCTTATCTCAAAATATACCCCCGGCCCCGCATCCCAACCAGGATTTCCCACCAGACCCACTGCTTCTCCGCCTGAAACCATCTCTCCCTTTTGCTTGAGTCTCTCGTCAAGATGGGCAAAGATAGTAAAATAGTGCGACCCATGATTAATAATCATGAGCTGTCCGTATCCTTTAAACCATCCGGAAAAATCTACCCTGCCGGGAAACACAGATCTAACCTCCTCCCGTGAGCAACCCGTAATATATATTCCTTTTCTATGCATGAATGGATTGGATTTAACGAGCTGGGCACCCCTCAATATCCTTCCTTGTAAGGGCAAAGGAACCTTTCCTTTCATTTCAACAAACCCGCGGGGTAAAGATTCTTGCTTGTCTTCCTCTTCTAAATACATTACGGTATGGTTAAGGGACTGCGTAGCCCCTCTGAGCTCCTCAACTGCTTTTGCATAAAACTCCTTTTCCCTGTGTACCTTCATTAACAAAAGAACCCTTTTTTCAATAGACTTCTCAAGGAGGGCCATACTTTCGTTCTTAGCCTTTTTTAATGCCTCAAGGGCAGCCATATTCTCCTTGAGTATCTGTACCTCGTTCTCAATTTGGCTCATCTGCCGGGCCAGCATATCAAGTATCTTTTTGTCCTGATTCATAAGGGCCTTGGTGTATTTAATAGCCTTCTGAAATTCTTGGAGAGACGTAGAGTTGGCGAGGAGCCTTACATATCCTGGTCTGCCAAACTTATAGAAGGCGACTAAACGCCTCTTTAACGTTCTCCGAACAGACAAAGAAGATTGGTTCAGTTGCCGAATCCTTCCCTGGCCTTCCAGGATCTCTTCTGAGACCTTTTCTATCTTGTCTGATAGTTCCCTTACTTCCTCCCTCTTTCGGGTCACATCTTTTTCGAGCCTCTCCAGATGTCCCAGGATGTCTTTTTCCTTGGTATCGGCGCTGAGCAATTCTTCCTGCTGCTCCAAGAGATATTCTTCCATCTGTGTACCCTGAGAACGAGCACTGTCCACACAAGGTTTTTCCTCTGCTTCGGAGAACTCTACAGAGAAAAAAGCCACAGCAACGGCAGCTATAACAGAGAACGATGACAGGAAATCGTTGATTTTTAGGCTCATATTCTAAAAAAGCGACCCAATGATACCGTGCTTCCAATAAAACCAATAATACTGCTCATCAGTAACAGAAGAAGAATAAATCGCGGCGAAAGAAAAATGATATCAAGGGAGGCAAATCCAATGGTGAGGTCTACCCTGGTTATTATTGCTAAATACACCAAAAAGAGAATGATGAGAGCGACTGAACCGCCAAGAAACCCTTGGATTGATCCCTCAATCAGAAAGGGGATCTTTACAAAGCGATTGGTTGCGCCTACCAGCTTGAGTATTTCAATCTCATCCTTCCTGGAATAGATGGTTAGTTTTACGGTATTGGTGATGATAAACAGTGCCGCCAAAAAAAGCAAACCCCCAAAAACCAGGCCTATAATCTTTACTGCCCCCATTATAGCCTGAAACCTCTCTATCCACTCCTGACTGTATTGAACCTCATCAACACCATTGATTCTCTCTAACCTTGTTTTCAATTCATAAGGAAGAGAGTCCCCGCTTACATCTCTTGAAAGAACAATCTCAAGGGAAGCAGGCAAAGGGTTCTCCTCAAGCCCATCAAGCAGTCTGGCCTTCTCTCCAAGCTCCTTCCTGAGGCTTTTCAGAGCATCATCCTTGGAAATGAAATCTGTAATGCTTACAGGATATTGGAGCAGCTCCTTTTTGATGTTTTCAATCACGGCCCTTTCTGGCTCCCCCTTAAAATAGATAGACATGGTCAGCGATCTTCCCTGCTCCTGTGTCCAAGAATTCAGGTTTACAAAAATAAGGATAAAGGCATCAAAAATAAGGAATGCTATTACCATGGTGCCCAGACCTATGAGATGGACTAATCGGTTTTCACCCATGTTTCTCATGGCCTGCCTGACAAAATAGCGAAAGAAGGTAATTTTCATCTACACCATCCTGCCTTTATGGAGAGCAATTATTCGTCTCCTCGTCCCCTTCAGCAATTCCTGGTTATGAGTTGCCACGATTACCGTGGTGCCTCTCACATGTATCTCTTTTAAGAGAGCCATTATCTCCATGGTTAAATCATAGTCAAGGTTGCCCGTTGGCTCATCAGCCAAGAGAATTAAGGGACTATTGACAATTGCCCGTGCAATAGCTACTCTCTGTTGCTCACCACCCGAAACCTGGGGTGGATAGTATCCTTCCTTGTCCGCCAGGCCCAGATATCTCAGCGTCTGATGAACCTTTTTGCGTATTATCGAGGAGGGTACACCCATTACTTCCAGGCTTAGGGCCACATTTTCAAACACGGTGCGCCGCGGAAGAAGCTTGAAATCCTGAAACACTACCCCGATTCTTCTACGCAAAGAGGAAAGTTCGCTGTCTTTGATCCTCATAAGATTTCTTCCGTTGACTAATGCATGACCGCTGGTTGGCTTCTCTGCACAGAAAATTATCTTTAACAGGGTGGTCTTCCCTGCACCGCTTGGCCCTGTAACAAAAACAAACTCCCCCTTCGGTACTGTCAGACTTATATCTATGAGGGCGGGGTTTTTTGACCCAAAGCTTTTATAGACATGGAAGAGTCGGATCATGGCAAAAAGATCCCTTAATTATTGCTGAGAAAACTCTAACTATTCAGCAATTGACCCCGGCGCTTCGCTCCCGCCCGCCTCGCCTGAGCGAGAGCGACCCGCCTGCCATTGCAAGGCACGAGCGGGCAGGTGGCGGGCAGGCCAATTGGAATGTTGGAACAATGGAACACTGGAATATTGGGTTCTGGGAAACTCCGGCAGTGGTTTATTGGCAAAACCCTATTGACAAGGAAGTTAATAAATGAAAAACCTCCATATAAGATCATTATTTTTACCCCGTTAAATAAGAATGCCCAAAATAGCCATATCTGTAAACAATCTCAAGTGAATAATAATAGCATACTTCAATGATCACACTATTTAACGGGGCGGGCATTCCATTATTCCCTGGCCCAGACCTGGCATGTCAAGATGCGGTGATGGAAAGCAAGGCATTCGTAAGCAGTGAAAACAGTTGCATATCCAAATCCCGTCGCGCCAGGGCAGGCCATTATTTTTACCCCGTGAAACTTATTTTCTATTTCACTGGGGCCAGGTGCGAGGCAATACACAACAGCCTCAAAAAACTCCTTTAATATCTTGTAGAATTTCCGATACATTTATTTATTGCTGAGAAAACCGAAACAACAGTTACTCTCAATCAACAACGCTCACATGGAAGTATTGGTCACGTGCCGCCTTTGGAGATACGGAAAATTGAGTTTTATATGTAAGGCTGGTTAACCAGCCTCAGCCAATGAAAATGGTAGGATGCTACGAGGTTAGGAATCCATCGCCTAAAGTGAGCCGAGAAGATACGGAGACACGTGTGCCTTCACCTCAAGTCTCTGGCAAGCACCCCAGATGATCGGGCATTTTACTTGGCATATTCAATGGCCCTGGTTTCTCGTATTACTATTACCTTTATCTGACCGGGATATGAGAGGTCTTTTTCTATCTTTTTTGCTATCTCCCTGCATATCATGGTTGACTCGAAATCATCCACCGAATCGCTCTCTACCATTATCCTCAGTTCTCTGCCTGCCTGGATGGCATATGACTTACTGACACCTTTAAAGGACTTGGCTATTGTTTCCATGTCTTCCAACCGCTTCACATACGATTCAAACATCTCTCTCCGAGCACCCGGTCGCGCACCAGACAGGGTATCACCAGCCTGGATAAGCACATCCATGACAGAGGTAGCCTGGATATCTTCATGGTGAGCGGCTATGGCATGTACTACCTCGTCAGATTCACCGTATTTCTTGGCCAGATCTGCACCTATGTTTGCATGCGCCCCTTGTACCTCATGATCCACTGCTTTACCGATATCGTGGAGAAGCCCAATCCTTTTGGCCTGTTTCTCATCTATGCCTAGTTCTGCTGCCATTATGCCACACAAGAAGGCAACTTCAATAGAGTGCTCAAGAACATTCTGGGCATAACTTGATCTATATCTTAACCGACCAACCAATTTAATCAATTCCGGATGGATACCATGAAGCCCAATATCAAAAGTAGCCTGTTCCCCCGCCTCTTTGATGTTTGCTTCGATTTCTCTGCTCGCTCTTTCCACGACCTCCTCAATGCGAGCGGGATGAATCCGTCCGTCTTCAATTAATCTTTGCAACGCTACCTTAGCCACCTCTCTTCTCACCGGATTGAACCCAGACAGTACGACAGCCTCCGGTGTATCATCAATAATAAGATCTATGCCGGTGGCCGCTTCTATGGCCCTAATATTCCTGCCTTCTCTGCCAATAATCCTTCCCTTCATCTCATCATTTGGTAGGTTAACTACTGATACAGTCTCTTCAGCCACATAGTCACCGGCATATCTCTTCATGGCCAAGACCAAGATCTCTTGGGCCTTTCTATTAGAGATCTCTCTTGTCTCACTCTCTATTTTCTTTATGAGCTTCGAGGCCTCATGGCGTGCCTCTGATTCCATAGAGGAAACAAGCATCTCTTTTGCTTCCGCCGCCGAAATCCCGGCAATTCTCTCCAGTTTTCGCCTCTCCTCTCCAATGAGACCGCTGAGTTCCTCCTCCTGGTGCTTGAGATCATTTTCCCGATTTGCCAAAATCGTCTCGGTTTTGGCAGTTGTCGATTCCCTTTGCTCAAGTTGCTCTATCTTCTTATCTAAGGTTTCCTCTTTTTGGAACAACCTTCTTTCTTGGTTCTGCAACTCCTTTCGCCTTGACCTCGTCTCCTCCTCGAAGTCGAGTTTCATTTGATACAGTTTATCTTTGGCGTGAAGCTGGGCCTCTTTCCTGATTGTTTCTGCCTGCTTGCTGGCTTCAAGGATAACCTTCCGCGAATAGGCTTCAGCTGAATCAAGCTTATTCTCTGCCATTTTTTTGCGGACAATGATGCCAATCACCGCTCCTGCTATCATGCCTGCCAGCGCAATAATAACCAACTGAGCTACCGCCATAGTTTCATCACCGCCTTCTCTGTTTTAGGGTTGTGCTTAAGGAAAAAGAGGGGTTGCTTGAGGCTTAGTGGAATGATAGGTAGGTGACTAAATGGAAGGCAAAAACATAGCGCACTAAGAGCTCACTTCAAAAACATCGCGCAGTACAATTCTGTTACACAGCATCTGCGTTCTTTCCTGAATAGTTGTCCACGCTCACCCGGTTTTCTGCATACATGGGGATACTTTTACCTGTTTTATGATAAAGTTAAGCAGCAGTGCACTCCTTAACATAAGACTATCAATCCACTCTTAATGCTCCCCCGCTCTAATGCCGTGTCGGCAGCCCTTTTTGAACCTAATCTTCTTAGGTGGGTGTTCTGTTACCCCATTAGGTCTCTTTTGCTCACTCACCAAAAAGACACACAAAGGCAAGAGAGAACTCCCTTTCATAATGCTGTTGGATCAAAAACATCCCGCCAATCACGAACATAGCAGGGGAACAAATCAGTTTAATGCTAAATTCAAGCTTTGTATTAACCTCTTAGACCTGTCATTAATTTCGGTTAGTAGATCCTCCTTTTCTTTTATGAGCTGAAAGTAATCGCCTGCAATATCAAGAGCAGCTAAAATGGCTGTCTTATCATCGGATAACCCCTTTGCAGAATCGCTAATTTCTTTCAGCTTTTTGTCGACATATGCTGCCACTTTCAATATCTGTTCTCTATCATCGCTGCTTCTAACAGCAAATTCCCTGTTTTGTATTCTAATTTTGACTTGTTCTGCCATGGGACTCATCTCTTACAGTCATACACCACATTCTGTGATCCTATCCAAAAGGTTTGCTGTTCTCTTTTGGACTAATTCTCTGTCAGTCCTTAACGTTTCTATCTCATTCCTCAGCGCATCAACCTCCGTCTGTTGGCCTTTAACCTTTCGCTCTAGCGTAGTCTTTTGTTCCGTGAGGGTGCCGATCGTTGAGATGAGTGATTCAATCTTCTGCTCCAACAGATCAAACTGTTCTATTTCTTCTAATCCCATACCATCTTAGCGTTTTATTTTTTTTAGTATATCTTTTTTATGGTGAAAGTCAAGTGTTAAGAAAATCTTAACACAATCGGTTGTTTCTTGACCTTCTGGTAGGAGCGGTTATTCTTGAAGGACAGAGATTCACAGTGGTGCATTTGAGACGACCACGGCTATTGTAGGGGAGGGGTTTTAGTAGGTCTCCAGAGAAACCAACAGATTCATTGCGCTCATAGAAGCTTTTCTGGGGAAATCGGGCAGCAAAAACGGGAAAGGTGCCTGGGCAGGAAGCATAATCGGTAGCCGTTCACGGGTTCAATGGTTCAAGGTTCACCGAAGACCCGCCTGCCATCCCTGCCCGCAGTACGGCAGGCGGGCGTCGGAGAGGTCTGAACAGTTGTTTCGTAAGTTCTGAATGGTCTTGCACCGAAGTTCGGAGTGAGCTTTACCTGGTGTTGGATCAATCTGAGTTTCAGGACATGTATGATCATGCTCGACGCACTAGCGCTACCGGTCGTGGTTTCATCCCGCCATACGTCTGGCAGGCTGGCCTACAAGCAAAATCAACGAAAGAAAGATAACACTGAACGGTGAACCCTTACCATAATCTCAACGGGGTAGTTGGCGAGTCAAATGATCCGAAAGAACCGTAAAATAAAAAAAAGAATTCCCACAACCAAACAAAACAAGGAACAGAGTTGGGCGATGAAAAAGAGGTAAAATAGTGTTTTCTTGGTGTCTCTATCTCTTTCGTACGCTCTGGTTCTCTTGCTCAGGCCAGGTTTAATAATCATATTACTTCTTGCGTGCTTCAAGAGATGCCTTAATCTTCTTGAGCCGCATAAAGCTTTCTCTCTCTATCTCTTCCATTCTCATTTCTATATACTTAATGGTTGCCCTTAGTCTCGGGATCACAATGTATTCCAGGGCATTAACCCTTCGCTTTGTCTTTTCCACCTCCTGGGCAATCCTTCTGACAGACTCTTCCACCTCTGCCAGCTTAACGATTACCATAATGGATTCTTCAAAACTCTTTGCAGCATCATCAAGTTTAGCATTGGTGCTCAAAAACCCATAGCCTCTCTGGTTCACCTTCCTCACCAGATTGTCGACTTTCGTAATGGGAACCGAAACCCCCATTATGTTTTTGATTGCAAAATCGAGGTCTATATCCCGTAAGGTTATGTCACTTATCTGTTCAATATCCCAAGACCCGAGCAAGACCTCAGCCATGAGAAGATTGTGAAAGGCGATCTGCAGGCTTTCCTCTGCCCTATTTCTTGCCTCCTTGTACTCTTTTATTACTACCATGAACTCGGAGACCAATGCATCTCTCTTTTCCTTTAGAAGCTTGTGTCCTCTGTCAGCGAGCTTCACCCTCCTCTTGAGCTTTAACAATTCCATCCTGGTGGGCTTCACATTTGGTAAGGTCTCTGCCATGTACTAATCTCCTGCCCCCACTTGCGACCCCTTTTTATAGTATTGCTTGACGTATTTTTCATCAATCCTCTTGAGTTCTCCCTCTGGAAACATGGAGAGGAGCTCCCACCCCAAATTTAGTGTTTGTTCAATGGTTCTGTTTTCATCGACTCCCTGGGTGACGAATCGCTCTTCAAAGACCTCCGCAAACTTTAGATTGAGGCGATCTCTTTCGCTTAATGCCTCCTCTCCCACAACGGCGACAAGGCTCCTCACATCCCTTCCTTCAGCATAACCAGAGTAACATTGATCAGACACCCCTAAATGATCCGCCCTGGTCCTGCCTTCGCCGATCCCCTCATTCATGAGCCTGGAAAGGCTGGGTAGAACATCCACAGGAGGGTAAATTCCCTTTCGGTGCAGCTCACGGGAGAGAACGAATTGTCCCTCGGTAATATACCCGGTAAGATCGGGTACGGGATGGGTGATGTCGTCATCCGGCATTGAGAGAATGGGCATCTGAGTGATAGAACCCCCCTTTCCGATGATTCTTCCTGCCCTCTCATAATTGGTTGCTAAATCGGTATACATATAGCCTGGATACCCTCTCCTTCCGGGAACCTCTTCCCTCGCAGACGAGATCTCTCTGAGGGCCTCGCAATAATTGGTCATGTCTGTAAGGATAACCAGCACATGGGTGTCGTAATTAAAGGCAAGAAACTCTGCAGCGGTAAGGGCCATCCTGGGGGTAATAATTCTCTCTATGGCAGGGTCGTCTGCCAGATTGATAAATGAAACTATCCGCTCCAGTGCCCCTGTTGATTCGAAGCTGTTTATGAAAAAATTCGCCTCTTCATGGGTTATGCCCATGGCAGCAAAAATGACACTAAATGGTTCCTCCGAACCCAAAACGGTAGCCTGTCTTGCTATCTGTGCAGCGAGTTTATTATGGGGCAATCCTGAGCCTGAAAAGATGGGAAGCTTCTGCCCCCTCACCAAGGTATTCATTCCATCGATGGTGGAGATACCGGTCTGGATGAATTCGTTCGGGTAGTCTCGTGCTGTTGGATTTATAGCGGCGCCGGTGATTGACAATCGAGCCTCTGGAATGATCTCTGGGCCGCCATCAATCGGTCTTCCCAAACCATCAAAGGACCTTCCGAGAATCTCCTTGGAAAGAGAGATTCTCATGATGTCCCCGGCAAATCGGACCCGTGTCTGGTCTGTGTCAAGTCCTCGTGTGCCTTCAAATACCTGCACAATAGCCACATTCTCCTGTGACTCCAGAACCTGACCCATGCGGTTGTCACCCCCGGGTGTCCGGATGTACACAACCTCTCCAAAGGCCACCTCTTCCACACCTTCAACAATCATAAGAGGGCCTGCCACCTGGGTAACAGATCGGTACTCCCTCGATTTAATATCCTTGGCTTGTTCGCTCATTTTTGATTCCTCAAAGACTCAAATTCACGTTCAATGGATTGTATTAACTCCTCATATCTCTTTGGAAAATCCTGGTTGGGCGTATACTTCATGCGAGCTATTTCATCCTTAACCTTCACCGCTGCTATTCTGTTCGCCCCAACCCCTGACTCGATTGCCTTGTTGACCTCTTGGTAGAATTTCATAATGATCTTGAGCATGAGATATTGCTTCTCTTTAGAACAATATGAATCTATTTCGTGGTACGCATGCTGTTGCAAATAATCTTCTCTAATCATACGGGCCACCTCTAAAAGGGCCCTATCTGATTCTGGCAGTGCGTCCTGTCCAACCAGCTGCACAATCTCTTGCAGCTCTGCCTCTTGTTCCAGGAGCGCCATCATGTCTCCTCGAAGGCCCTGGAATTCCTTGCCTACGTTTTGATCAAACCAGGGTTTCACAAAATCCAAATAGAGCGAATAGCTGGTTAACCAATTGATGGCAGGAAAATGTCTCCGGTCTGCCAAGTTTGTGTCTAATGCCCAAAAGGCGCTTACCACCCTCAAGGTATTCTGGGCAACCGGCTCAGAGAAATCACCTCCTGGCGGAGACACAGCCCCAATGATCGATACCGATCCAAACCGCTCTTTGCTTCCCAGGGTAACTACTCTGCCTGCCCTCTCGTAGAAGTCAGCGAGCCTGGTGCCCAAATAGGCCGGAAACCCCTCTTCGCCGGGCATCTCCTCAAGCCTACCTGAGATCTCCCTCAATGCCTCAGCCCATCGTGATGATGAGTCCGCCATCAAGGCCACATCATACCCCATGTCCCTATAGTACTCGGCAATGGTAACCCCTGTATAAATAGAGGCCTCCCGGGCTGCAACCGGCATATTGGAGGTATTGGCAATCAAGGTGGACCGCTCCATGAGTTTCTCCCCGGTGCTTGGATCGTCCAGTTTGGGAAAGGTTATCAAAACCTCTGTCATCTCATTCCCTCTTTCTCCACAGCCCACATACACGACAATCTGCGAATCAGCCCATTTTGCCAATTGATGTTGGCTCACTGTTTTACCAGTACCAAAGCCCCCCGGAATTGCAGCTGTCCCCCCTTTGGCTATAGGGAAAAATGTATCATAAATCCTCTGGCCCGTGAGCAGGGGTACCTCTGGGTCAAGCTTCTTCTTTAAAGGTCTCCCGATCCTCACCGGCCACTTCTGTTTCATGGTGAGTTCAATTTTCCTTCCTCCACTCTCAAGGATAGCTATGACCTCATTGACAGTGAAGCTCCCGCTTTTTATCTCGACCACCTTCCCCTGTATCCCTGGCGGCACCATTATCCTATGCTTGATAACCTTTGACTCCTGAACCTCCCCAAGATAGTCACCCCCTACAAGCTCATCACCCTTTTTAACCGTTGCGGTGAAGTCCCATTTCTTATCGGGATCCAAGCCGGGAAGATTAATCCCTCGGGTTATATAGTCCCCTACCTGGTTCTTGATTTCAAGCAAAGGCCGCTGTATTCCATCATAGAAATTAGTGATTATTCCTGGACCAAGCTCAACTGAAAGCGGGGCACCGGTTCTTACAACCTCTTCACCTGGTTTAAGCCCAGTAGTATCCTCGTAAACTTGCACATAGGCTAAATCTCCGATCAACTTTATGGTTTCTCCCATCAAACCTTCCTGACCCACCCTCACAACCTCATACATCTCACAACCCCTCATGTCTTTGGCGACTACAAGTGGGCCAGCAATGCTCTTGATTCTTCCTGTCTTCTGATTACTCATAACTACCTCATTATGCTATTTCAAACCCAACCGTTCTCTTAATGATCTCTCGCATCGGGTCGACCTTGCTGATCAAGGGTCCACCACTATCCGGGATTTCCAAAATGATAGGCATAATACCCGTCCTAAATCTATTCACCTCATCCAGAACATCCCTTATTTCCACGGCTGTCTTTTCAGTAACCAGTATTATGCCAACGGTGCCGTCAAATAGATCCTTCAGTGTGGCTCTAATACCCTCTCTCTTCAACGCCTCCATCCGAAATGTTTTTCTAACGCCTGCGAGCTTAAAACCACAAACAGTATGTCTATCTCCGATCAGCGCAATTTCCATTATTTCCTCATTACAGACTCTCTGACTTCATCTCTATTCAGATCAACCTCTGTGCTCCTCACAATAGCCAGAAGATTCTTTACCTCTGTTTCCTTTGATACCAGAAAGCCGATGAGGGGACCGGGGCCAAACGGCTTTTTTTTCCTAATATCTTGTGCCTTTTTAGGCACCAGACTATCGAGCACCTCTTCAAAGGCCACAA
>Ga0114919_10004092_pt1 | contig 11716 bp, 8 predicted proteins | sample BlataG_FD_88682 | JGI IMG/M metagenome (GOLD analysis project Ga0114919, IMG submission 88682) | Deep subsurface microbial communities from Black Sea to uncover new lineages of life (NeLLi) - Black_00105 metaG | ecosystem: Environmental > Aquatic > Marine > Oceanic > Sediment | place: Atlantic...
CTTTTAGAGGGTGTTCCAGGACTGGGAAAAACTGTTATGGCTAAAACTTATACAAAAACTCTTGGTATCTCTTTTAGACGCATACAATTTACACCTGATTTACTCCCAGCAGATATAACTGGAACTAAGATCTTCTCACAAGAGGAAGGGACTTTCGTGCTCCAGAAAGGGCCTGTATTTGCCAATGTTGTATTAGCTGATGAAATTAATAGAGCCGCCCCAAAAACTCAAGCAGCTTTATTAGAAGCTATGGCAGAGAGACAGGTAACGATTGAAGGCGAAACCTTGCCGTTAGAAGCACCATTTATAGTAGTTGCGACAGAGAATCCGGTGGAAATGGAAGGAACGTATCCTTTACCGGAAGCTCAAGTTGATCGCTTTCTCTTTAAGCTCTGGCTTGACTATCCAGAGCAAGAAGATGAAGTAGAAATCTTAAAAAGGCAAATTAGTGGTGAATCTCCCTCTGTCGATCACGTTACAACTGCAGATGAAATCCTCGCAGCCCAAAATGTTATGAATCATGTCTATATCGATGATCGAATCTTAAAATACATCAGAGATATTGTCTTAAAAACTCGCAATCATCCTCAAATTGCCTTAGGTTGCGGGCCAAGAGCCAGCTTAGTCTTAATGAAAACTTCTAAAGCTAGGGCTGCAATTTTAGGTAGGATTTATGTTACGCCTGATGATGTCCGAGCTCTTACATATGCTACATTAAATCATCGAATTCTTCTTAAACCAGAGGCAGAACTTGAGGGATTGGATATAAAGGCCGTGATTAAAACAATTGTAGAAGAAGTACCTGTACCAATTTAGAACATTATTGGTATAAGTATTGAATCTCGTAAAACCAGAAAAGATAGGAATTAAATGAGGAATCAATTAGTTCGAAGGTGAAAATAAAATACTAGGTGGAAAAGGAAGAATCTTAATCATATTTGCTGTCTTCTTTCTTACAGCTGGATTTGCATTCGAAAATTATTTTTTAGTCTTTTTTGCAATTTTATTGCTATTCAGTACAATCATAAGTTTACCGCTGTTTCACTATCAATTAAATGTTGAAGAATTAAAGGTTCATAGAGAGCTGGAAAAAGAAAAAGTATTCAGAGATGACTTTTTTCATGTCAAAGTAGTTATTGAGAATACTGGAAAGAACAGTTTTGACTTTATAGAAATCAGAGATTATTATAATCCTCAACTTTTTAGATTAATATTAGGAGAGAATTATATAATAACTCGTATACATCCCAAAGATGTTATAAAGTTTTCTTATGTTCTTGAACCAAAAGTTAGAGGTGAGTATCCTCTTGGGCCTTTAAGTGTCACAGTTAAGGATAGATTAGGCTTCAATTCTGTTGAGAGAATTGTACCGGATAGTGTTACAGACATATTGATTTATCCACCATACGAAGATATTAAAAGAATTGAGATCTTAGGTTCTAAAAGATCTTTACAAATGAGTTATGGAGTAACCAGCTCTAGGCAAAAAGGATTAGGATCAGAATTTTATGGGATGCGTAAATATGTATTTGGAGATCAATTTCGATTAATCGATTGGAAGGCAAGTGCCAGAACTCAAAAACTAATTGTAAAAGAATTTGAAAGTGAACGAGACATAACCGTAATGATCCTGGTTGATTCATCAAATACAATGGCGGGTGGTGCAATAGAAAATACAAAATTTGAATATGCAATAAGAGCATGCATGCTTCTAACAAAGATTGCTTTAACTCGTAGAGATAATGTAGGAATTTTTACCTTCTCAAGTAAGAAGAACTTTCACTTCTTAAAACCTGGACGGGGTGACGATCACTTTTATCAAGTTTTAGACTTTATTGCCAGAATTAAACCTCAAGGTAAATGTGAGATGCTTGAAGCAATGGATCACTTCATAAGACGATTCCAGAAAAGATCATTAGTCTTCATAATTTCTGACTTAGAAGTTCAATCAAAAGAAATCACCATGGCCTTTAGAAAGTTGATTCCATTCAATCATACCATAATTGTAATTAATCCCTTTAGCCCTTGGTATGAAATTCACGAAATTGATTTATCAACAGCAGATAAAGCTTTAGCTGAAGCTATCAGCGAAGAGATGATGGAACATATTCTCACAATAAAACAAGAATTAAGGAACTATGGGATAAATCTCGTTACAGTTGGTCCTGATGATATAATGGGCAAAATTATAAAGAACTATTTAGAAGCAAAGAAAAAGGGGTCTGCGTACTAAGATGTTAAATAGAAAATACTTACTCATTTTAAATATTATAAATGGGGTTGTTTTCATTTTTATTCTTTATATTTTAAGTTTTCTTTTTTTTTTTGATGATGTTATCGTAAATCCAGATGAAAAACTAGTTTTTTTTGAAGTGTTTTTCTACTTAAAAAACGTGTTTATTTATACAATTTACTTTTGTTTATACGTTGTTGCAGTTTCTATTGCTTATATCATTGCATCGACCTTTAGCTCGATACATGGTTTTAAAGCAAAATTCTTGTTTGATTTTGTTAATGAATTCTTCAAAAATTATTTAGGTTTATGGTTTGCATTTCCAGATGGAAAATCGCCCTATTTGTATGAAGTCCCAGACTTAATTGTTAAGAATTTCCTTAATTTCCTTAAAAATCTCTATTTATTTTCATTTATTATTTGTTTAATTATTGGTATTTTGTTTTTTATTAGGGCTATTTTCCAAAATGATCCAAAATATAGTCTTATCGCAATTGGGAGTATAGTCTTAATGATAGTCATTCCTTTAATGGCATTTGGATTGAGAGATATGTTTGAACTGTTCCACCTTAAGTTCAAAGAATTGAATGATCTGGTATATCCGCTTTCAAGTAAATTTATTAATATACCAATAGATGATTTCTTTGCTTTTATGGCTAGTCCAGTGACATTATTGGCAATTATGTGCTACATATATTTAGAAATTGCTTTTCAAATTAATTATACTGACACAGTTACTAAACCATCCTTTGAAAGAAGTGAAAGATTAAGAACTCAATTGAGAATTTTAAAAAGAGAATCTATTTTGATAACTGCTGATGTTGATATAATTAAAGAAGAAGCAAAAAAAAGAAGAGAGGAAATTGAAGAAAAAAAAGAAAAAGTTCGCTCTTTTCTTGCTAAAACCACTCCAAGATTCTCTTTTGTAAAGGAGATGATAGAAAAGAAGAAATTAGAAGAAGAGGAAAAAAAACTTGTTACTGCTGCTTCAAAAACAAGAAGACTAGGTAGATATACTGAAAGACTTTTTAAGGAGGACCCTGAAGCAGAAAATACGTTAACAGCGAAATCCTCGGCCCCTGAATCAAAAAACTTAGCAACTTCAACACTTTTCAATTTTTCTTTCAGAATAGGTCTTTTAATTATTATAAGCTTTATATTGTTACACCCAAAATGGTTTTTTGTATATGTTTTTAATTTACCACCAGCAATTACAGAAAGCATGGCTATGAATTCACCTGAAGTGATCATTATAATGCTTGTTCCATTAATATTGATCTTTCCATTAATTTCATACAGTATTTCTTATGCCAAGCATAGAAACCTAATAATAAGATTAAAGCAAGAAGGTAGAATAAAAGAAATTTTAGCATCTGTAGGAGATTATGTGAAAGTGGAAGAGGAAAAAGAAGAAGGATCTGGGGGAGCTGAAGCCACGGAAACAACGGCAACAGAGACCGCCTAATCTTATTATTAGTCTTCTTTTAAATTTAAAATGTATTGAGCTAATTCTTTCTTTTTATTTAAATCTGTCATCATAGTGTCGAAACAGTATGTATTTATCGCTAATTTCTCTATTTTTTGCTTTAATCTACTGTCTTTACTATCTATAACGAAGTTACCTAAAAACTCTTTATAATAATTAGCTACGCCCACACATGAAACATCTAAACCAATAGTTTTCATCAATTTATCCGCCGGGCCTTTCACAGCTGCGCCTTCTATTATAGGGCTGATTCCAAATACTTTGTTTTTTACTTTTTCCAGAGTTTTTTTTATACCTTCTACTTGTAATATCGTTCCAATAGAAACAATTGGATTTGAAGGACAAATAATGACTTTCTTCGCCGATTCAATATACTCTAATACACCTTCAATTGGTTTTGCGTTTTGAATCCCTCTAATTTCAATGTCAAGAACTTCTGGTTCACATCGATGTTTAATAAAAAATTCTTCAAAATGCATACTTTTAATTGGAGTTTTTATATATGTTTCTACCGATTCATTACACATAGGGATAATTTCTGATTTCACTCCTAATATCGCACATATCTTTTTTGTGATCTCAGCTTTGTTCAAACCTTGTTTAAATAAATCCGTACGATAGATATGAGTTGCTAAATCTTTATCTCCAACATTAAACCATCCCGTATCATAATATGTTTTTAAAATACTTAAACAATTGAAAGTCTCTTCTAAAAATCCCCAACCTTTCTTTTTATCAATTAAATCAGCTAAAGTATAGGTAATAATATCTAAATCAGGACAAATTTTAAGACCAAATAAATCAATATCATCTCCAGTATTGACAATTATTTTTAGCTGCTCTGGATCCACTACTTGAACTAAACCCTCAATAAATTTTGCTGCTCCAACGCCCCCCGCAAGAATTAAATAATGATCTTTAGACATATTATGCAATTCTCTCCTATTTTTTTACATTAAAAATAATATCATTCAGTTTTTTGCGTGCTGGAGCTTTAGGTTCTCTTATGGGATACCCTACAGTTATGAATGCCATGGGTACGTAAGTTTTTGGTAGTTTTAAATTATGCTTAATGATATCTTTTGAAAATAGAGGTGCACAATACCAACATGCTGCTAACCCTTTAATTTGGAAAGCTAGTAACAAGTAAGTCGCAGAAGCACTTATGCTTTGAACGCCCATAATGAACTCATTATTAGCACGCTCCGAATCAGAATATTGTTCTAAATCTTCTATATCCAAGCATAAAAGTATTAAAAATGGTGCTTTCAAAAAATCAGCCCTCGTCTTCTTAACCTTGTTTTCTATAAAGATTTCATCCTTTCCATCATTCTGCAGATCAATTCTTAGTTTTTCGTTCATTTCTTTTATTAAAAATTCTCGAATCTCTCCATTTTCAAGTGGAATATATCGCCAGAATTGACCATTATGAGCACTTGGAGCCCATCTCGCAATATCTATGCATTCTTCAATAATTTTTTTATTGATTTCATTATTATCAAATTCTAATTTATAACTCCTTCTCTTCTTTAGGACCTCAAATAATTGTTTAGTAATATTTTCCTCTCTAAATAAGTCAAGACTCTTCTTTCTTATGATTGGTTTAATTGAAGCATCATCTGTTTTATTAAAAACATACCCCCTGATCAAAATTATAGGAAGCCCTTCATCCGCTTCTCCCATAACAAGTTGTGCTGCTGAAGCTAAATTATCAACTTGTCCGATAATTGTGCTTTGTAATTCTTTACCAAATAAATCTTTAGAACCACGTTTATCTAAAATTGGACTAATTCCTGAAACACCTAAGGCAACACCAGTTGCTCCAACTCTAAATGCCCTTCCAAAAGAGTCTGAAATGATTATTGCTACCTCTTTTTCAGTTATTATTTTTAGCGCTTTTCGAATTTTTTCAGCTTCTGAATCGGGATTATTAGGAAGTAATGTAATGCTATTTTCACCTTCTACATTTGATTTATCTATTCCAGCATTCGCACAAATAAATCCGTGTTTAGTTTCAGTTATTAGTACATGTTCAACCTTTATAATCTCCTTCGCCTCGTCCAAAATTGCTTGGATTAACTCTGGACTTTTGATAGGTATTCCAGCACTTTTTGATTTTGGAGTTAATTTTTCATAAATCTCAATGGCTTTTAAACTAGGTTTAATGTCCTTTAAAATCCTAATCAAACCTTTACTCTTGGAAATTATTGTTTGAGCAATGATAATAATATCTCCATTCTCTAAAGATAAATCATTCTTATCTAAAGACTCAAGTAAAATATTAGGAATATTATCTCCTGGTTTTATGATAGGTATTCCTTTTAAACCGATTATATTTATCATAGTTAGATTTTTTAATTAAATATTTTGATATCTTTTAATTTCGGAATGATTACTCCTCGTTGAATTCTCAAATTCCACTGGAATTGCACAACAGGCAGAAAAGAATTTAAATTTTATATTTGGATTTACTTTTTTTAACCAATTTAAGGTTTGAGGTGAAGGTATTTCTATTCTGGTGATTCCGGCCTGTATCGCTTTCTGCTCAACTTCTACTTTTATATTTCCTCGCGGTCTCATACACCCTAAAGAAATTTCTGTATTAGTAAAATTAAATCTTATAGCAGCAATAACCTTTGCAATATCGATTGGATCTGGTCTTTCAAATTTCTTATGAGAATTCTTAGGTGGAATTAAAGCTATTAATACAATTAAAGAGGGATTCATTCCTGATTCCTTAATGAATCTAATCGAATCTAATTCCTTGTGAAGTTTTCCGTAATATAACCCAATACATACATGAGGAACAATGTTTAGATTATATTTTTTTAAAAAATTCACTGAATTTTCATATTCAGATAAATTTTTGTCTAAGTGATAAATATCTCTTAAAATTTCCTCATCCATGTTTATGTCGAAAGAGACGATATCGACTTCTGCATCTGCCAGTTTCTTAGCTGTTTCTTCGTTTAATAAACCCGTATGAGTATTGATGATTAAATTTGTTTGATTTTTTATTTTTTTTATTGTACCTAAAAAATTCATTAAGGGAACAGACCCATCTGATTCTGATCCACCAGAAATTAAAGCCCCAACTCCACCATTTTCAGAGAGTTTCAATAAAAATTTTTCCAAATCTTCATTATTCGTGAGATGTCTCATACCATCTAAATATTTCTTATTACAATGTTCACACTGTAAAGCACATTCACTGCCAGTAATGCTTATAGCAGGGAATTTATTCGATGGATTATATATCTTAAGAACATTCCCAAAATTATTTTCAGTAATTTCTCGGGTATATTCAAAGAAAGGTGAGAGATGCTCTTTTTCTAATAATAAAAACTGAGAATAATCATCCCACGTTGCGCTACCCGATTTAATCCGATCTAATAATTCCAAGTCGTCACTCATATTTATATAACCATTCTTTATTTGAATATCTCTTAAGGCGTAACTTTTTAGCTACTTCTAATTCATAATCTGAAAATGAACCCTCTTCTAATTGAATTTTTAAAGTGTTTTCAAAACCTCTTTTTAATGCTGAAATAAATTTAGCTTCATCATAAATTTTCAACATGTCTTTAATGCCGATACATTTAGCTCGAACTGATTGGACCATTTTAGATTTACTCACATTTTCAGGTGGTGTTAATACAGAATACATTAAATCAGGATCAATATCTAACAATATCGTACCGTGTTGTAGAATATAACCTTTTTTCCTTATTTGAGCGTTTCCCGAAAATTTTTTACCATCTATAAAAATAGCAGGACAATGAATAACGCCTTTTTCTGGTTTTAATCCATAATTTATTAATCCCGCTACAATTCCTTGGGTAATAATTTCAAATTGTTGAGATACATTTTTAGCGTTTAAAAGCTCTAAAAATTTTATAGGACATACGATTGAATATGTAATTTCTCTATTTTCATCATGCAGTACAGCTCCTCCTCCTGTAATACGCCTAACTACATTAAATCCCATTTTTTCAGCAAATTCAAGGTCAATTTCAGTAGAAAGGCTTTGATTTCTCCCAATGCTTGCAGTGGAAGGGCTCCATTTGTAAAATCAAAGTATTAGGTGATTTCTTTTCGATTACTGCTTTCAAAATGGCCTCATCTAAAGCCATATTTGAAAAACCATTTCTGATCTCTAATGGAACAAATCGCCATATTTTCATATCTCTAGTTAACTTGTTTAATTAACGAATTCTTGTAATGTTTTATAAATTTCTTCTTTTTCCACTTCAGTTAGCATTCGTGGAAAATTGTAAATCGGTCCAGAGGGTCTTGACGTGTAAAAGGGTCGATTACAATCTGGACATCCTGAAGTTAAAAATGCACTATTCTCATCAATTAAATTTCTTAATTCTCTTTTATTGATATTAATTTTAATAATATCTCCTTTTAAATTATAGGTAAAATCATTTAATTTTTTATTCTTAAATAGTATTAAGTATCTTCCAAGCTGAATCTTTCTATATTTAATAATATTTGGTTGTTTTAGGTGTTCAAGTTTAGTCCCTTTTATAGGTGTAAAGGAAAATAGACCTGGTAAAATATTTAGATCATTCAGTTCTTCAATGAGTTTTAATACATCACTCTCTGGTTCACCTAAGCCTATTATTAGATGTGTGCTTACATTTCCTTTTCCAAAAATACTTAAAGCTGTTTTTAAACACATAAAATGATCTTCCCATCTATAAGGACCTTCAACCTCTTTTCCTTTAATTTTATCAAAAACTTCTGGTGTTGAACCGTCTAAAGCAATCCCTACCCTTTCAATTCCTTTCATTTTTAATTCATTTAGACGATCAGGAGACATCGGAGGAATAGCAACTGATATTGGAATCTCTGATATTTTTTTGATTTGAGTAATTATTTCTATTAAATCCTGAAAATTCTCAGGATAATTTAGCGTTTGAACACAAATTCTTTTAAATCTCTTGAAAGGAGGAATATATTTTAATTTTGTTAAAAAATCCTTGAAATAATAAGCGGGCCATATGATTCTAGATAATTTTTCAATAGAACTATTAGCTGATCTTGCTTGTGGACAAAAACCACAGTTAGCTGAACATTTTCCAGATTTAAAAGTCATTAAATAACAAGTAGTCGGTGAAACGTCTAATTTTATTGATTCTAATCCTAAAACTGATGCTGATCCAATAGAAATTCTGATTTTCTCTATTACCATCACTTAATTTAATCTTCTATAAAAGTTAAGTTTTTTCTGCTTTTAGATTAAAATTTAGAATAATGAAGCTATAAATTTTAATATCATTGAGATTTTTTGGAAGAGAAAAGGATCGAAATGATATTCGCAAAATATTAATAAAAAAGAGTTCAAATATATACATGACTACGTTATAACCCATTTAGAACGAATGGGGTGTAACACATATTTATCAGAAAATATTGAAAATATGAAAGAAAAATAACTTCACTTTCAATCAATCTTTTTATAAGATATTAACTCTCCTAATTATTAAGAGAGAATATGTATTTTTCCAAAAAAATTTATTGAATCAATAATTGAAATATTAATTATTATATCTGTTCTGTAATGCTGTAATTAATTGAATTGATTCTTATGGTAGATTACGACCACAAAAAAATCGAGTTAAAATGGCAAGAACGTTGGGAAAAAGATAAAATTTTCGAAGTAAAGCTCAAATCTTCAAAAAAATATTATGTCCTCGAAATGTATCCCTATCCTTCGGGCAAACTACATATGGGTCACCTCCGTAATTACACTATCGGAGATTCATTCGCAAGATTTAAACGAATGAATGATTTTAACGTACTCTATCCAATGGGGTATGATTCCTTTGGTCTTCCGGCAGAAAATGCTGCTATTGATGAAGGAGCCAATCCTAAAGAATGGACTGATCAAAATATTGAATTCATGAAAAAACAACAAAAACAAATAGGTCTCTCTTACGATTGGACGCGTGAATTATTTAGTCACGACCCTGATTATTACAAATGGAACCAATGGATGTTTCTTCAAATGCGTGAGAAAAACTTAGCATATAGAGAGGATAGCTACGTTAATTGGTGTCCAAGTTGCGCTACAGTTCTTGCCAATGAGCAAGTTCAAGGAGGCTTATGTTGGCGATGTAATTCAGAAGTAGAGCAGAGATTTCTAAATCAATGGTATTTAAGAATAAGAGCTTATGCAGAGGAACTAATAGATGGATTGGATATTGTTGAGTGGCCAGAAAAAGTTAAAACAATGCAAAGAAATTGGATTTCTCGATCAGAAGGTTCAATTATCAAGTTTGAATTAGATGGTGAAAGTGGCCGGACAGTTGATATTTTTACTACGAGACCTGACACGCTATATGGAGTCACTTACATGATCTACGCCGTTGAGCATCCAGATATAAGTAAATGGGTTAAAAATACTGAATATGAGAAAGATTATGAGAAACTCTATAAAGAAGTTATGAAACAAGATAAATTTGAACGAACTGATATCGAAGTTGAAAAGAAAGGCATGTTTATTGGTCGATACGCCATAAATCCTGTAACAAATGAAAAAGTTCCCATTTATATTTCAAATTTTGTAATCTATGAGTACGGCGCAGGAGCTGTTATGGCTGTCCCGGCACATGATCAAAGAGACTTTGAATTCGCTAAAATCAATCAAATTCCGATTAAAATTGTTATTCAACCTCATGATTATGAATTAAAGGTTGATAAGATGGCAAGAGCTTATGAAGGAGATGGTATTCTAGTTAATTCTGATGAATTCGATGGTATGGAAAATAGATCTGCTATTGTATCAATTACGGAGAAATTAGATAAAATGGGTAAAGGTAATGCAACGATCAACTATAAACTCCGAGATTGGCTAATAAGCAGACAACGTTATTGGGGCACACCGATTCCAATCATTTATTGTGATTCATGTGGTGAAGTTCCTGTACCCTACGAAGATTTGCCCGTGAAATTACCTGAGGATGTAAAATTTACAGGTAAAGGTAATCCTTTAGAAACTAGCGAGAGTTTTATTAATACAACTTGTCCTAAGTGTGGTAATCAGAATGCTCGCAGAGAAACTGACACAATGGATACTTTTGTTGATAGCTCTTGGTATTTTTTTGGATTCACATCGAGAGATCATAAAAATTCTCCTTATGATATAGAGGATGTAAATTACTGGGGTAATGTAGATCAATATATTGGAGGCATCGAACATGCCATCATGCATCTCTTATATGCTCGATTTTGGACAAAGGTAGCACGAGATCTCGAGCTACACACTCATGATGAACCATTTCAACGTCTATTGACGCAAGGGATGATAAATAAAGTTCATCCTTATTGCCCCAAATGCAATTCTTTCGCTATGAGAGCGGAAATGAATGATAAGTCATGTAAGCGGTGTAATACCCCTTATGAACTAAAATCAGTAAAAATGTCAAAAAGTTATGGAAACACAATTAACCCTGGTGACATTATTGATGTATATGGAGCAGACGCCGCTCGCTTTTTTATTTTATTCGGCGCAAGTCCCGAGTCCGGACTTGAATGGTCAGATGAGGGTGTTGCATTTGCCTACAGATTTATGAGGAATATATTTCAACTTCTTACAGAATCCCCCGAAAAGCCTAGGAAAGATAAAACGATAAGAGATACCCTTATTATTTATCATTTGAATAAAACCATAAAATATATAACAGAGGCAATGGAAAAAATTGCTATTAGAGAAGCAGTTAATAATATTATTCAATTTACAAATGATCTGACAAAATATAAGAACGAGGGCGTTATTAAAGAGATATTTGACGAATGCTGTGAGAAATTAGTGCTCCTGATGCAACCGATAGTACCCCATATTGCTGAAGAAATTTGGGAGATCACTAAAAAAAAAGGATATGTATCATTAGCATCTTGGCCTTCTTATGATGAAAAATTATTAACTGTTGAAAATGATTTCAAATGGAAACTAATGAACAGTATCATTGACGATATAAATAGTATTA
>Ga0114919_10004093_pt1 | contig 11715 bp, 11 predicted proteins | sample BlataG_FD_88682 | JGI IMG/M metagenome (GOLD analysis project Ga0114919, IMG submission 88682) | Deep subsurface microbial communities from Black Sea to uncover new lineages of life (NeLLi) - Black_00105 metaG | ecosystem: Environmental > Aquatic > Marine > Oceanic > Sediment | place: Atlantic...
AATAGCTGCCATAGAGACCTTACAGGATATAACCGAAGAAAAGCAATTGCAGGAAAATATGCGTTTCTATGTCCAACAAGTCACCAGGGCTCAGGAAGAGGAGAGAAAACGCATTGCCCGAGAGTTGCATGACGATGTATCTTCGTCCCTGCTCCTTCTCACCCAGAGCTTGGATACAATCATCTCAGGTAATCGACCGAGGCAATCTCAGGAGCTTAAGGAGAAACTAGAAATCTTGCGCAGCCGAGCTGTTGAAGCCTTGGAACACTTACGGCGCTGCGCCCAGGACCTAAGACCGCGCATATTAGATGACTTGGGCTTGGTAGTAGCACTTGAGTGGATGGCAGAGGACATGGAAGAGAACTACGGGATTAGGGATCATGTGGAAGTGATGGGTACTGAGCGAGACCTGCCGGCCGAAATGCAGTTACTGCTGTTCCGCATTGCTCAGGAGGCGTTAAGCAATATCAGGAGGCATGCTGAAGCATCTACAGCCATCGTCAAATTGGAGTTCGGGGAGGGCAGCATCACATTGACTGTGAGCGATAATGGCAAAGGTTTTGAGGTACCGCAGAGGATTGAAGACCTAGCCAGTGTTGGAAGACTTGGTATTATGGGAATGTCCGAACGGGCTCGGTTGTTGAGCGGTACTTTAGAGATTAAGTCAGAGTTAAGCAAAGGTACGCATGTAGTCGCCAAATTACCATTGTAGGTGGACCAAACTTTCAAATCAGTTATCCATCATTTGGTTACAGCCCATGTGGCCAGCTGAGTGTGCTGTCAAACTAGCCTATGGGTTATTACCCTTCACAGGTCCTAGTAGCTGATGCGAAAGCAATCTGGATATATCTTGTAGAGAGGAAACAGCATGCTAAGTCAGATAGGCTGTTCCTGACGGAAGAAGGAACATACTTCCCTATTGATGGAATAAACAGCTGGTGAAACAGGCTTAAGAAACGCGTTGGTGTTAATGGCTCTGTCGATACCAGCTAAGGACAGGCCGTAATCTGCTGGCAGATGAATATGACTCACTCGGTTTGAGTCTCCAGTTGCTACAGTAATGTTCAAACTTATGTACCTTGTCGTAAACAGTTCAATCTCACCATTACTTTCTTAAATAAAAGTTGCTATAATGGTGATAATAACCTTGATACGACGAAAGTCTACTTGATTATTTCACAGGTGTGCTGAGTTATGGTGGAGATACTTCGAAACAAAAATCTGACAACAAGATTTCAGATACTGGTTGAAATAGCAGCTAGGCAGCCCAATATCCAGCAGAGGGATATTGCCAAGACGGTCAATGTTAGCCCACAGGCAGTATCCGACTACGTAAAACAGCTATTAAAGGATGGTTTGCTTATCTCTAGTGGGCGTTCACGATATAGAGTTAGTACTGAAGGGGTAGACTGGGTACTAAAACAGCTGAAGGAGGCTCAGGAATACTTCAATTCGGTGGAAAAAACAGTAAGCAATATCAAGGTCTCGGCTGCTATTGCCGCTTGCAGTTTATCTCAGGGACAAACAGTAGGTTTAGTAATGAGAGGAGGTCTGTTGTTTGCTACTGACGACCCCAGTGTCGGGGCAAAGGGCATAGCCGTTTCCGATGCCACCGAAGGTGAGGATGTTGGTGTTACCAATATTCAGGGGATAATAGGTCTAGAGGTCGGCAAAGTCACCATCCTGGAAGTACCCAACATGCAAAAAGGTGGCTCAAAAAAAGTTGCTCTTGACCGTTTGCGAAGCGCCAGCCGGGGTAGAAAACCAATTGCCTCTGTAGGTATCGAAGCACTAACAGCCCTAAAACGGATAGGCATTCAGCCCGATTACATCTACGGGGCCACGGAGGCAGTAATTGAGGCAGCTAACAGTGGACTGTCCCCGGTAATAGTTTGCATCGACGAAGAAATACCGATACTTATCAAGAGGTTGGAAGAGGCGGGCACTAAACATACACTCCTGGACCTGAGACTCAGTTAATTACTCACCATAAAACCTCTAACTTGGTAAGAGCCAGGACCCTTTATTCTAAGATAAATTATCCCACTTAGGATTGACAAGAATCATATTTTTCTGGTTTAATTAAACAAGGTAGATTATAATCTAGTGCACTTGATTATTTGCCAAGTCAACTGGCATAGGAACTGTAGGAGGCTACCTGAATGAGAGCTACCATGGTAAGGGGATTAGCGGGAATACGCAGAGAAAAAAGAGAGCATCCGCCTGTCCGGAAGCAAAAGTTTTTTCAACCTGGTGAAGAAATTTCCCATCAGGCAAGGAGGCACAGTCATGAGGTCTAGAGTTTTTAGAATACATAACAAGAGGGGATATATGCGGTTAAGAATGGGGGTGACCATATTCTTAACCGTTTCAGTGGTTATGGTGGGTTTTCTCGGCGCCTGTACGCCAGCGACTGAACAACCAGTGCCACCGGTTCAAAGTAAGCTAGCCTTTCCTGTTGACATAACCGACCAGATGGGCAGGCAGGTAAGGATAGAGAAGATGCCAGAAAGCATCGTTTCTCTGGCCCCCGGCAACACTGAAATCATATATGTCCTGGGCCTGGAGGAAAAGCTAGTGGGGGTGACAGAGTTTTGCGATTATCCCGAGGCAGCCAAAGGCAAGCCAAAGGTAGGTGGCTTTAGCATAGTTGACATTGAGAGAGTGATTGAGATTCAGCCAGACCTGGTATTGGCCGCTGATATCCATAAGGATGAGGTTATCCCGCAACTGGAGGGACTTGGCTTAACTGTACTGGCTCTGGCGCCAAAGACCCTTGGTGAAGTGCTGGACGCTATCATACTGGTTGGCAAATGCACCGGTCAGCAAGAAGAGGCTATCCATCTGGTTACTGAGATGGGGAATCGGATTAAGGCGATAACTGATAAAACAAGGAATCTAACACAGGCCGACAGACCGAGGGTGTTCTACATTATGTGGCATGAGCCGCTGATGACTGTTGGCTCAGATGCTCAGATTCATGAGTTAATTGAGTTAGCCGGTGGGATAAATATTGCTCAAGACCTCGGTGAGGGGTATCCCACGATGAATCTGGAGGCAGTTATCATCGCTAATCCTCAGGTAATCGTTGCCGGCACTAGCCATGGGGAAGGTGCTAATTTGCCATATCAGTTTGTTCTGACTGAGGAGAGGCTTGGGGATGTGGATGCCCTCGTGAATGGCCATGTATATGAGATAAACACGGACTTTGTCGGCCGGCCTGGGCCGAGAATGGTTGACGGCTTGGAACAAATGGCTAGAATAATACACCCAGAGATATTCGGTCCTATTGAGTAACCGGGAGTAGAGTAGGGGCATGGGGCACCGGTATGCCCCGATGCCCAGCCCAGGAAATTGGGGGGATTAAACGACAGGTTGGGAAAGGCTTCTTGAATATGTCCCTGAAGCAGCTTGATGCATCTCACACTGGCCGGGCGGTACCGACTGTCCTTTATCCCCGCTGGCGCCGGTGTGTCTACGCCATTATAGGGCTTTTAATCCTCTTTAGCCTGATGTTGGCCTTCGCTACCACTATTGGCAGTGTTCAAATTCCTTTATTGACCACATCCAGCATCCTCCTTTCTAAACTGCCCCTAGTTGACATAAATCCTACCTGGCCGAGTGCTTTAGAGACCATAGTTATAGATATACGCTTGCCTCGGGTAATTCTGGCTGGTATTGTGGGTGCTGCTCTGGCGGTAGCTGGAGCCACCTATCAGGGGCTTTTCCGCAATCCGTTGGCTGACCCCTATCTAATAGGGGTGGCTCAGGGAGCAGCGTTAGGGGCCGTCATTGGTTTCCTTCTACCAGTGGACTGGCAGGGTTTTGGTTTCGGTATTGTGCCGGTATTTGCCTTTATCGGAGCACTTGTCAGTGTGGTCATTGTCTATAGGTTAGCTCGGGTGGGCGGAACCCTGGCAGTGACCACGCTTATCTTGGCTGGTGTGGCTCTGGGCGCGCTTCTGGCAGCCATTGTTTCCTATCTTATTATCACCAGTGGCGAGAAGATACATGGCATCATCTTCTGGCTTATGGGTAGTTTCTCCCTGAGCCAATGGTCGGAGGTAGGGGTTGCTCTGCCAGCCATACTTATCGGAGTTCTCATAATCATGATTTATGCCCGGTCGCTCAACTTGGTCCAGCTTGGTGAAGAGCAGGCTCAGCAGCTGGGAATGGATGTGGAAAAAATCAAGGTTATTCTTCTTGCTGCGGCTACACTGATTACGGCGGCTGCTGTCTCTTTTGTTGGTATCATCGGCTTCGTTGGTATAATCATCCCACATACTGTGCGCCTGATATGGGGGCCAGATTACCGTTTTCTGCTTCCTTTATCTGTTCTGGTTGGCGGAATTTTTCTCATTCTTGCCGATGTTGTTGCCCGCACAGTAATGGCACCTTCCGAGATACCAATAGGGGTGGTTACAGCCTTGTGTGGTGCTCCTTTCTTCCTGTATTTGCTGCGGCGGCGAACAAAGATGCTGTTCTGAGGTGAACATGGTTAAACTGGAAATGCAGGGGATAACCCTGGCCTATGGGGATAAGAAGGTGGTGGAGGATGTGACCTTCCAGGTGATGCCAGGCGAGATGGTTGGTCTTGTTGGACCGAACGGCTCGGGTAAGTCAACCATTATTAAGGCTTTAAGCCGCGTTATTACTCCGCATTCGGGCAGAGTTCTTATTAATGGCCGGGATATCTCCCAGATACCGAGGAGGGAATTGTCCCTCCTGATAAGTGTTGTTCCCCAGATTCCGCTTCTGCCCAGTCCCTTCACTGCCTTTGAGATTGTACTCATGGGCAGAAATCCTCACCTGGGTCTCTTTCAGTATGAAGGGCCGAAGGATATGGACATTGTCTGGCAGGCTATGGGACAAACATCCACCCAATGTCTTGCTGAAAGAAGGATAAGTGAACTTTCTGGAGGCGAGATTCAATGTGTGGTTATTGCTCGAGCCCTGGCCCAAGAGACGCAGGCTATTCTCCTGGATGAGCCCACAGCCAATTTGGACATCGGTCGGCAGATTGAGATTCTTGATCTGGTCAAAAGCCTGTGCCGGGAAAATAAGCTCACCGTGGTAGCGGCTCTGCATGACCTTAACCTGGCTTCTCATTATTGTGATAGGTTGTTTCTGATAAATAAGGGAAGGATTCACGCTGAGGGTACACCAACAGAGGTTATTAACACGAGAAACATTGAGCAGGTATACGGGTGTGGGAGCTATGTTCACACCCACCCCCTAAGCGGTCTGCCGGCAGTGTTGCCCAGGGTGGATAGGAACAGGAATTCGAGCTTGAAGAAATACCGCTAAGGGCAGGGCTAACTAATAATATGGAAACCGGAAAAGGTATAATCAGGGGAACCATGTAATGGACATTTTGTTGATACTGGCTCTAGCACTAATCATAGATTTTGCTTTGGGTGACCCGCCCGATGCTTTTCACCCGGTGGCTTGGATGGGGAGGGTTATCTCGTTTCTAGGTAGAGGAAGGTTGAGCCGTGGCCCTTTGTGTCAGTTTCTTTATGGGGCTGTAATCACCCTGCTTGTTATGGCCCTATTTACCCTTCCTGTCTTTTTCCTGTTGCTGTATCTCAAAGGCGTGAGTTTTGTTGCCTATGTCTTAGTTGGGGCGGTGTTTCTTAAACTAACCTTTAGCCTTAAGGGGCTGCGAAACACGGTGCGTAGAATAAAGAGGTTGCTCCTTGATGAGAAGATAAACGAGGTGCGCTTTGAGTTACGTGCTCTGGTCAGCCGTGACACGAGTAGCTTGTCTAAACCGCTCCTGATATCAGCAGCGGTGGAATCAACTGCTGAGAGTACCAGTGACAGCTTTGTGGCACCATTATTTTACTTTCTATTCCTCGGTGTTCCTGGAGCATTTGCCTACCGTGTCGTGAGTACCCTGGATAGCATGATAGGTTATCACGGGAAATACGAGTATCTGGGCAAATTCCCAAGCAGACTGGATGATGTGCTTAACTTTATACCTGCCCGGCTGACAGCACTACTTCTGGTTTTGGCTGCGTTTTTCTCTAGGCGTAGGGGTAGAAGGTCATGGCAGATGGCGCTTAGTGACCATTCTAAGACAGAAAGCCCTAATGCTGGCTGGCCCATGGCAGCAGCTGCCGGTGCGCTTAACGTACAGCTGGAGAAGGCGGGACACTATAAACTGGGCAGGGCAAATGCCCTGCTGGTTCCGAAGACCATTGATGAGTCGCTAAGCCTGGTGCAAATAGCGGCAGTGACCTGGATTTTGGTATGTTTTGCCATTGAGGTGATTTACCTTGTCTATTCAACCTAAACCAGAAATAGAGAAGCTACAGACCTGTCCTCACGGCGGGCCAAACTACGCTGAGCTTAACGCTATGGGGCTTACTGCCAGTGAGATAATTGATTTCAGTGTTAGTTCTAACCCGTTTTCCTTCCCGCCAGAGGTAAGGGATGTTTTTGATTCTGTTGTCATTGACCGCTACCCTGATTCTGAGTCTACGGAGCTAAGAGTGTGCCTCTCGGGAAAACTGGGTGTTCAGCCGGATAACATCCTTGTCGGCAATGGCTCCACGGAAATTATCCGCCTCATTGCTCTGGCTTACTTTGGTCATGGCGATTCGGTTCTCATACTCAAGCCAACATTTGGTGAGTACGAGCTTGCCTGCCAGATTGTCAGCGCCGAAATCCTGGAGCAATGGGGGAAGGAGGAAGAGTGCTTTGCCTTTAACACAGACGAGACGATAGCTCTTATCCGGCAGCATCACCCTAAAGGTGTCTTTATCTGCAATCCCAATAACCCTACTGGCCAGTATCTATCTCAGCAGGAGGTTGAAAGGGTTTTAGAGGCTTCTCCTCAGAGCCTTGTTATCCTTGATGAGGCCTATAGCGCCTTTACCGAAGGAAGCTGGTCTTCTATTGAGTTTGTACACCATAGGAATGTCGTCAGCGTGCGTTCCATGACCAAGGATTATGCTCTGGCCGGGTTACGATTGGGCTATGCTGTGGCAAGCAAGAAGATTATCCACGACTTGCGCAAGGTCTGTCCCCCATGGAACGTCAACGTGGTAGCCCAGAAGGCAGGGGTCGTCGCTCTAAGAAATACTTCTTATCTTAAGCAGTGTGAGTTAAAGATCAGGCAGGCACAGCAGTTTTTATTGAGCGAGCTTAAGCAGATTGGCTTTACCGTACTACCGTCAAAAACCAATTTCTTCTTGGTAAAGGTAGGTAACGGCAGAAAATTTCGCGCCTGTTTATTAAGGCATGGTATCATGGTCCGTGATTGTGCTTCATTTGGGTTGCCTGGGTATGTCCGTATCGCGCCCCGTACCATGCCAGAGTGCCAGAAGCTTATCACCACTGTCCGTTCACTAAAGCAAGAGGGAGAACTAAAGGTTAATATCTGAATAACATTTACATGATAGGAGAAAGATGTCAGAACTTTTATCTAATACACTCAAGATGATAAGACCTCTGGACAGAGAGGTAATGGCCAGGGCTCAAACTCGCCAGGATGTGCTGACCAAGCCGCAGGGTAGCCTGGGTAGGCTGGAGGAGCTATCTATTCAACTGGCTGGTATTCAGGGTAAGCCTATCCCTCAAATCAGGCACAAGGCTATTATTATTATGGCTGGCGACCATGGGGTGGTGGCGGAGAAGATAGGTAACTGGCCTCAAGAGATTACTGCTCAGATGGTCTATAATTTTCTGGGTGGTGGAGCCGGAATTAATGTGGTTGCCCGCCAGGTTGGCGCCAGGGTAGTGGTGGTTGATATGGGTGTGGCAACCGAGCTAAAGTCCAGTCCTGAGCTTTTGTCTCGAAGGGTGGCCCCGGGCACACAAAATATGGCCAGGGGCCCGGCAATGACTGAGGAACAAGCAGTAAGGTCAATAGAGACGGGAATTGAGATAGTAGCCACCGAAGCAGCCAAGGGGCTGGATATAGTTGGTATCGGCGACATGGGCATTGGTAACACTACACCCAGCGCTGCTATCTGCTCTCTGATAAGCGGCAAACCCGTCGCTGAAGTTACTGGGCGTGGTACCGGCCTTACCGATGAACAGCTTGCCCATAAGGTAGAGGTGGTTGAGCAGGCTATTAGGCTAAACCACCCCGACCCTAAACAGCCTCTGGATGTGCTGGCCAAGGTTGGTGGTTTTGAGATTGGCGGTCTGGCCGGGGTTATGCTCGGAGCGGCAGCTCGCCGTATCCCGGTGGTTATTGATGGTTTTATCTCCGGGGCAGCGGCACTTATTGCTACGGCGCTGGCGCCGCAACTCAAGGACTATCTTTTGGCGGCTCATCTTTCAGCTGAGGTTGGTCATCGGGTAATGCTTGACCATATGGGATTAAAACCGTTGTTAAATTTGGAAATGCGTCTTGGTGAGGGTACTGGTGCTGCTCTGGGTATTTTTCTGGCCGAGACCTCAACTAGAATACTGACTGAGATGTCCACCTTCGCTGAGGCTGGAGTATCGGAAAGGAATGAGCTAAGCAATTGAGGTTCTTAGTCGCATTACATTTTCTAACCATTATACGTATGCCCTGGCGGCGTGAGGTCAACCCAGAGGAAATAGGTCGCTCGCTAAATTATTTCCCCGTGGTTGGTATTGTTATTGGCCTTATCTTAGTTGGCTTAAACTGGGGCCTGAGTCTAATTTTACCATCGTCTGTAGTTAACATATTGCTGGTTGTTTCCCTGACGTTGATTAGCGGGGCATTACACATCGATGGCCTTATGGATACCTGTGATGGGATGGCCGCACACAAGACAGTTGAGGCTCGATGGCAGGTAATGCACGATAGCCGAGTTGGTGGATTTGGCATTGTCGGTGCCTGTTTACTGCTACTGGTTAAATATATCTCCCTAAATAATGTACCTGAGCCTTTACTGATAACGACCCTGCTCCTTATGCCGGTAGTAAGTCGTTGGGCAATGGTCTATGCTATTTTTGCTTATCCTTATGCCAGACCGTCAGGCTTGGGGAAGATGTTTAAGCAGGAAGCAAGTTGGCTGCGGTTCATTGTGGCAACGCTTATAGCCCTGGCTGTGGCGGTGGTTCTGGCTCAATTGGCAGGCTTAATCGTAATGGCTGGCATCTGGGTTATGGTTATATTGATGGCGGCTTACCTGAAGCGCAAATTTTCCGGCCTTACCGGTGATACCTACGGGGCGATAAATGAGGTGGCTGAAGTTTGCGTGCTTATTCTTATCTTGATACTGGCTCAGTTTGGGCTAGTTAAACCAGGAGGAATATTCTGACTACCCATTTGAGGTAGAGAGTCTAATGCTTTAAAGGAGTTACTATGCACCAGGTTTTTATCTCGTGGAGTGGGGGGAAGGACAGCTGCTTCGCCTGTTATCAAGCGGCGGTTAGCGGCCTAAAGGTTCGCTATCTCCTGAACATGATAACCGAGGACGGTAAGCGATCATGGACTCATGGGCTGTCTACTGAGCTATTACAAATGCAGTCGCAGGCTATCGGAATTCCACTGGTTCAGAGACAGACTTCAATGGCTAATTATGAGACTGAATTTAAAGACACACTCCTTACCCTAAAGCAGACGGGGATAAGTGGTGGTGTCTTTGGCGACATTGACCTTGAAGAACACAAAGAATGGGTTGATAGGATATGTCGTCAGGCAGGTGTTACACCCTACCTGCCCTTGTGGGGACAGAGCCAGGAAAAGATATTGAGAAGCTTTATCGCTTCAGGATTTGAGGCAATTATAGTTGTAGCTAGGGCTGACCTGTTTGGTGAAGAATGGCTCGGACGAAAGATGGACTGGGAATTTTTATCTCATCTAGCTAAACTAAAGCAGACAAGTGATATTCAGCCATGCGGCGAAGCCGGGGAGTATCATACCTTTGTTATTGATGGTCCTCTGTTCAACCAGCGGGTAGAGATTCTGGAAACCAACAAGGTGTTGAGAGAAGGACGCTGGTTTTTGGAGATTTTAAAGGGTGAATTAAGGTCTAAGTGAAGATATTTACTAACAAATATCCAAGGGGGTGAGGTCGATAAACATCTTGATAATTGGTGGTGCTCGCAGTGGTAAAAGTTCTTTTGCTCAGGAATTAGCCGTAAAGTTGGGTGAGCCAATCCTCTTTGTAGCTACAGCTGAAGCCAAGGATGAAGAAATGCGGCGGCGTATTGAGGCGCACAAAAGGTCAAGGCCTACTCTTTGGAATACCCTTGAGGCCGTGACTTCGGTAGGCAGCCAGATTGGGAAGAACATTGGTCAGGCTCGGGTGGTAATTGTCGATTGTGTTACCCTACTGGTTAACAATATCTTGTGCCAGCATATGAACGGAGCTGATGAGAAGATGGACACCGAGGTTATTGAACAAGGGGTTACTGATGAGATTACCCAGCTGATTGATTGTATGAATAACTCTGAAACCAGTTTTATCGTAGTTACCAATGAGGTTGGCACGGGCTTGGTACCAGCCAGCGCCATGGCTCGACTTTACCGTGATTTGCTGGGCAAGGCCAATCAGATGCTGGGCCAGCATGCCGACCGTGTCTACCTGATGGTCGCCGGGCTTCCGCTACAGGGAAAACCCTAACGCGGATGACGATGGTGACATGGTCAGCTAGATGATGGATATGAATTTGACAGCCACCAATGTTTACCATTCTGTACCAGAGCTATCCTCATGAATATGGGCTAGTCCGGTACGCTCAGGATAGGTCATCTTGACAAATAGCAGGGTGATGTTACTATTATGCACAGAGCGATATCGCCCATATGAGCAACCAAATGACATAGGCAAATATTAACGCAGGCTTATTGCGAAGAGACATCAGCTTTTGCCCAAGGTGCGCTGGAGGGTAAACAACGTTGGCCATGAGTGTGCGGTTGAAATGGTAAGGATAATAGCCCCGATAAAACAGCACCTCCAGGACCCGTTATACAAAAACGCATACTTTTTAATGGCGAGGGAAGCGGCCACTGCTGTTTTAGGTTTGGTATTTTGGATAGTTGTCGCCCGATTTTATCCTCCCGATGAAGTTGGTTTGGCGGTTGCGCTAATCTCTGCCATGGGTCTACTAATAGTATTCTCTAAGTTAGGACTTGGCTTCGGTTTGATGCGGTACCTAGCCACGGCAGCGGACAAAAAGGGTACGATTAACACGTGCCTTACCATTTCAGGCCTTTTCTCCTTTTTACTGGCTATAATTTTTGTCGCTGGGCTTGGTTTCTGGTCTCCAGCCTTGGTATTCGTGCAAAGGGATTCGGCTATTTTGCTGCTGTTTATTATACTTGCCCCTATATATTCTATCTTGACACTGCAAGCTAATGCTTTTGTTGGAATGAGGTCAGCGAAATTCTCCTTTACTCAAGCCATCATACTTAGTATATTGAGGATTCCCCTACCTATAGCATTGGTCTCTTTCGGTGTGCTTGGCATTTTTTGCTCCTGGGGCATAAGCTTGTGTGTCGCGCTCATCATCGCCCCTTTCCTTTTTCTGCCAAGGGTGGTACCGAAATATTATCCAGCGCCCACAATCAAAAAGACGATAGTTAATGACATGATGCATTTCTCGGCTGGGAACTATGTTGTAGAGATATTTGAATGGGCCCCCGGTTTTCTGTTACCGGTGATAGTCATCAACGTGCTGAGTGCCGAAATAGGCGCTTATTTCTATATGGCCTGGGCGATCGCAGTCTTACTGTTCTCTATCCCACGTTCTATCACCACCTCACTGCTTGCCGAGGGGTCG
>Ga0114919_10004094_pt1 | contig 11715 bp, 10 predicted proteins | sample BlataG_FD_88682 | JGI IMG/M metagenome (GOLD analysis project Ga0114919, IMG submission 88682) | Deep subsurface microbial communities from Black Sea to uncover new lineages of life (NeLLi) - Black_00105 metaG | ecosystem: Environmental > Aquatic > Marine > Oceanic > Sediment | place: Atlantic...
TATAAAGTATAATGATAATGATTGCAGAAACAGAAAAAACTAAAAAAATCGAATGTGATGTTTTGGTGGTGGGGGCGGGACCTGCGGGGTCGGTTGCAGCTTTATACAGCTCGATACAGGGACTAAACACCGTCCTTATCGAGAGGAATAATAAGATAGGCGCTCATACAAATACAAGAATCGATTCGTCCCCAGATTTTGGACTCACTGAGATCGTAAAGGAAATAGAATTGAAAACAGAAAACCTTGTTTATAAATCAAAATGGCATTCTCCTTCTGGAAGTTCATTTACTTTGCACTCAAAAATTGGTGAATATTATTTCAAAAGAGGTTCTGCTCCTGACTCTTTTGAATATTCAACTGTTTATAATAGCATGAAATATGGCTGTGAGTTTATTTCTGATGCGAATCTTAAGTCTGTAAATAAGGACAAAAAGGACAAAAGGTGCATCAACGAAGTCGTTGTATCGCAGGGCCCGCATGAAATAATGATAAAGCCAAAAATAATCATTGATGCAACAGGAGTAAACTCGCCTTTTCATAGATTCCTACACATTCCTAAACGAGATTACAAGAAAGGCGTGATATTCGGCATGAATGGTAAAGATTTCGTTAGTTCTGATACTTCAGAAATTTATTTTGATGCGGAACTACTCAAAGGGGGCTATTTTTATATGGTAACGGCTAAAAACGGTTTTTCCTCTGCAGCAGTTGTATTGGATTCATCTAAGATGAGAAAACCTGCAGAAAAATATTTTTATGAATATTTGAGAAGGAACACAGAAGTTGCGGAAAAAATAAAATCTGTTGACGGTAGTTTCTATGGAGGGGCTAACCTGCTCAAATTGCCTGAGCATCTATATCAAAATGTGCTTTTTGCAGGAGATGCTGCCGGATTGATTGACCCTCAGATGGGATACGGGATGCTGCCAGCGATTGCGAGTGGATATTATGCTGGAAAATACAGTGTTGAGGCAATTAAAGAGGGTGATTATGAAGCGCTAAAAAAATATGAGAGGGAGGTAAAAAAAAGGTTTAATAAAAGGATGAGTTATGTCTTCCGTAGGATATTTGAATCGTTAGATAACAAAGACCTTGATATGCTTATAAAGATGGCAAATGAAGTGGGAGATAGAACAGATGTGGATAATTTGATAATTCGTCCGTCTATACCTGGCTTATTTCATGCATTGAGCGTGTTTTTTGAAAACTTACCCCGTAGCGGAAGGTTATTGGCAAAGGGGTTTAAAGGAATAATATAAATCAATTGATAGTTGGAAATTATGAGCGTGGTTTCAATTGTTGAGGGAGAAGAACCAAGAAGTATGGTATTTAAGGCAATAGAGCTTTTAGGTGGTATTGATAAGTTTATAAAGTCAGGAGATGTTGTTTTCATTAAGCCAAATGTTTGTGGTGGTGTTGTTGGCAAAAGAGGTTCATATACAAGCCCAGAAGTTATCGCGGCATTAATAGAGTTGATAAAGAAAAAATCAAGCCGAATTATTGTTGGAGAGGCTGATTCCGAGATGTATGATGCGGATAGGATGCTTAACGAGACGGGAATCCGTAGAGCTGCTGAAGATTGTGGTGCTGAAGTTGTGAACCTTAGCAAGGGGGAAATGGTAAAAAAAGTGGTTCCCGATGCATATATGTTAAAAGAATTTGAAATATCAAAGGTAGTTGCGGAAGCTGATAAAATTATCAGTGTTCCGGTGGCTAAAGCACACAGCATCACAGATGTGACATTAAGTTTAAAATGTATGTTTGGGATTCTCCCGGAGAAGCATAAGGCGAAATATCATAAGTTAGGGATAAATAGGGTCATAACAGACATGGTTAAGGCTTTTCCTCCACACCTTTCTGTTATTGATGCGACTGTCGGCATGGAAGGCGAAGGTCCGTTTAAGGGCAATCCCGTCGCTCTCAACTTAATTATCTGTGGTGATAACGCCGTCGCCACTGATAGTGTCACAGTATCTGTACTTGGCTATAAACCCGCTAAGATAAAACATCTTGAACTCGCAGCTAAATGTGGACTCGGACCGATAAATTTGGATGCAATTGATATTAAAGGCGAAAAAGGAGCTGAAAGGGAATTCAAAAAAGCGCCGGTGGGAATCCGCTTTAGCGGTAAAATCGCCAATATCTTCAGGTCTTTGATTCCAGAAAAGGGGTTAAGCAATTTTTTCCATCATTATTATGAATCGGCGGTGGATGAGTGGCGAAAAAAAGAAAAATAATACCCCCTACTTCCGAATAGCAAACTAGAAAGTTTTTATATTCAAAGGAAGATTAGATTTATGGGGTAGATAAGATGGAAACAAAATTAAAACTGCCTTACGAAATAATAACAATTTGTAAAGTCAGGGAAAATGAGTTAGAGGCATTTTTAAAGCGCGTGATAGCAATAGAGCTGTTTAGAGAGGGTTTGATCTCCATCGGCAAGGCATCGGAAATAGCGGGAGTTTCAAGGAACGAGATGATGGATTTACTGGGTGAGAGAAAAATTCCTTTACATTATACAGTGGAAGACCTGGAAGAGGATGTCAAAACCTTACGAAGAATTGGACTATGATAATATGGTTATAGTTTCAAATGCTGGACCAATAATTGCTTTAGCAAGAATTGACAAGTTGGAGTTACACAAACAGTTTAAGCAAATTTGCATCTCAAAGGAAGTATATGAACAAGTTGTTGTAAAAGGGGAAGGTAAGCCGGGTTCCGGCGAAGTGAAAGACTCTGATTGGTTCGTAACAAAAGAAGTCGAAAACAGGCTTGCGGTGGAATCGTTAACCCTCGAGTTGGAGAAGGGAGAAGCAGAGACAATAAGCTTGGCATTGGAGTTAAATGCCGACCTGGTCTTAATAGATGAATCTATTGCAAGAGATATAGCAAAGTCTCGAGGATTAGAGGTTATTGGAACCGTCGGGATTTTAGCGAGAGCATACGAAAAAGGCTTAATAAAAGATTTGAAAACGTCTTTGGATGATTTGAGAAACAAAAAGGTTTGGATATCCAAAAAAGTTTATAATAGGGTGCTGAGCGGAATAAAGGGAGAATAATCAAAACCACTGATTGCTGTTTGGAACTATACAATTCGAAACTACTGAAATTAGAAACAATGATTACATTTTTATAGCATGGTCTGTATATTGAAATGTTGGGAGAAAGAAACTTGAGCATGAAATGTGATGTGTTGGTGATGGGGGCAGGACCCGCGGGGAGTAGTGCGGCTTTTTTTTCTAAATTTTTAGATGAGGATGATAAACGTGAAGTCTGCCTCATAGAGCGATTGGATGATCAAAAATATTTACGTTATCATGATATGTGTGGAGAAGGAGTAAGTGAGGACTTATTTAAGGATATTTCACCAATTAAATCCTCTTGTATCACAGAGAAGATTAGAAAGGTACGTGAATATTGGCCCGATGACATAGAGATAGAGACCAAGACGAAAGGATATATTCTCGATAGACCTCGTTTCTTGAATGGTATTATTGCTCAATACGTTAAGTTAGGTGGAAAATACATCCAGAATTCTTTCGTTGACTTTGCAGTAAAAGAAAGAGAGATTAAAGTAAAGCTGCGCGACGGAGAATTCATGAAAACGAAATATCTTATCGCCGCTGATGGTGCTAATTCTTTAATTCGTAAAAAACTTGGAATTGAAGGCATGGTTAAACCACTCATGCAATACGTAGTGGATGAAGAGTCAGAACATGACACTCTGATTTTTGGATATGAGGAGAAATGGAAAGGAGATTACAAGTGGATATTTCCGCATGGTGAAACAACAAAAGTTGGTTTCCCCTTTCTTAAGCGCCGTGACCGCGAAAGGATTGAGGGAAACATTTTGACAAAGCAAACAAGGATGGTTGGCTTTGGCAGTGTAAGGAATAATGTGCACGGAAACATTTTACTGGTTGGAGATGCTGCTTGTCATAACAACCCCATTACGATGGGGGGGATTAGACCTGGTATGGTATCAGGAAAGATGGCGGCAGAAGCAATAATCAATGACAACCCCTTAGAATACGATAAAAAATGGAAGAAATCGGATTTTGCATCTCCTTTATTCCTGCAAGCATTTAACCGGTTAAAAGAGATGGATAACCGAGAATTGGCAAGGCATATGAAACCTTTTAGGAAAGGAGTTAACGTTTTTTCAACGATTAAATCCCTGTTGTTTTACAGGAAATATTTAGAACTATACAAGGCTTATGATTTATCAGATAAGGTGGGGTGGTAATATGGTAATCAAATGTGATGTGTTGGTGGTGGGGGCGGGACCTGCGGGGAGTAGTGCGGCAAAATCCGCAGCAGAAGCTGGAGCTAAAACAATATTCATAGATAAGAAAAAAGAAATTGGTGTCCCTATTCAGTGTGCTGAATGCATTGGAAAATATCTTTTACCCTATTTACCTCTAAAAATTCCTAAGGAACAGTTAGTATGGGAGCTTGATGGTGTCTCCTTTTGGACAGATGACATCACAATAGAAAGGACTAAAGGTATCTGGTCCAGCTATGCAGTAAATCGAAAAAATTTTGATAAGTGGTTGGCAAATAATGCGGTGAACGCTGGAGCAAAACTTCTCACAAATGCTGAATTGGTTGATATTGAGATTGAAAATGAATATAACGTGAAAAGAGCCTTCATAAGAACACCGAAGGGGGAAATACAGATTGACCCAAAAGTGGTAATCGCCGCTGACGGTGTTGATTCTACTGTTTTGAAATTATTGAGCTTTAATATCGATAAAAACGAAAATTGCGGTGAGATATTGAGTTATGAGATAAAAAATTTAAATATAGAAAAGCCAAAATATGACCAGGTGTTCATAGGTAATTTTGCACCTGGGTCTTATGGATATATTTTCCCAAAATCTGAAAGCACAGCTAATATCGGCGTTGGTAGACTCTTTCACGAAAAGGATTTAGAAAAATGTTTTGAGCAGTTTTTGGAAGTTCCACAAGTAAAACGACAAATCAAAAACGGGGTAACTGTGGAGGAAAAGAGTGGTTGGGCACCTTTTCGGTATATTGTTGACAAATGGGTGTTTGGAAACATTTTATTGTGTGGGGATTCAGCAAATCAAAATTTTAAGCCATTTATAGAAGGTTTTCTTCCGGCAATTATCTGTGGAGACATAGCGGGAAAAGCAGCTTCGGGTTATTTAAATGGTAAAACATCGTTGGATACCTACACGAGAAATATCAATAACAAACTTGGTGTCTTGTTTAGGGAGTCTGATAGGTTAGGTAACCTTATGTATGATTTGCTTAAATTGTCAGATAAAAAGGGGAGGTTATTATTGTTAGGTATTTCCACTAATGTCCTCACCTTAAACGAGATAGAGAAATTAAAGCATAAAAACTACGATACAATAAAAAACAGATTAAAAGAATGGAATAATAGTAAAATCAAACAATTTTTCACTATGATATTGGAAAGGTTAAATCTTTTATACTTCTTTTTACGATCAAAAGGATGAGTTATATTTAAATATCCAACGCTTTTAATTTATTACTAACGCTCCATGATAGGTGAAAAACAGGCGAAAATCGGAAAAAGTAATCTAATACCTATTTTGCTTATGAGTTTTGCCATCCTGTCATCCTGTATAATACTTAAAATATTCACCGCTTCTGATACATTAGATATATTAATATTCAAAATAATAAGAGTTCCTCCGCTTATTCATTTTCTATTATTATTAAACCTCTTCCAATCAACCGTCGGTATAATTATGGTATTACAAGTTAAGAAGATTTTAGTCTCTCCTGTTTGGACTGATATATGCGCGGCTAATCTTTTTGGTATGATACATCCATTAGTTCTTGCAATGATATTAAATGAAAATTATGCCGTTCTGAACACCAATATTTTAGTTTTAATTGTTTTACTCTATACTCTTGCTGTATTTCTGGTAAATACAACAATATATTTCGTAATAAAGCCAATATTAAAAAAGAAGATTAATTTCTTGGATAGGAAAAATATTTTACTCTATGCCATACCTATAATTATATGGTATCTCTTCCTGAGGTTTACTTCTTTCATAAAATTTCCAAATTTTCAACACACGACCATTTTTTACATCTTTTTATTTTTTTATTTTTTTATAATTCTTTATTTCATCTACTATGTTTTTACCCTCTCAAAAACATATTCGAAAAAAGGTTTTGTATCCAAACCCGCGTTTTTCGCAGGAATTGGTGGGATTTTTACTTTTTTATATTTTATCCTTATTTTTACTAAAATTAACTTCAATTTATATTATTATTATTTATCAAGCTTATTCATTTGTGTTATATTTGCTGTGACTTATTATCTTCGTTTCGGCATCGAATACCCTTCTCTTTTGCAGCCGAAGTGGAAAACCTACATGCCTTTTGACCTGGTAAAAGTTACTGCCGCTGTAACCTTAGCGTTTTTAGCGTTATCTCTTTTCTTTACCGTTATGGAACACGGAAACGACTATTTCATCTCTTTGCTCGAAAACATATCTTATCCATTTTTCTTCCTCTTGCTTATCCCCTTTTCTGCAATCATACTGATTCTAACCCACACAAAAGCGCTGGCATCAAAAACAAAACTCAAATATTGGAATTATATGCGATATGGCTTATACATTCATCTAATAGCAACGTTTTATGTGCTTTGTTTAGCTTTTCTACTATGGGAAAATTCAAACAGCGTAGAGCAGCTCATTTTTTCGGTTATATTCGCTTTATCTTTCGCTTTTTATCTTTTCTTCGCGTTGGATCTGCGAAAGATAAGCAAAGGAGTAGGGATAAAACAGGTTTTCAATAAGATTGTTATAACCAGATATATTGTATCGTTATATTCTTTATTCTTTCTCCTACTCTTTTCCATCTCTTTTACTTGTAAAAGAGATATACAAATCTTTGGTGCCGTTAATCTCGAATCATATCCGTTCTTCACCTTCTTCGCCCTTTTTTTCCTTATAGCTTTCGTAGCATATTTAAACGTGTCGCATAAGGGTTTTGATGCGGTAATGCAGAAGAATATTTGGACGGGATTATCTTATATTTCGAGTTTCGCTATCTTTATTTCTGTCTACCTCATATTCATATTTAAAGCCGATACGCAATTTTTCCCATTACGGGATTTGTTTTTCATCGCTTATTTTACCGTTTTAATCATCGAGATAGCCGCTATAAAGTCATTAATCAGAGAGAAAAAGGTTGTAAAAGAAGAATTAGAAGAAGAGAAAAAGAGAAAAGAAGACATCAGTGACATCTTGAATACTTATGCAAACAAATTTTTTAGAGCTGACTATCTTGAGGATTTATGGCAAAAGACCGTAGATAGATATGTTCCCGAAGATGAAGTAGCAAAAATAGGATTTGACGCTTCAAAGCGCAGATTTCATCTTGAAAAGATAGACGGGCACACGAGACTGAAAATAGCTGTGGCAATACTTATCGGGATGCATGAGTTCCCTGGTATAGAAAGGAGTGGAATTCTGAAGAAATCCATAGAAGAAACGAAAGAAGAGATTGAAGAGGTTCTTAAAGAGAAGCTGTTAATGCTTCCGGAAGATTTGCGATCCCAATTTGATGAAGATGTGTATTATCCAATACTGTATGAAAAAGAGGTTAATACGATGATAAGACACGTGGAAGCTTTTATTCCTTTCACTGAGCAGGAAAAGATTTTTGACAGATTGAAAATGAGGGATGAAAAATTTAAGTGCATCAGTTTTGAAAATGAGGAAATACGAATAACGCATGGAACCAGATTCTCTCGAGGTGAGTTCCTGGAACTTTTCAAATTTTATCTCGAATCCCTGGAAGATATATTCCCTTTCCGGCGATTTCTACTCTATGAACTTATAAGAGAAGAAATAAAAGAGGGGCTGGTGCCTTATGGAATTACTATTAGCGAGCTACTTGATGTAGTCCCAACGGGGGTGGAAAAAATGGATGAGATAATAGCTGGAGGATTGGTAAAAAGGAGTTCAACCTTGCTTATCACAGAAGAAACGAAAACAAAACATGCGATTCTTCTCTCTTTTATCAAACAAGGATTAGAAGAGGGAACTAAGGTCATTTATGCAACTTCCAGGCGCCCGTTCCAGCAGGTAATGGGTGAACTGCGAATAGATTTTAAGGGATTAAAAGAACTCCTGATAATTGACCTATATGAGGATATTTATACGGAGGAGCGAGTTTATAAAGTGGTAGAGGAGGAGCATCGATTAATCGTCCCTTTGAACAAGGTATTGTTTCAACGTAATATTGTAAAGACAATAAAAAGCCATCCAAAGGATGTGCCTAAAATAGTTGTTATTGATGTATATGACGACTTTTCAAAGTATCACAGGTCAGATGAGATACTTGAACTACTGCAAAAGCAAATAGATGGGTTTAAGAGGTGGAATTGCACAAGTTTAATCACGATTAATCCAAATTCTTATTTAATAAAAAGAGAGGGTGAGGAAGTGGTAAAGAAAAATTTTGACAATGTTATGATATTATCAGGGTCAGATAAGGATGCCTCGGTTTTCATAGAGAGATTGTATCACGGAACGCCGTCCAGACAGATTATCCCGTTATATTAGGTGAAATAAAAAATCCAAATTTTTGCCATTTGGATTTGTTTTTTTAGTGATTAAACCATTTCAAGGTTTGCGGGAACCTGGACTGAGCCCACGATGCTTGAAAATGGGGAATTTTTCACTCTGTAAATGAAACTTATCACACCTATACAGATACCCAAATATTCTTATTGACTCGTATGCACCGTCAAACGCTAAAAAGGCAAATAGATAGAACCATCCAAGAAATTGAAAGACACAGACAGTTAGCACCCCTATTTTCATTGAGGAACGATGTTCAAAGAAAAAGTGTATCAGTTTACAAGTTTTATTTTCATCTACATAATCATTCCCTTTTTCATCTATTATACCCATAATCGTAATAATAATCAACGGGATCCATAAAAAATTCATTGTGCCATACAAATAAAAAGAGGGAAGGAAAAGGAGTAGTAAAAACGCAATGGAACTGACTTTAAATATTAAATTATCTACTTTTCCACCTATTAAAACAGAAAGGAGGATTGAAAAAAGAATAGTTTGTGACGCTGTGTCTTTTATTGCCAATATACACGCAACTATCACTATGATAGGCGCTATTATTATCGCTATCTTCTTGCTGAATACATCTTCATCAAAGGCATCATCAATATATTTCAGCCCCGCGCCTATTATCGCAAAAGCAATAATGATTAAGATTTGCGATGCCGAATTGCAATCTAATAGGCTCATATACAACTTTTGTCATTTATTACTTCGCCCATGTGCAAGAAGTTGATAGAGAAACGTAATTGACTTATTAAGTATCCCTCTTCGGTTACCATAAATTTTTGGGTTTGCCCCATTTTTATTTTTAACGTTATATGGCAAATGGCAAAAAATATTTTTCACAAATCAACCATTTCTGATTGCTGACGGTAGTGCTCATGCAGTTCTCTTCCCCAAGAAAGTGCTCTTTTATCATCACTTATCAGGGCGCTATTATAATCGTATGTTCCATTATCTGCAAACAGCCCGAGATAAAAAACACTGTCAGTAAGAGTAAGGGCTATTTTTATATCTTCGTCCATCGCGAATAAAGCAAAGTTAGGCTCCTGTAAGAAATTTTTGAAAGCTCCTTCTGTTTCAACCAATCCAACTATATTATCCAATACTTCATTCGTCACTAACAGTTCTACATCAATCCTTTTTCTTCTCACCAATTCTTCTATTATTTCTATATACTTCAAATGAAAAATGGGGTAAATGCCCTTTACTTCATTAGCGGTTTCAAGTAGTTGAAGGGAGGTTGTATGCGATTTGAAGGGGTCAGTAGGCATATCTGCTATTAGTATAGAATTGCTCAAATCCCCAATCTTCTCCAGCAGATGTGGTGGAATACCGCGGAGGTCATGCGTAAGCCAGAAGTCCTCGTGCTTTTTCAGCACTCTAATCGCATCAACAAAATCGCTTAATTTTAACGCGATAACCTCCCCTATTTTTGTCAATGCGTAATCCCGGGCTTCGTCTTCAAAAACGAGGTTGCCCTTTTCAAGGTCTCTTAATGCGTGTATAGCTGTTGTAGAACTTACTTCCAGTTCTTCCCGTAATTCGCTTAACGCTTTTTTCCCCTCCCTCAAAGAAGCAAGGATACCCCTTCGCAGGTCAGAGCAAGTGGCGAGGCGAACTGTATTGCGAGTAATTTGCCGCTTCTTCTTCCCCTTCGACATTGTCATCTCTATTGCCCTTTTACCCCTCTTTATTCTTTCTTCCCCTCCTATTACGGTTGCCATATAATCCCTATATACCCCTACATATACACAATACGTAAATGCTGCTTATATAGTTAACGAATTGAAATATTGCTCAATTAAAGCAATGTTGCCGAAAAATAGAAAAGTTTATATAACCTCTCAACAAAAATGTTATTTTGGTCTAAAATTGAAATGGAAGGTAAATATTCAGAAGATAAAAGGAAGCCAAAAATATTAATCGTTGAGGATGAGTCCAAACCGGCAAAGACTCTTGCAAATATGTTAGAAGCGGAAGGTTATAGTTCTTTAGCCGTTCTGACAGGTGAAGAAGGTGTAGCAGCCGCAAAGGAAGAGGATGTTTCTTTAGCGCTGATAGACCTCAAGCTGCCGAATATATCGGGCATTATCACCAAGCGAAAGCAGATGGATGATGATGCGCTGCGCGCGGAATATAAAAAACTTGAGCAACAGGACAAAATGAAAACGGATGCCCTTAACGAGGTTTACCATGAGATGCGGTCTCCACTGGTTTCAATTGTGGGATATGCCAGTTTGTTAGAGCAGAGCGAGCTCAGCGATAAACAGAAAAAATATGTTCGCATTATTGAAGAGAGTTCCTCTCAACTTGATGGGATGATTAACCGCATGTTGGAAGTCACACGCATTGAGAACGGAAAAGCCGAGCTGATATTGGAACCCGTGTCAATAGCAGAAATCGTTAATGATGTGATTGAACGCTTTAAACCTCGTGTAGATGCAAAAAAACAGACGATTTCTACTGCTGTTCCTGAAGGAATAGTGGTTGAGGGTGATAAGCAGAAAGTAACCGCGATTTTTGATAATCTGATTTCGAATGCAGTCAAATATACCGGAGAGAATGGTAGGATAGACATCGCGGTTGAGAATAGTAAGGAGGCTGAGAGCATACGTGTTTGCGTGGCAGATACAGGTAGTGGGATTTCAAAGGAACACCTATCTATGGTTTTTGACCGCTTTTATACGGCGAACACCCCATTGACAAGAAAAGAAAGCCTTGGGTTGGGTTTAGCCATTGTTAAAGGATACGTAGAGCAGCATGGGGGAGCGATATGGGCTACAAGCGAACCCGGAAAAGGGTCAAAGTTCTTCTTTACATTGCCCAAAAAGCAAAGGTAAAGTGCGATTGTAGAATTTTGAACAGTGCTGGTAGTGGCACTGCTGATGGCTATCCAAGCGTGGACCGGGTTAGATTTGAGGAGTAGGAATTGATCCAGGGAGACAAATGGAAGTTTCAACTACTACCAGGTTTTAACTTGCTCCAATAATATAAGTGCTGGTAAAATATTTAATTTAAAGTGGTGAAACACAACAATAAGCAGTTCGACAAAAAGTTCTCGCGGGAATCCGTGTAATCTGAGGGGTTATAAAAGCGCGTATGA
>Ga0114919_10004095_pt1 | contig 11713 bp, 12 predicted proteins | sample BlataG_FD_88682 | JGI IMG/M metagenome (GOLD analysis project Ga0114919, IMG submission 88682) | Deep subsurface microbial communities from Black Sea to uncover new lineages of life (NeLLi) - Black_00105 metaG | ecosystem: Environmental > Aquatic > Marine > Oceanic > Sediment | place: Atlantic...
ATAATACAAGATATTCTGATAGATTGTGATGAAGATGCGGTGCTGTTGAAGGTGAAGCAGATAGGGGGGGCATGTCATACTGGATATCGGTCTTGCTTTTATCGCAGGATAAATGGCGAGATAGTAGGTGAAAAGGTGTTTGACCCTGAGGAGAAATATGGTAAGAAAGGAGATGAATTAGCGGTTTAGCGGTTTAGATAACCGAAAGACTAAGCCGCTAAAAAGACAAAATTATAACCTACCGAAAAAGATGGAAGAACTTTCAAAAATGCTGTCCTCTTTCTACTTCAAAATGAATTCTAAACCACTAACACGCTAAACCTCTAAACCGCTATTCACTATTTATGGTTGATTCCTTTTTATATACCCTTGACTTATATACAAATTGGTGATGCAAAGTGCCAGAAGACAACGTGATATATGTCGGAAACAAACCTGTGATGAGTTATGTCCTGGCGGTAGTGACGCAGTTCAACAACGGCTTTGACGATGTAGTGATAAAAGCGAGAGGAAGAGCGATCTCAAGAGCTGTAGATACCGCAGAAGTAGTGAAGAACAAGTTCATGCCGAACGTGGAAGTAAAGGACATAAAAATAGGGACTGAAGTGATAGAGTCGGAGGGAGGAGACAAAGCGAACGTTTCCTCTATGGAAATAACAATGAAGACAAAGGCGTGAAAGGAGAGAAAGCGAAACATCGAGAAAAAAAATCTTTTTCTCCTGTTTTTATTTTTTCCTCCCTTTTCTTTTTTTATTTTTTATTTACCGATTTATTTATAGCGATGTTATGTTCTTGACGAAAAGGCATATTATTTCAACACGTGAGTTCTCAAAGGAAGAGATAGACTATATATTAAGCAGAGCAGAGGAGTTGGAGATATATGCAAAGGGGCAGGGTGGCCAGAGAAAGAAAAGCGATTTATTGGCGGGGAAAATACTTGCCAATCTATTCTATGAACCAAGCACTCGAACAAGGTTTTCCTTTGAAACGGCGATGAAGAGATTAGGTGGCGACGTAATAAATTTGTCTTCAAAAGAAGCAAGTTCGGTGGCTAAAGGTGAAAATTTAGCAGATACAATAAGGACGGTATCCGGGTATTGTGACGTAATAGCACTCAGACATCCACAGGAAGGGGCATCGAGGATGGCTGCTTCTTTCTCTTCCGTGCCGATAATAAACGCAGGCGACGGTGCGGGGCAGCATCCCACGCAGACTCTGCTCGATTTGTACACGATAAAAAGGGAAGGACTGCTTGACGGGCTCAGGATTGCGCTGATAGGTGACCTGAAATATGGAAGGACAGTGCATTCTTTGGCTTACGCATTGTCTTTATACGGAGCAACGCTATTTTTTGTATCGCCGGAAGCATTGAGGATGCCGGAGGAGATAAAAATGGACTTAAAAGAAGCAGGAGCCGGGGTTTTTGAATTCACTGATGTAAAGGAAGTTATAAAGGAAGTGAACGTTTTATATGTAACGAGAATACAAAAGGAAAGGTTTCCAGACCCTGCCGAATATAGCAAAGTCGCTGGAACTTATCGCATAACCACGGAGTCCATAAAAGAGAATGAGGATGTGATAATCATGCATCCGCTCCCGAGAGCAGATGAAATAGATGCGGGGGTGGACGGGACAAAAAATGCGAAGTATTTCCTTCAAGCATTCTATGGTGTTCCCGTGAGAATGGCTGTTCTTTCTATATTGTTAGGAAAATAAGCATGCAAGAGGAGATAGAAAGTGTTATGGATGCGGTGAGGAAGCATCACAAACTATATGAAAACGCATTGCCGCTTATAGCAAGCGAGAACATCACGAGCAACGCAGTAAGAATACTCCTCGCTTCAGACCTGTCGCACAGGTACGCAGAAGGAGATGTTGGGAATAGGTTTTACCAGGGGTGCAAATACATAGATGATATTGAGGAGCACGCAATAAGCTACGCAAAGGAGCTTTTCGCGGCGGAGCATGTGAATGTAAAGCCGACTTCGGGTGTAAATGCGAATATCGCTGCTCTTTTTGCGCTTACTTTGCCAGGAGATAAAATGATGGCACTGTCTGTGCCTGATGGAGGTCACATAAGCCATTCGAGGTATTCCGTGCCGGCGATACGGAATTTAAGATTGGAAGAACTCCCGTTTGATCCAAAAGAGATGAATATAGATGTAGACAAGATGGAGAAGGAGATAAAGGAAAAGAAGCCAAAGCTAATATTGCTCGGCGGCAGTCTATTTCTTTTTCCCCATCCTGTTCTGGAGGCAAAGGATGCGGCGGATGAAGTGGGTGCGCGGATAGTGTACGATGCCTCTCATGTACTGGGTCTCATTGCCGGTAAGAAATTTCAAGACCCGCTAAGGGAAGGAGCAGATGTTGTCACGAGCAGCACACATAAAACATTTCCCGGTCCCCAAGGAGCGATAATACTGTGTAAAGGGGCTTTTAAAGACGAGATAGATGAAGCAGTGTTCCCGGGAACTGTGAGCAATCATCATCTGCACCACATTGCCGGATTGGCGGTCACATTAATGGAAATGATGCATTTTGGCACGGAGTACGCATCGCAGATAATATCAAATGCAAAAGCGTTAGCACAGGGTTTATACGAGGAAGGGTTCGAGGTTTTATGCGAGCATAAAGGTTTTACTGAGTCGCATCAAATTGCGGTTGACGTTCGTGGATATGGAGGTGGAGATGCGGTTGCAAAGAAATTGGAAAAAGCAAATATAATAACAAATAAGAACATGCTGCCTTTCGATAAAGCACCAGAAGAGCCATCGGGAATCAGGTTTGGCGTGCAGGAACTCTCTCGGATAGGGATGAAGGAATCGGATATGAGAGAAATAGCATCTTTTTTAAGAAGGGTGGTGATAGAGGAAGAAGATGAAACTAAGATAAAAGAAGAGATAATGGAGTTAAGGAAGGCTTTTCAGCATGTGCAGTATTGTTTTGATGGTAAGAATGGATATAAATTTCCAGAAAAAATAGAAAGTATTTATAAAGGATAAGGAATAAGAGATATAAACAAGAATGCTTGAGGATTTAGTGGAGCGGAGAGCGGAAGTAATAAAAAGGGCAGAGGAGTATAAGAGGAGACGGACAGAGTTAAATTCCGAAGCGAGTAAGTGGTCAGAGTTAAGAGACGAGTTGAATGGGCGGATAAAAGAGGCGGTGGAGAAGGCAAAGGGTTTTAAGAAGCAAAGGGAGGGGTATGAGAAGCAGATAGAGGAGAAGAAGGCAAAGCGCGGTGAGTTGAATAGAAAAGCATCTACGTATTATTCGATGGTGGAGAAGTTGCGGAAGAAGAATGACTTGAAGAGCATACAGGTTTTTGAAGGGCTCAGGAAAAGAATAGATGAATTAGAGTTGAAGCAGCAGGTAGAAGTGCTTAGCAAGGAAAAAGAGAGGAAATTAGTGGCGAAGATAACGGAGTTGAGGAAGGAATTCGAGAAAATGCAAAAGGAATTGGAGAAGGACAAAAAGTTGAAGGAATTGCTGCGAAAGGCGCAGGGATACCGGAGGGAAGCGGATAAATACCACGAAGGTGTGATAAAATACGTTAAGCTTTCTCATGAATGTCATGATAAGATGGTAGAGTGGTTTAAAGAAGCAGATAGGGTAAGAGAGAAGGCTGATGATGCACACCGGCTTTTTTTAGAAGCGCATGAAGAAGCTGATGATGCACACCGGCTTTTCATCCAGTACCTTCGTGACATAAAAGACTTTAATCGTGTAATAAGTGGGCTGAGGAGAAAAATAAGGGAAGATTTCGGATTCCGGGAGAGAGTGGAAGCGAGAAAGAGGGCTAAGGGTATTTATGAAAGGTTCAGAGAGGGAGAAAAACTGAGTACTGATGATTTATTGCGGCTTCAAAAGTCTGAGATGATGTTAAAATAAAACTTTTTTGCTTCGCAAAAACCTTTACTAAAAATACGCTTACGCCGTTTTGCTTCGCAAAAACCTTTACTAAAAATACGCTTACACCGTTTTGCTTCGCAAAAACTTTAAAAAAAATCAAACTTTCTTAGAGAAAGTTTGTTGAGGTGGTTGAAATCATAGATATACACTGTCATTTGACGTTTAAGGAATACGACACCGACCGGGAGCAAGTAATAGAGGCTGCGAAGAAGATATTAAAGGGCGTGGTGACAAGTGGGGTAGAGCCTGAAGATGCGAAGCATGCGTTAGAGCTTGTGGAGATACACGAAGGCTTCGTCTTCGCTACGCTGGGGCTTCATCCAATTCATGTAGCGGGAAAAACAGGTCATGAGATAGAGGAGTATGAGGAGTTTATAAGCGAGAACAAGCGAAGAATCGTGGGTATTGGGGAGATAGGGCTTGACTACCATTGGATACGAGACCCGTTAAAGATAAAGGGAACAAAGGAAGTATTTGTGGAGTTTCTTGGATTGGCGAAAGAACTTGATTTGCCGGTTGTGCTTCACTTGCGTGGTACTGGTAGCGAGGCAATAGAAGAAGGGTTGAAAATTATTTTGGATGAAGACGTAAGGAAAGCGGTTTTTCATTGTTTCACGGGAAAGCCGCAACTTGCGGAGCAAATATGCGAGGAAGGATATTACATCTCGTTGCCCGCGTCAATAGTGAGAAGCAAGAGCATGAAGAAGGTGGCGAAGCGAGTACCTATTTCGTTTTTACTCACGGAGACGGATGCTCCCTATCTTTCGCCTACCGATGAGGCAGAAAGGAATGTTCCACAGCACGTAAAAGAGGTGTATGAAGAGATAGCGAGGCAAAGGAAGATTGAGGTGGCAGTCGCGGAAGAGGAAATAGAGCGGAACTTTGAGCGGTTGTTTGAAGTTGAGTTGTGATACTTTTATAACCACAAGATTTAAACTTCCTCCACCTCCCTCACCTGCACCGCTACTCCTCTCCGTGATTCCACCATCTCGCAACCACTCATCTTTGCTCTGCCCATACCAAACGCCTTCTCACCAACGAAAACGACCTCATCATTTACCCTTATTTGTTTATCGGCATCCACAACGCCCGGTGCCAATATCGACCCTTTAGGAACAAAATCACCTATTTCCACCTTGTAAGAAGAAAGTAAATTTTCGATTCTACGAGCCCCTTTTACTGTAAGAGCTAAAAGCCCATATTGAGGCACAACTCTCGCAAGGACATCACCATTCGAGCTGAGTTTGTAGTAAGGAAACTTCCCGGTTATTTTTATTCTTTCGAAATCTTCTTTTTCGCCCCACAGGTTGCTTCCAGCACCTTTCCCGAACTGAAAATCAGCCATTGCTTTTATCATACCCGCTTTCTTTTCAAATCCCGACAGCCTCTTTCCCTCTCCGCATAACTCGGCTATTCGTTCTTTCAGCCTGTTCAAAGCTTCCTTTGAAGTCGCTTCCTCGCCTTCTTCGCATGTGTATATAATTTCTACACCAAAAACATCTGCAGCACTTGAGCATATCTCTTTATATGCACCGCTGAGATGTGCGACTATCAGCTCGTAATTTCTCAGGTTCTTCTCAAGGTATGCACGCAAGCAGGAGGACACCCATTCTCGCTCCTCCGCATCCCAGTATCCCGTTACGGGAATGTCGTAGAATGCAGCAGGATAAACCACTTCCAGTTCTCTTGGCACTACGCCAAGCGGGGATGTTAAAATTAACTCATGAATATGTCCTCCATAATCTTCAATCGCTTCGATGAACTTCGTATGAGAAGGCGAGGTAGAATAAGGCTTCCTTGCAGAACAGGGCAATATCAGCAAGATTTTCCTTGCAGGAGGTTCATATCTTTCCAGAACACGCCTCGCAAACCTTTTCACTTCTATCCTTTTCAACGATTCCATTGTGTTTACTTTCATACATTGGTTTCGGGCAACCGGCGTTCTGTACTCAAAATACTCTTCTTCATCGAGATCCATGATTCTTAACACAGCGGTTAAAAAAGTTGCGGCTTTCACTTTCATCTCTACATATTCGCGCAAATTGCCTGCTCTTATACGCTCTTTTGCCTTTTTCACCTCCTTCTCCAGCACCAGCGTGTTATGTTTCGCGATTAATGAACTTCGCTCCTTGTTATCCTTCCTCCCTAACTCGTCTATACCTAAAGAAGAGCAGACACTACAATTACACGGCAATTCCTCCAATTCACTCAGTCTTACTTCCCCTTCTTCCAAGAGATAAATACTCTGGTAGCCTTTTATCACAGCATTCGTATCGTCTATTACGTCCACGCCCATGTAAAACAGCAGTGCAGCATTCTCCGCCGTCGCTATCGCAGGAACCCACAACGCCGCATCCGGCGGTATCTCATTTCTCGCATCAATTATTCTACGGACAAAATCCCTTGGGCTGTTGAGCATACTACAAGCAAAGGAGAGCACGAAAAAATCAACCTTTAGCGAAGGTATTGCTTCTTTCAGCTTAGTAAATAAAGGGTGCACTTCAGGCAGGAGGACCGCACCTCGTGGAGCGTTCCATGTTTCTTCTGAAGACAAATCTTTGAAGTTTGAATTTTCCGCATTTATCACTCCGATTTCTTCTTCGCTCTCTTTTTCAATTAAAGACTCCATTCGGAGCATCAGAGGTGTTTGTAATTGAGTTCCTCCTCTTAGCGATAATTTCCCTATTCTCGCCGCTCCGTCTCTCTTTCTTACCTCGTAAAACTTGCTCATCGCTCAAAATACCTATCAGCATTTTTATAGTCAAACTCCTCTGCATCGAGCACGTTCTTTATGAAGTTAAACAACTTCGTCCTCGTATCCAATGAGATATTTGGATACCAGACAGGAGAAGCAACCACGAGCCCTCTAAACGCATAAAACGGCTGTATCACCTCTACTAATTCATAATCCTCTGTTCTTTCAAGATACACATCGAAAAACAAGTCATACAATCGCTTGAAATCCTTGTCAACCTCTTTTCCATCGGTTTTTAGAAGCCCGAAAAATAAATAGTTTATCGTCATCGCCGTGACATCGTCCGCCGCCTCACCCCATTCTCCTCGGCTGCGGTCAAGCACCGTAAAATCAGTCCCTTTGCGAAACATAACATTCCAGGGATGGAAATCGCCATGAACCATACACAATCTTTTTGTTCTCTCCTTCAGTTTCCATCTCCAATCTATGCTAAGCTTCTCTATTTCCTCCAGTTCTTCACCCGTTATGAACTCACTCCGAGGTGGATAACTGTCCGTAAGCCCAAATATGCATTCGCTATGCCCTACCAGTTCCCTTATCCTTCGCACATAAAGTTGCGCATTGTCATTCCTGCGAGCATGTATATCGGCTAAATAGGAAGCCAGAGCGGATGCCCTTTCCTCATCATCTGCTCTTAAATTCCCTCCTCCTCTTAACCTATTTAGGTCATCAACGTATTCTTCGCCTTCTACTTTTTCGCATACAATGAAATATTCTTCGGCGTCGCTCGCTGATTTCATCCTTCCGTCCCGCGTAAAGTAACCGACGTCGAGGGATTTTACGTGTTTCGGCAGCCTATTAAACGCGTGGTGCTGCCATATCATTATTTGCGCTCGGTCAGATAGATGGTCATGCCCAAACCCATCCCCCTTCATCGAGGAGACTACTACTTCCTTTATTTCTCCTTTGACTGTCTCAAACTTCACGAAGTAAGGTTTGCCATACCCAAAACCTTTTATTTCTTCTTCCTGCTTTTGCTTCGCCTCCAATCCCAACTCCTTTACGCTTAGTATTCGCAAAGAAGTTCCGAGTTTGCTCTCCAAATATTCTTTTATTTCCTCTTTCATATTCCCTCCGTTCTGCATATGTCCTATCCGTGCTTACATGATAAGCGCTCCAGTGGAAACATATCTACAAACGATAGTTTTATTATATGTATAGTACATTTTTTTTCACAGTAAAATTCTTTTTTTAAAGATAAAGAGGGATAGGGATAAAAAATGGAAAATTTGTTTGAGGACCTGATAGGCGAAAGTAAGATATTTGCAAATAGAGAGGTACTTCGCTCTACTTATATCCCCGAAAATCTGCCACATCGGAAGAAGCAGATAAAAAGTTTAGCTGATACGTTATCGCCTGCGTTAAAAGGGGAAACACCTTCCAACGTATTGATTTACGGTAAGACAGGGACAGGTAAGACCGCTACGGTGAAATATGTGAGCAAGGAATTAGAGGAGATGGGGGAGAAGAATGGTAATAAATGTATTCTGCTATACATCAACAGCGAGGTATTTGATACACAATATCGGGTTTTTGCTTATCTCGCAAGGGTATTCAATAAGCAAGTTCCGATGATAGGATGGCCGACAGACATGGTGTATTCCGAGTTCAAGGCAGGGATAGATACCGGGGATAGATGCGTAATCGTGATATTGGATGAGGTGGACAAGTTAGCGAGCAAAGGTGACGGTGCTTTATATAATCTCTCAAGGATAAACAGTGAACTAAATCGCGCAAAAGTAAGCATGATAGGCATTTCAAATGACCTGACATTTACGGAGCTATTGGACCAAAGGGTGAGATCTTCGTTAGGCGAGGAAGAAATAATATTTCCGCCTTACAATGCCAACCAGTTGCAGGATATTCTGGGTGAGAGGGCAGAAATAGCGTTCAATGAATCGGCGATGGACGATGCAGTGATACCGCTATGCGCTGCTTTCGCCGCCCAGGAGCATGGAGACGCAAGGCGTGCTCTTGACCTGCTACGTGTATCGGGGGAAATTGCAGAACGCACGGGATCCGAGATGGCAACTGAGGAGCATGTGCGGCTCGCAGGTAAAAAGATAGAAGCGAATAGAATAGTTGAGGTGGTAAAAACACTGCCGCTACAGTCAAAAGTCGTGTTAAACAGTGTGCTCCTGCTACACAGAGAAAGAAACAAAAGACGCTTCTCCAGCGGCGAAGTCTATAATATGTACAGGAGATTATGTAGCCATCTGGACATGGAGGCGTTAACGCAGCGGCGTGTTACCGATTTGGTCTCGGAGTTGGACATTTTGGGATTGATAAACGCAGTGGTAGTAAGCAAAGGGCGATATGGGCGTACAAAGGAGATTTCGCTAAGTGTGCCAGCCCAGAGTGTGCAGCCTGTCCTGCTTGAAGACTATAAGCTTAAAGCAATATCTAATATCAGAGTAAAAGCGCAAGCGCAGATAACACCGTAGGGGGAGATGAAAGATGAGCGAGGAAGAAAAAGAAGAAAAAGAAAAGGCAAATATGCCAGTGTACGTTAAGTTTGAGGTGCCAGAGGAATTGCAAAGTAAGTCGTTAGAGGCATTGGATTTGGCAAGGACTACGGGTAGCATAAAGAAGGGGACAAATGAAACCACAAAAATCATAGAAAGGGGAATGGCAAAGTTAGTGTTGATTGGAGAGGATGTCACTCCGGAGGAGATATTAATGCATCTTCCACCGTTATGCGAAGAGAAAAATGTTTCATATATCTATGTAAAAAGCCAGCGTGATTTAGGGGCTGCTTGTGGTATAAACAAAGGTTGTGCCTCTGCTGCCATCGTTGACCCCGGAAAAGCAGAAGAAGTGATTGAAGGGATTATAGCGGAATTGGAGAAACTAAAAGGGTAATGTAAGTAGGAAGGTGTAATGAGCGAAGAGAGAGGGATACCTGCTGAGATAATAGAAATAGTAGGTAGGACAGGAATGCATGGCGAATCCACGCAGATAAAGTGTAAAGTACTGGAAGGGCAGAATAAAGGAAGAATAATAACGAGGAATTGTAGAGGGCCTATAAGAACAGGCGATGTTATTGTGCTGCTGGAGACAGATAGAGAAGTGAGGAAATTACTGAGGAGGTAAATTCTGAATCTGTGTAATCTATGGTTAAGAAAGCGGGGACGAGGATATGGAAAAGAAATGCTCTTTTTGTGATTCGCCAATAGAGCCAGGTCGAGGGAAGATGTATGTAAAGCGCGATGGAACGGTTTTTTATTTCTGCAGTTCTAAATGTGAACGCGCGATGATAAAGCTGGGGAGAAAAAGAAGAAAGGTGAAGTGGGCTGTTAAAAGCAAAAGCAAAAGCAAAGGTTAAAGCTAAATAGGGCTGTAAAAAGTGCTTTATGAGTACGTATTTTTATTTTTCACCAAATGGTCACGAAAGAATTAATTAACGATGTAACGGTAAATATTTTGAGAAGAGCAGAGACAACACTTCCGAGCGATGTGAAAGAGGCGTTGGTTCGTGCATACGAGTGCGAAACGAGTGAAATAGCAAAGGTACAGTTGAAGGCGATGCTTGAGAACGTTAAGCTCGCAGATGAGATGCAAAGACCTTTATGTCAGGATACAGGCATTCCTCTTTTTTATGTGTCGCTCGGAAGTGGCAACGCAAACCCTCACGAGATTGAGAGTGGCATAAGAGAGGGAGTGAAGGAAGCAACGGAAACAATCCCTTTGCGCCCAAACGTGGTGAATGCGATAACAAGAGAGGGCGGAGCGGGAAATGAAGCGAACATAGGTGATAGAATACCAAATATAAATTATAAAATCGCGGATATCAATGGACTTGAGATAATCGCATTTCCAAAAGGTGGTGGCTCTGAGAACGTAAGTGCGTTTACTATGTTATCTCCTAAGCCGGAAAAGGAAGCAGTGAAAGAGATAAAGAAATTTGTTCTCGATGCAGTGCTCAATGCTGCCGGGAAACCTTGCCCGCCTACAATCATTGGTGTGGGTATAGGTGGCTCGGCGGATATGGCGATGAGTGTTGCAAAAGCAGCGTTGCTTCGACCGGTAGGCGTGAGGCACAAAGATGCGCGGATAGCGAGAATTGAAGAGGAACTACTCGAAGCGGTGAACAACACGGGGATAGGTCCTATGGGTTTAGGAGGAAAAACAACTGCACTTGATGTGCATATAGAAACAGCAGATACACATATAACGAGTTTGCCCGTAGCGATAAATTTCCAGTGCTGGGCAGCCCGTAAGGCGTCTGCAAAGATATATTCGAGTGGTGAAGTGGAATATTTGTAATAAATTCAGAAGAGTGACTAAAATGAAAACTGATGAAGAACGCGGGGTTCCGTCCCACGACCCAGCAAGCCCTGTAAGGGCGTATATAACGTCAGAGGAGATGGCTGCCACAGATGAGAATTGCCGATTCTTTGGGCTTTCTTCTTTACAACTGATGGAAAATGCAGGTGCTAACATTGCGAAGGAGGTAAAAAAGAGGTTCGCGCATGGGGAAGTCACGATAATGGCAGGGAAAGGAAATAACGGCGGCGATGCTTTCGTGGCTGCAAGGCATTTGAAAAAGGAAAAAATTGACACGAAAATAGTTTTAATAGGTAGTTCAAAAGATTTGAGGACAGAAGAGGCAAGAAGAAACTGTCAAATTTTAAAAGCAGGCGGGTATGAAATCAAAGAAATAACCGATTCTTCGGCACTCAAAGCAAAAAAAACGCTCCTGGACAGTTCGGATGTGATAGTGGATGCGATTTTCGGCACGGGTGTAAGAGGTAGAATACGCGAGCCAGAGGCAACTGCAATAGATATAATAAACCAGGCAAAAGCAAACTCAAATGCATTCATCGTTGCAGTGGATATCCCTTCCGGGTTGGACCCAGATACAGGTGAAGCGGAGAAAGCAGTTAGGGCAAATCTCACGGTTACGTTTCATAAAGCCAAAGAAGGCTTGCTTAAAAGAGATGCTGAGGACTATGTTGGTGAATTGGTGGTTGCGAGTATTGGCATTCCCGAAGGACTGGAGAAATTAGCAGGTCCAGGGGATGTGAGAATGGTAGTGAAGAGAAA
>Ga0114919_10004097_pt1 | contig 11708 bp, 9 predicted proteins | sample BlataG_FD_88682 | JGI IMG/M metagenome (GOLD analysis project Ga0114919, IMG submission 88682) | Deep subsurface microbial communities from Black Sea to uncover new lineages of life (NeLLi) - Black_00105 metaG | ecosystem: Environmental > Aquatic > Marine > Oceanic > Sediment | place: Atlantic...
AGCCCGCCGATGATCGATGAACTGGAAGAAGAAATGATGGACCGCTTCGGCCCCATCCCGGCGGAGGGGCGGGAGCTGCTGCGGGTGGTGCGCACCAAGGAACGGCTCCGGCAGATGGGCATCAGCCGCCTGGAAGTGCAAAACGGCTTTGCGGTTTTCCAGTTTGCCGCGCCCGAACGTCTCGATCTGCCCCGCCTTCTGGGTCATTTACAAAAAAAGCCTGAAAAATGGCGCCTGAGCCCCGACCAGACCCTGCGGCTGAAGCTCCCGGAAGACGGGGCTTCCTGGACCAGCTTGGAAAACTGCTTGAAAGAATTGGAAACTTTTGTTAAGGGGGAGTGAGAGGTAATATTATGCTGACAAGAAGTGTGCATTGGATGAAGGTAATTCTTCTTGTGGGTGTATGGGTGGCCATATTCTGGGGCGTTGCGGCCGCGGAAGTGGTGGAACGCATCGTGGCCGTGGTCAACGAGGAAGTGATCAGCATGTCGGAAGTGGAACAAATGGCCAAGGTCATTCAATCCCAACCCGGCATGAAAATGCCCACCGGCAGTGGCAAAGATTTACAGCGCCAACTTTTGGACGCGCTCATTTTGCAAAAATTGGCCAAGGTGGAGGCCAAACGCCGGGGCATCACCGTGTCGGAAAAAGAAGTGGAAAAGGCCTTGGAGCAATTCAAAAAAAGGAACAACATCCCGGATGACGAAACCCTGAGCCGGATGTTGTCCAAAAACGGCCTCACTCTGGAAAGCTTCAAGCAGCAACTGGCCGACCAGATGACCCATGAGCGCCTCATAAGTGTGGTGGCGGGGTCCAAGGTCGTGGTAACCGATGAAGAGGTACGCCGGTTCTTCGACCAGGAATATCCCAAAACCGGCGGCAAAGAGATCCATATGCGGATGATCACCATGCCCCTGCCAGCGGATGCCAGCGAGACCCAGAAGCAGGAGCTGCGAAAAAAGGCCGAGTTGATCCTCCAGGAGCACCGCCAGGGTGCCTCCCTCAACGAACTGGCCCAGAAGCACGGAGTGATGATGCAGGACCTGGGCTTTGTGGCCGCCCAAGACCTGGACCCCGAACTGGCCCAGTTCCTCTCCAGTGTGAAACCCGGGGAAACCGCGCCGGTGGAAACCCTGGAAGGTTTTCGCCTGGTGCAGGTGGTGGACCGCCGGGATGGTGGCCGCAGCCTCTCTTTTGAGGAGGCGGAACCGCAAATTCGGGCCATGTTGCAGCGCCGGAAGATGGAGGAGACTTTCCAGGACTGGATTAAAAACCAGAAGGACAGGGCGCACATAAAGATCATGATGTGATCTTTCCCTCCAGCCCGAGAATCCTATGCCACCTGAGTCCGATACCCGTCCGCCCCATTGTCCCATCGGTTACTTGTTTCGACATGTCGGAGAACTGGTGACTCTCAAGGGTTGGGTCACCCATCTGCGCTCCAGCGGCAAGGTGCGGTTCGTCGTCCTCCGGGACGGTACCGGCCTGGCCCAGGGCGTTCTGGTGAAAGGACGGCTGCCCGAGGCAGACTTTACCGCGTTCGATGAGTTGACCCTGGAATCCTCCCTGACCCTCACCGGCCTGGTCAAAAGCGAACCCCGGGCCCCGGGGGGCTTCGAGCTCGAAGTCACCGGCCTCACTCCCCTGTTTGTGTCCCAGGATTATCCCATCGCACCCAAGGAACACGGCGTAGGCTTCCTCATGGACCACCGCCATTTGTGGCTCCGGTCCCCCCGCCAGCAGGCTATTATGCGCCTCCGGGACGAAGTCTCCCGGGCCTGCCGGGATTTTTTTCATGACCAGGGCTACGTCCTGGTGGACACCCCCATTCTCACCCCCACCGCGTGCGAAGGCACCACCACCCTGTTTGAGACCGACTACCTCGACCGGGGCAAGGCTTACCTCTCCCAGAGCGGTCAGCTCTATCTTGAAGCCGCGGCCATGGCCCTGGGCAAGGTGTATTGCTTCGGGCCCACCTTCCGGGCCGAAAAATCCAAGACCAGACGCCATCTGACGGAATTCTGGATGGTGGAGGCCGAAGCCGCGTTTGCCGACTTGGAAGACGTCATGCAGACGGCCGAGGCCCTGGTGCGCACCCTGGTCCTAAGGGTCCTTCAGAACCGCCGCGCGGAACTGGATATTCTGGAGCGGGACCCGAAACCCCTGGAAGCAGTGTTGTCCGGCCCCTTCCCCCGCCTGAGCTACGGCGAAGCCCTGGAGCGCCTCAAAGAAAAGGGCACAGAAGTGCCCTGGGGAGAGGACTTCGGGGGCGATGAGGAAACCGTGCTGTCCCAGCTTTTCGACCGGCCCCTCATTCTGCACCGCTACCCCTTGAGCTGCAAGGCCTTCTACATGGAGGCCGACCCGGAAGACCCGCGCCTGGCCCTGTGCGTGGACATGCTGGCCCCGGAGGGCTACGGCGAGATCATCGGCGGCTCCCAGAGGGTGGCTGACCTGCAGATCCTCCTGGACCGGATCGAAGCGCACCACCTGCCCCAGGAGTCCCTGGAGTGGTACCTGGACCTGAGGCGCTACGGCAGCGTGGTCCACGCCGGTTTCGGCCTGGGCCTCGAGCGGGTGGTGGGCTGGCTGTGCGGCCTGAGGCACGTCCGGGAGGCCATCCCCTTCCCGCGGCTCCTGGACCGGCTGTATCCCTGAGAAATAATTTAAAATTATGTCATTAAATAAGTATGGATTAAGTAGGAATATTCCCGAAGATATAAAAAGGGAAATTAGACAAGCCTGTGGATTCGGTTGTGTATGTTGTGGCTTGGCAATAGGAGTTTACGAACACATTGACCCTGAATTTCATGAGGCCAAGGAGCATGATCCGGAAAAAATGGCTTACCTTTGCCAAGGCTGTCATGATCGAGTAACTAGAAAATTTTGGTCTAAGGAAAAAATTAAACAAGCAAAACAAAATCCATGGTGCATTCAACATGGAAAGTGTCGTGACGCTTTTGATATAGGAACTTCAGAGGTTTTGATATGGCTGGGTGGTAATAAAATAGAGAAATTTTCAAATATAATTTACATAGAAGATAATCCTATTCTTATTATAGAAAATCCTGAGGATAAGGATGGTCCTTTTCAATTAACTGGTAATTTTTATGATTATTTTGGTAATTTACTATTTCATATAAATAAAAATGAATGGTTTGGAGAATCTGGTAATTGGGATATCGAGTGTGTTGGTGGCAGGATAACTATTAGAACTGAACCAAGAAAGAGAAATCTTCAGATAGCTTGTATCCCAGGAAAGGGAATTGTTATTGAGAAAATAGATATGGTATATAAAGGGACTCAAGTTATCGGAAACCAATATCAGTTAAAGATTAAGACTAAAGGAAATGTGGAATTTTTAACTATTGGGAAAAAATATATTGCGCAAGAAGAAGAGGCCACACTTTATAATATTCTTGATACAGGAATTATTCAACTTCAGCCATTTATAACTCTAGATGAACCGATTCCTTCATTACCTTTTCGGACAATAAAAATATCTCGAAATGCACCTTGTATCTGCGGAAGTGGATTAAAGTATAAAAAGTGTTGTTTAAAGAAATAAAATTTTTTAAACATATTCAATATCTTCCCCTCAATGTTTTCTGATAAAATTCCTTCCAAGTCTCTAAAAATAGATGATGGCTAAACGAGATGTAATACTCCAGGCCCTGGTCTTTACTTTAGTGGCCGCGGCCATCAGCAACCTGTATCTCACCCAGCCGGTCCTGCCGGTTATCCAGCAGGAATTCGGGGTGAGTGCGCCCATGGCGTCGGTGACGGTCTCCGTGGTCATCCTGGGGATCGCCCTGGCCAACCTGCCTTTCGGCTGGTTGGCCGACCGCTATCCCATCAAGTGGCTCATCGGGGTGGGCGCGGTGCTGGTGGGGGGCGCGGGCCTGGTGTGCGCTGCAACCACCCATTTTTTTAGCCTGGTGGGTTTTCGCTTCCTCCAGGGTCTGTTCCTCCCGGCCTTAAGCACCTGCGTGGCCGCGTACCTTTCCCGCACCCTCCCCCTGGAGCGCCTGAACGTGGCCATGGGGTCTTATGTCTCCGCCACGGTGGCCGGCGGGCTGGGAGGCCGCCTCCTGGGCGGCTGGCTGCATCCGCCCCTGCACTGGCGGTATGCCTTTGTGACCGCGGCCCTTTTCCTGCTGGTCAGCGCCGCCGCGGCACTCCGCTGGCTGCCGGCCAGCGGGCCGCCGCGCCGGGCGGCCGCGGACACCGAGGGCTTCCTGGCCATCCTGAAACGCCGGGAACTGCGCCGCACTTTTCTGGTGGCCTTCGGGGCTTTTTTTGTCTTTTCCTCGGGGTTTAATTACCTGCCGTTTTACCTGACCCACCCGCCCTTTTCCTTGCCGGTCCAGGTAATTACCTTTATGTACCTGGCCTACATCGTGGGCATCGTCATCGGACCCATCGCCGGCGGCATCAGCAACCGGGTGGGTAACGGGGCCGCCATGATCGGCGGCTCCCTGGTGTTCGCCCTGGCCCTGCTGCTCACCCTGATCAAATCCCTGGCCGTGATCGTGGTGGCCCTGCTCCTGGTCTGCGCCGGATTTTTCACCATTCACTCGGCCGCGGCCGGGTCCCTGAACCGCCGCCTCACGGGCAGCCGGGGCAAGGCTAACTCCCTGTACGTCCTGTTTTACTACCTGGGCGGGGCCTGCGGCATCACCCTGACCGGCTGGGCCTACAGCCTGGCCGCCTGGCCCGGGGTGGTGGCTCTGGGACTCTTGGTGCTGGGCGTGCCCCTGGGAGCCGGTTACCAAACCCTTCGGGAAGACCGGCGGGAGTCCGTCCCAGGGGATTGAACAAAATTACCGTCCACACCTGAAATGAAGGTAAGCTTTTTGCATGGTATATTTTAGAAAAAGCTTTAGGAATATTAGGCTGCCACTCACGCCCATAATCTGTTGAGCGTGAAAAGCCAGCCTCCGACCAGTTTCTACCACGGCTAAAGGCCTGTTCCCGGACAACCTGGTGCAAGTATTTCACCTTGAAAGCAGCAATTTTTCGAGGTGCAGTGCGGGCTGATTTCACCTCGGATTTTGAAACTTTGAACCTGGAACTGTAGTACTGGTCTCAGTCTGAAAAATTTTCCGTCGGCCGTTATCAAATTGAGAAATTTACCCTTAACATTTATTTCTTCCAATCATCTAAATTAATGAAGCTGGGTAAGGATATCCGATGACAGAAACGAACCTCGTAGCCCGGGCCCAACAGGGTGACCTGCCGGCCTTCGAGGAGCTGGTCAGGAAATACCAGCGGGAGATTTACCATCTGGCTTGCCGGATCGTGCACGACGCTGAAGAGGCCAAGGATATGGCACAGCAGACTTTTTTACAGGCCTATGTTCATATCCGCAATTTTCGGCATCAGTCGCAATTCCGCACCTGGCTGTTTCGGATCGCCATCAATCAGTGTTACAATTTTCTGAAAAGCAGAAAAAAATTCGGTGACCCGGTGGACAGCCAGGATCTTAATGTGGCCGGAGAGGACAACCCGCAGGAAGGTCTGTTGGCCGCGGAAGAGCGCCGGCGATTGTACGCCGCACTGGAGCTTTTGCCCGCCAAGCAGCGGGCGGTGCTGACCCTGAAGCTGGAACGGGGCCTGTCCTACCAGGAGATCAGCCAGGAGCTGGGCGGCACCGCCGGAGCCGCGCGGGTCAATTATTGTCAGGCGGTGAAGACCCTGAAAAAGTATTTGCGAACCGAGGAAAACCATGAAGTGGCCGTGCGCCCTTATTCAACCAAGACTGCCGGACTATCCTGACGGTGAGCTGAGCCCCTTCTGGAAACGGCGGGTCGAGGCGCATCTGAAGAAATGCCCTGAATGCCGCCGGGAACTGGAAGAGTTGTCGGAAGTGGTGCGCCTGTATCAGGCCGAGCCCCTGCCCGACCCCGGACCGGCTTTCTGGCAGGAGTTCGAGCAGGAGCTCCACCTCAAGCTGGCCCAGGTGAATCAGCGCCAACAGGAGCCCGCGCCGAGGCTTGGGCGCCTGCCGCACTATATTTTCGGAGCCGCGGCGCTGGCGGGGGTGGTGGCTCTTGCGGTTTATCTGGGCCCCTTCTCCAGTCCGACTTCGACGCCTAAAATGGCTCAACTTCAGGAAGAAGCCCAAGTCGCCCCGACCCAAACAACCCGGGTCCAGGAACCTTCCCAGGCACTCCAGCCCAGCGCGGCTGCTCCCGAGCCCCCGCCGGCCATAGCCAAGACCCTGCCCCCCGAACCGAATTCCACCGAGAAAATCAAGGCCCTGGCCGACCGGCTGGCCCGACCTGGGCCGCGGTTTTCCGAGGAGGCCAAGGTCAGTCTGGCGGCCGGGAAGCTGGAAAGTGCGCCGCGCCCCTCCAGCCTCGGTGCACAAGGGCTCTGGCCGGAGGATGATTTTCCGAGCTGGGACGTGGACGCGGTGGTGGCGGATTTATCCCCGGAAGAACGGGCCGATCTCAAAAGAAGACTCGAGTCGCGGAGATAACTGTAATGCTGCGTTTTGCTTCCTACCTGGCCCTGCTGCTCCTGCTTCTTGGCACTCCCTTTGCCGCCGCAGCCTTCGACCATGAGGCCGGTGACCCCCTGGACCAGTATCAAATGGACTTCAAACGCAAGCACCTGAGTTCTTCTTTGGGCCTCGATCAGGCCAGGGTGGAGCGTTTGCTGCAAATTGATCAGAAATACAAGTCATTGAAAAGAGAAAAAATTCGGGAGGCCAAAGCCACGCTGCGGCAACTCCAGCAATTGATGCAGCAGCCGAATCCCCCCCAGCAGCAGGTAGAGGCCATCCTGGACCGGATGATGAAACTGCGCCGGGAAAAGCTGGCCCTGGAGCAAAAGCAGCTCCAGGAGGAAAAAAATATATTAACGCCGGTGCAGCAGGCTCGTTACATCCTTTTGCTCATGAACATGCGGCAGCAGATCGCCCGAGAGGCGCAAAAGATGCGCTCCTCGCCCCAGGGAGTGCCGGTGCCTCCTCAAACCGGTCCCCGGGAGGTGCCCGTGTCCCGGCCCGGCGGACCGGTGCCCCAGGCCGAAGCACCTGTGTCCCAGCAGCCGGGTGGAGGTTACTGGCACAAGAAATAGTCCGCGCCCCGCTATCCCCCAATTGAACGGAAATTCTCCGCCCGAGCAATTCACGGTGCACAAGGCGGCCTGCCCGATCCTCTCACCTTGTCCTTTAACTCCCCCAGTAATTTTCGCCCACTCCCGAGGCGCCTCCAGGACCGCTGGCTAATTTGAAGGATTTCTTGAAAAAATTATAATTTTGCTGGTATAATCAAACGTTAAATTTTGGAAATTTTGGGACTTAAACCAATATGCACACCGTTTCTGCACTTCAGGCCGAAGCCGCCCTTATGGAAGACGACATTTATCTCTCGGTGGTCCTCCCGGTTTTCAATGAACTGGAGAACCTCGATATCCTGCATCATCAGCTGAAAGGGGTGCTCACCGACCTGGGGCGCACCTTTGAGATCATCTATGTGGACGACGGCAGCACCGACGGCAGTTCCGCCAAGCTCCAGGAGTTGGCCGCCCGTGACGACTCGGTGATCGTCATTCAGCTCCGGCGCAACTTCGGCCAGACCGCGGCCCTGTCCGCGGGCATCGACTGGGCCCGGGGGGAAGTGGTGGTGTGCCAGGACGCGGACCTGCAAAACGACCCCGCCGACATCCCCCGCCTCCTGGACAAGCTGGACGAAGGCTACGACCTGGTCAGCGGTTGGCGCAAGAACCGGCAGGACCACTGGCTCTGGCGCAAGAGCACCTCGACCCTGGCCAACTGGGTCATTTCCCGGGTGGTGGATTTCAAGCTCCATGACATCGGCTGCACCTTGAAGGCCTATCGCCGGGAACTGCTCAACCACATCCGCCTCTACGGCGAAATGCACCGGTTTATTCCGGCCCTGGCTCTGCAGGTGGGGGCCAAGGTGGCCGAGATCCCAGTCAACCACAAGCCCCGCCTCTACGGCCGCTCCAAGTACGGCCTCAATCGAACTTTCAGCGTCATCCTGGATCTGCTCACCATCAAATTTCTGGGGAATTTTCTTTCCAAACCGCTGCGGGTGTTCGGCAGCTTCGGTCTGGCGCTCATCGGGCTCAGCTTCCTGACCGGCGTGATCATGCTGTTCCAGAAATTCTATTCCGACATCTCCCTGATCCAGACTCCTTTGTTGTTTCTGTCCGCCATGCTTTTTATTCTCGGGTTTTTCTGCGTCCTCCAGGGATTCACCGCGGAACTGCTGATTCGCACCTACCACGAATCCCAGGACAAGCCCACGTACATCATCCGCCAGATTTATCGTTCTTCCCGGTAAGTGGTCTGAATGTGCGGTTTCTGCGGAGTTCTGAACTTTAACGGGCAGGCCCCGGTGAGCCAGGAAATCCTGGCCGCCATGACCGGGACTCTCCGGCACCGGGGGCCCGACGATGTGGGCTTTTGGGTCTCCGGTCCCGTGGGTCTGGGCCACCGGCGTCTGTCCATCATCGATCTTGAGACCGGTCATCAGCCCCTGAGCAACGAAGACGGCACCATCTGGATCGTCTATAACGGGGAACTGTACAATTACCAGGCCATCCGGGCCCACCTGGAGCAGGCCGGGCATCGTTTCGCCACCTCCAGCGACACCGAGGTGATTGTCCATGCCTACGAGGAGTATGGGGCCGACTGTCTCCAGGTGATGAACGGCATGTTCGCGTTCGCACTGTGGGACGCCAACCGACAGCGTCTGCTGCTGGCCCGGGATCGGGTCGGCATCAAGCCCCTCTATTACGCCCTCCTTCCCTGGGGCCTGGTGTTCGGCTCCGAGGTCAAGGCTCTTCTGGCCCACCCCAAAATGGAGCGGCGCCTGGATACCACCGCCCTGAATCTGTACCTCTCTCTGGAATATGTACCTTCCCCCTACTGCATCTTTGCCGGGATCAGCAAACTCCCACCCGGGCATTTTCTGGTGATGGAAGGTTCCCACAGCCATCTCGAGCGCTATTGGGACCTGGAGTTGGCCGACGGTGCCCCTTCCGCCGCCGGAAATCTGACCGACAGCGTGGCCGAGGTGCGCCGCCTCCTGCATGACGCGGTGGAAATGGAACTGGTCGCGGACGTGCCGGTGGGGGTCTTGTTGAGCGGGGGCATCGACTCCAGCGCGGTGGCGGCCATGATGGTCCGGACCTCCACTCGTCCGGTGCCCAGCTTTTCGGTGGCCTTTGACGACCCCTCCTTTGACGAGTCGGCCCACGCCCGGCTGGTGGCCCGGCACCTGGGCACCGAACACCACGAATTTCCCCTGTCCGCGGACACCGCGCTGGAAACACTGCCCGAAATCACCGCGGGCCTGGATGAGCCCCTGGGGGATTCCTCCATCATCCCCACCTATTGCCTGTCCCGTTTCACCCGGGAGCATGTCAAGGTGGCCCTGGGCGGAGACGGGGGCGACGAATTGTTTGGGGGCTATTCCACCCTGCAGGCCCATCGCCTGGCTGATTATTACCAGCGCCTGGCCCCCGCCTGGCTGCGGCGGCTGGTGGAGCCCTGGGTGTTGGAGAAGCTGCCCGTCTCCTTTGACAATCTCAGTTTCGACTTCAAGCTGCGCCGCTTCCTGCGGGATTATTCCCTGCCGCCGGTGGTACGCCACCACCGCTGGCTGGGCTCTTTCACCGCGGAGGAAAAGGTGGGGCTCCTGGCGCCTCTGGGCGCTCCGGGCGGGGAGGAAGTGACCGATCTGGTGGCATACCACGCCCGTCAGGCCCGCACCCGGGACCCCTTGAACCAGGTCCTCTATTGCGACCTGAAGCTCTACCTGGAAGGGGACATCCTGGTCAAAGTGGACCGGGCCAGCATGGCCCATTCCCTGGAGGTGCGGGTGCCCCTGCTCAACCGCCTCCTGGTGGAATACGCCGCACATCTGCCCCACTCTTTCAAGCTGCGGGGCTTGACCACCAAGTTCCTCCTGCGCCAGGCCTTAAAGGGTCTGTTGCCCGACTCCATCCTGCAGCGGCCTAAAAAAGGCTTTAACGTGCCGGTGGCCAAATGGTTCGCCGGCCCCTTGAAACCGCTGCTGGAGGAGGTGCTGTCGCCCCGCCGCCTCAAACAACAGGGACTCTTTCAGCCCGACTACGTGGCCGCCATCATCCAGGAACACCAGGCCCGGCGTCGGGACCATCGCAAACTGCTCTGGACCCTGCTGGCCTTCCAGTTGTGGTACGATCGTTGGTTTGAAAACAATAGTAATTGATGGCGAAATTCAGTCGAGGTGAGATTATTTTGGTGTGGGGGCGGGGTCTTCCCCGCCCAATGAAATGAGTAGTTCAGACCAAGGGCAGGGAAACCCTGCCCCTCGGTAGCGTTTACTTGAACAGCATTGGATTTTGAGGGGATTTCGAGTAATTAAGCACTACGGGTCCCACATGTCGCCGAATTCTTTCAACTCGGATAAATTGAACCATTTCCCCGAAACTCCCCCGGCCGCGCCCCGCCGCGCCTGGCTTATTTTGCTGATCGGCCTGTTGGTGTATATCGGGGTGCAAGGGTATCTGACCGTATCCCCCCTCCGGGGCTGGAATCTGACTCCCGAAGTGGACGACGGCCTCACCTATGTCCTGAAGACCAGGCAAATGCAGGAATGCTTCGACCAGGACTGTCCGGCGCTGAACGACCTGCGCAGCCAATTGACCCCCAAAGCCGGAGATCCTGACGATCCGGAGGTCTACCACGAGCGCGTGCTGGCCTTCTCCCGGGTGTTTCCCGTTTACCACCCCCTCTTTTCGGTGGTGCTGATCGGTCTGAGCCAGTTGGGCCTGAGCCTCATGGAGGCCTACCGGTTCCTCTGGACCCTGGCCCCCCTGATTTTCGGCCTGGCCTTTGCCTATTGGCTGAGCACCATCTTCGGTCCCGGGGTGGCGGGGGTGGCCCTGATACTCCTGGCCTTCAAGGTGTTTCCGGACACCGGCCTGCACCACCTGGTGCCCTCCAATCTGACCATGGCCCTGGCCGTGGTGCTGTGGGCCCGGATCATCTCCTGTCGGGGCTGGGCTCCCTGGTCCCTGGTTCTGGGCTCTCTGGTGCTGGTGACCATGCATCTCGTCGGGCTGGTGTATGCGGCTATGGCCGTGGTCCTGGCCCTGATGCTGGCGGACGCCAGGGAACGCCGGCGCCTGATGGTGGCGGTGGGCGCCGTGGGGGTTTTTATCCTCATTGTGGTGCTGGTGGCCCGCTATGTTAAAAAACCGGCCTTTGTCCTGCCTTCCCTGCTGCCCGAAGTGGGTAATCCTTTCTGGCAGATGCTGGTGGGCACTGGTCAGAATATCCTCCAGGTCATCGTGGAAAATGTCAGATTGGCGGAGGGGCTGTGGGGTTCGCCGGCGATTTTCTGCGGCGCGGTGGTTTTGGGGCTGGCGGCTCTGGGGCGGCCTGCCCGTCGGGTGGTTCTGAGAATCATCCTCCTCTATGTCGCAGTCCTGGGAATATTCCTGTTCTATGTGTCCAACCATCCCGCGGACGTGCTGCTGCGGTTGTGGATTCCCCTGGTGGTGCTGCTCTTCGGCTTGGTGGCCCAGGCGATTTGCTCCACCATGGCCCTGGCGCTGGCCTGGTGGCGGGAGAGAAAAGCCGCCCCTCCCCAGGAGGGCCCGGTGAATATCCGGCGGTTCTGGCCGGTGATCGTGGTGGCGGTTTTACTGGGCTACGCCGCCCAGATGAGTTTCAGGGGCGC
>Ga0114919_10004098_pt1 | contig 11704 bp, 10 predicted proteins | sample BlataG_FD_88682 | JGI IMG/M metagenome (GOLD analysis project Ga0114919, IMG submission 88682) | Deep subsurface microbial communities from Black Sea to uncover new lineages of life (NeLLi) - Black_00105 metaG | ecosystem: Environmental > Aquatic > Marine > Oceanic > Sediment | place: Atlantic...
AGATATTCTAATGCAGGATCATCTTTGTTTATGTCGATATTTATTATCCTGAATTCTACGTTACTATCGAGGAAACTTGTGTTAGAGATGTTTTTAATACTGGTGATGGTTTCTTCTGGAGTATCGTCTCGTACAAAATAGTACAATTCGTATGGTGACGACCATATATCCGCAAACCCAACATCGCGCACGCTATAGATACAGAATATGGTCCAAGAGACACACAGAACAGAAGGTATAGTTATTTTACATATTGTTGTAAATTTCAAGGACAAGCTTCCGAACCTCCCACGACTGTGCTTTCAAATGCATCAAGGTAAATCTGCAATGTTTTTTCTGCAGTAGTCTCTTTCGTGAATCCCTTCAGCTTCTCAGAAGCATTTGTAACGATCTCTTCCCTCAAAGTTTCATTGGAAAGAATTGTTAAAATGCCATCGGCAAGCGTTTCAGGTTGTTTGATTCCACCCAGCATTCCCGTAACATTATGCTCTATGATTTCCGGAATACCTCCAGCATTGGTGGCGACTACCGGTACCTTACAGGCGATGGCATCAAGGATGGAAGTGCTGAGCCCCTCCGTTTCGGAAGTGACCAGGAATATGTCAAGTTCGGGCAGGATTTCAGGAATGTCGTTCCTGAAACCCGTAAAAATAACGTGTTCGTTCAATCCCTTATCATCTGCGTAATCCTTCAATTGTTCTTCCAGTTTCCCTTCCCCGATAATGAAATATCTGGCGGGTATGCCCTTCTCCACCAATAAACCGGCGGTATCCAGAAAAGTGAAATAATCCTTATGCGGAGCAAGCGCAGCTACATTACCAACCAGGGGTGTTCCGGGAGGGATATTGAATTCGGTTCTCAGCCTTTTGAACTCCCCACCGGTTGAAAATCTGAAAAGATCGATGCCGGAATGTATGGTGGTCAGCACGGACTTGTTTACTATATCCGGACCGGTGATTTCTCTGATTGCATCGGATACACAGATGATCTTTGTGATGTTTTTGTGGTTGTACTTGCGTTTGGATCTGATCGGGAAATCCACCCTCCTGCTTACAATTATGGGAGTTTTATCGCCGAACAATGTTGCTGCAAGGATCGCAGATGTGAGGGCACGTGAATCGTGAGCGTGAATGATATCGATCTCTTTCTTATTGCAGATATTTCTCACCTGCCGGGTAAAAAGTAGATTAAGATTGCTACCTTTTCTGATGGAAATGTAATTATAGGATCCAGAAATACAATATTGCTCCAGAACGGAGCTTCTTACACATAATAGTACCTGTTGAACACCTTTTAAGTTCAGTTCTTCATAAAGATATGCTAATTGCTGTTCCCCACCCCTCCAGGTCTTCGCAGTAGATATATGCAGAACAAGGGGATAGTTATTACCCATTGGATCAACCAGTTTCCTTTTTAATCTCATTCAGCTTTGTATACTTAAGATAAGCTGCATAAGCAGAGATCCTGCAAATACGGTAACCTGCTCGACCATCGAGCATCCCGAGTTTCAGGAAATACATCCTTACGAATCTGGAAATGGCGCTGAAAATACCTTTGAATCTGGATCCTCCCTTGTTCTTGTCCAATAATTTCCGCGCTCCCAGGAGTGAGTACTTTTCAACTCTCTCATAATGTTCACCTATGGAATAATACGGATAGTGCAGGAGATCTCCCTTCAGATGCGTTGAAATGGTTTCCCCTATGAATTTGATCTCCTCATGCACGTAATCCCCTTCCCATTGCGCTATATTTTTAGGAAATAACCGGGTTTTTACATCCGGATACCAACCGCAGTGTTTTATCCATTTACCGCAATAATTGGTCAGCCGGTTGAAACAATAAATTCCATCCAGTTCTTTCTCTTTCTCTCTTTTGATCGAATTTATCAATTCTTCCGAAAGTGCTTCATCGGCATCCAGTGAAAGGATGTATTCAAAGCTGGCTTGCTGGTTCGCATAGTTTTTAGTTTTTGAATATCCCTCCCATTCTTTTTGAATAAACTGAACACCCTTCGATTGGCATATCTCTCCAGTTTTATCGGTTGAAAATGAATCAACAACGATCACTTCGTCTGCAACGTCTCGCAGTGAATCGATGCAACGCCCGATGTTCCTTTCTTCGTTCAGGGTGATGATGACTGCTGAAATCCTGATCATTGCCAATTGATCATGTCAATGATCCTCCAGGCAATCGATAGGGAAACTCAACTTCTGCTCTGAGTGTAGCATACCGCCGTTTGCCCGCCAAATCCGCTTATTGAACACTCCGGGGCACCAGGGAATGTAACCGCGCCCATCTCATTCGCGCCTTTCCATTTTTTCCGACTGAACGGGATATGTATCTGATGTTAGAGTACTCCTAAAGTGTATTACATACAGGGTACAGCCAGACCTGCATTCAGGAAGGAGATACTATGACTGTACGCGAACGGTTTCATATTCAGGCGTTCATCTCGATCTATATGGTGGTAAGCGGGCTCGTTCTTGCCCTTACCGGCATCGTCTGCTACATCAAACCTCCGGCGAGGATCGCGAACTGGATCAGCTGGCGCTTCCTGGGTTTCACAAAGGGGGAATGGGAGGCGGTTCACACCGTCTTTGCCTTTCTCTTCGTTATCGCCGCCCTCATCCACATCTACCTGAACTGGAACACCTTGTGGGGCTATATCCTTACACGCGTGGAGGCAGGACGCAACCGGAAGCTGGAGCTCTCCCTCGCACTCGTCCTCACTCTCACCTTCTTCATACTGACCCGCGCCGGGATTTTCCCGTTCGGAAATGTCACAAGACTGGGGGAAAACCTGAGCAACAGCTGGGGAACCCACGGCAGGATCCCACCGATCCCGCGTGTGGAGACGTACTCCCTCAGGACCCTCTGCCGTCTCCTGGAGCTTGATCTGGAGGAGGCTATGAAGAAGCTGCGGTCGGAGGGGCTCACAGCTGTGGATTCTCTGACGACCGTCAGCGATATCGCCCGCGAGAACGGCATCCCTCCCATCGAGATCGGGCGGATTCTTGAGGTTGAAGTCGTCAGGTAAGCCGGGGCTATATGCTACTCGCCGGGGCGGACAGCCCGTTGCAGTGATCAGCAGCTCACTATCCAATAAGGAGAATCCGTTGATGTTCAGATACCACCAGATCCAGATAGGCGTGTTCGCGGCTGCCCTCCTGCTCTCGGCGCCTCTCTCCCGGGCCGCCGCCTGGCAGCAGCCCTCCGGATTCACGGGCCACTGGGAGGGTGCGATGGATGTCGGGGGCACCGAGATCACCTTCATGATCGACCTGAAGTATGAGAAAGGTGAGTGGTCCGGAACAATGGACATCCCCGTGCAGGGCGCCAAAGGGCTCTCCCTTTCCGGAATCGGGGTCGAAGGCACGGAGATCGAGTTCGCGCTGGCGGATATCCCCGGTAATCCCGTCTGGAGGGGAACCCTCTCAGAAGGGAAGATCACCGGCACCCTCAGCCAGAGCGGCATGACGATCCCCTTCTACCTGGGCAGGGAAGCGGTCGCCGGGCCTTCCCGTCCCCAGGAGCCGAAGCCACCCTTCCCCTACAGAGAGGAAGAAGTGAGTTACAGCAGCGGCGAGGTCATGCTGGCCGGCACACTCACGCTGCCTCCTGAAAACGGGCTGTTCCCGGCTGTGCTCCTGATCACCGGCAGCGGGGCGCAGGACCGCAACGAGCTGATCTTCGGGCACAAGCCGTTCCTGCTGATCGCTGATTTCCTGACCCGGGCCGGGATCGCGGTGTTGAGAGTTGACGACCGCGGTGTCGGCGGTTCGACGCGTGGATCGAGCCCCGCCACAACAGCGGATCTCGTCCAGGACGTTCTGAGAGGCGTAAGGCTCCTCAGAGAGCATCCCGGGATCGATCCGGAGAAGGTGGGATTGATAGGCCACAGCGAGGGTGGGCTGATAGCTCCGATGGCCGCGGCCGAGTCGAATGAAGTGGTCTTTATCGTGATGCTTGCCGGAACAGGCGTACCGGGTATGGAGATACTGCTCGAACAGACGATGCTGATCACGAAGGCCGCCGGTGCCACTCAGGAGCAGCTCGAGGCGCAGTGGGAGGCCCAGCACCACGCCCTCAGCCTGGTGGCGGCCGGGGCTGACAGCGTCGAGATCAGGGAAGCGGTCGCTAATCTGATCGCGATCCAGCAGGCCAGACAGCCCGAAGGCAGGCGGCTTGAGGGTGAAACGCTGGATGATGTGATGACCGGTGAAACCAGGAAGGTGCTCCAACCCTGGTTCCGGTACTTTCTTACCCTAGATCCGCGGACCGCGCTTCGCAGTGTGAAGGTGCCGGTCCTGGCGCTGAACGGTGAGCTCGACCTGCAGGTCCCGCCGTATCAGAACCTTCCCGAAATAGAGAAGGCTCTGAAGGAAGCCGGGAACACCGATGTCACCATCAGGGAGTTCCCCGGGCTGAACCACCTTTTCCAGACCACCACTACGGGCAGTCCGGCAGAGTATGCCGGTATCGAGGAGACGATGTCACCGGAGGTGCTGGAGACGATCCGTGACTGGATCCTGGCGAGATTCGGGAAGGGGGGCACGCGATAGCCACGGGAGTATGGTGCTCTTTAGAGCGGTCACCGGGTCGATCCGCCTGGCTCGCCTGGCAGGGATGATGGTCCGGTATATCAGAACCGCTTCTGATAGAAGTGGCAATATGGTTGTTTACCGGTGTTTACATAGTAATCCTGGTGGTAGTCCTCGGCAGGCCAGAACGCATCGGACGGAACAACCTTAGTGACGATAGCGTATCCTTTGTTCTTGAGGATCTGGATCAGTTTTTCTGTTGTCTCTTTCTGATCGTCATCCAAATAAAAGACTGCAGAGCGGTACTGCGATCCAATGTCGGGGCCCTGGCGATTTACCTGTGTCGGATCGTGAATCTCGAAGAAGTATTTTGCCACAGTCTCGAAATCGATCGTGGCCGGATCATATACGACCTCCACGGTTTCAGCATGGCCGGTCCGGCCAGAGCAGACTTCCTCATAGGTTGGATCGATCTTGTCGCCACCCATGTATCCGGAACGCACCGAGATCACACCATCAAGTCCATCCATAAGATGCTCGATACCCCAGAAGCATCCACCTGCAAAGTAGGCGGTTTCGGTAGAGACCTGTACAGATGCTGGCATGAACTTCAACGAAATCGATTGGTACACGTTATTTCGGTACCTTTATAGATGATGACCCTCTCCTCCTCAGGTGTCAGCTCGTTATGTGCCACATCCGCCTCCTCAGGCATCATAGTCGACCCCTTCCAATCCCGACAGGAGTGACTCTGTTCGTGCCAAAATCACAAACGTATAATACATCTGATGGTACGCCAGTAATCATTGCATGTTACCCAGAATGCCTCCACCAGGTTTATATAGTTCGCATCACCCGGTAGCGCTCACTGGCGCTTTCTGTAAAATCCTATATGTCAAAGGACCTATATGAGTTGTTAACCTCAGGGGAACCTATCAGGGGAGCCTATATGACACTTGTCTAATATAAGAGTTACGACATATATATTATCCGAGGGATGCAGACAGATCGCTCAACGAGTCTTCAAGACGCAATAACAAACCTTCTTGCCCCGGGTGTAATGGCTGAACCAACTGAAGAAAGAACTGGAAGCCTGGAAGATCTAGCATCCCTGTTGAGCGTTGTGGCGCACCCCATTCGACTCACGATCCTTCAATACTTGTGTGCCGGAGTCAGGTGCGTCAGTGACCTCAACGATCTCATTCCCATTTCCCAGCCCAACCTCTCACAGCACATGTCGGCTCTACGAGAAGCGAGCCTTGTGGACTGCCACTCAAACGGCCCACAGCGCTGCTACTACGTGATCCGACCCAGTCTGGTAGAGGCTCTACTTCGACTTCAACCCGAACGGCATCCGACCCGGCTTCGCAGCCGAGGATCTGTTCTGGCCGAGATTACAGAGACTCGGCAGAAACATGGACAAGCATCCAAGGAGACAACATGAAAGGCTCAGCACTCGTCATCGGGAGCGGCATCAGCGGTATGCAAGCAGCGGCAGAGCTGGTCCAGCAGGGGATAAAGGTTTTCCTCCTCGAACAGCGGCCCACCATCGGCGGCACCATGTCCCAGATCGATAAGATGTACCCGACCAACGAGTGTGCCACCTGCACCCAGCTCCCCAAGATGCTGGAGCTAACCAGCGATCCGAATGTCAACCTCATCGCCTTCGCTGATCTCAAGGAGGTCCGGGAAGCAGACGATGGTTTCAAGGTTCAGGTGGAGAAAAAAGTCAGGTATGTGGATCCAATGAAGTGCAACGCCTGCACCGAGTGCTTTCCGGTCTGCCCGGTGGATGGGATTCCAATGGAATTCAACCTGGGCCGCGGTACAAGCAAGGCCATCAGCTTCTGGTCGCCCTTTCCACCTCGCAAGGCACTGATCGATCCCGAGGCGTGCACCTACATCAAGGAAGGAAAGTGCGGTGACGGCACAGAACCGCTGTGCGTAAAGGCATGTGAGCCTGAGGCCATTGATTTTTCACAGAAGCCAGAGGTGGTCGAGTTTGAAGTAGGAGCCATTGTAGTGGCAACCGGTGCAGAGGAAGACCGGGGTGAACTAATAACCCGACTTGGGCATCAGGAGCTACCCAATGTGCTCACCTCGCTGGAGTATGAGCGCCTGCTCTCCGGTCTCGGACCCACCGGCGGCACGGTAAAACGGGATGATGGAACCGTTCCCAAGCGACTCGCCTGGATTGTATGCCAGGATTTCGACGGCGATGAGAGAGCCGCCTCGCCGGTCGCATTCATGACCGCCGCATCGGAGGCACTCGGCACACTGGAAAGGGACGCCGAGGTACAGGTCTCGGTCATCTCCGGTGGTGTGAAGACGGAGGGCAAGGGCTATGAGGCGTTCCGGGCCGACGCCGAAGAGCACGGGGTCCGATTCATTACGGCCTCATCGGTGGAGGTAAAAGAGGGAACAGAAGGGAGTATTGTGGTTTCATGCCAGGGGAGTGAGGCCGACCAGATCGAAGCCGATATGCTGGTTCTCACGCCGCCCCTGGTAACGGCAACAATCCTTCCGGAGCTGGCAGATAAGCTGGAAATCGAGCTGGATCAAGACGGATATCCGAAGAAAGCAGCCGGAGCCCCGCAAGCTCTCAGCGCCACACGTGACGGAGTCTTCCTGTGCGGGACGGTAGAGGGGCCAAAGGGAATAAGTGAATCGGTAATCCAGGCCTGTGCTGCAGCTGCGGGGACCTCAGCACGTCTTGCCGACGTCCGGGGAACTGAAACAACTCCCCCACCAGAGCTGAAACTCATAAAGGTCGAAGCGTCAGACGAACCGAAGATCGCCGTGGTCATCTGTCGATGCGGCGCAAATATTGCCGGAGCCCTCGACATGCAGGAGCTGGCAGATTACGTGGGCTCACTGCCGCACGTCTCTACGGTGGAGATCACTCCATTCGGCTGCGACGGCGTCAAAGTTAGGGAGTTGTCCGGGACAGGTGAGTACAACCGCATCGTCATCGGCGCCTGCTCTCCCAGAACACACGAGCCGCTCTTCCAGATGCACACGGAGGCCGGCGGGCTCAACCGCTACCTCATGGAAATCGTAAACCTGCGCAATCACTGCACCTGGGTACACATGCAGGATAGAGAGGGGACAACCGGTAAGGCGAAGACTCTCATGCACATGGGAGTGGTCAGAGCGGCACTCCAGGAACCGCTCGAACAGCTCAGCTTCCCCGTCACCCAGAGCTGTCTTGTGGTCAGCGGCACCCCGGCCGGTATTGCCTGCGCCGCCACATTGGGCAGAATGGGTTTCGAAACTCATCTGGTCATTTCAGAAGACGTGCCCGGTGCAGAGCTGGAGAACGTCGCCGTCTATCCGAAAGCACAAATAGGACGCGTGGAAGGGTACCTAGGGAATTACACGGCCGAGGTCGTGACCGCTCAGGGCAGCAAGGAGGTAGAGGTCGGAGCCATTGTGATCGCCACGCAGGAGAAGATGGGACAGGCCGGCGGGGACAATGATTACGAACAAGATCTATACCTCAGCCGGGATGACGAGAACTTCTTTATCGGAGCCCTCGGCAACCTCAATCCACTGGACTTCAACACCGACGGGGTCTTCATGTGCGGCAGTGCTCGAGAGCACGTGGATACAGAGAAGTCCATAATCAGCGGCGAGGCGGCCGCCTCGCGTGTGGCCGGCATTATATCACACAGCGAAATGGTAAAGTCCCCCGTCGTATCTATCATCATTGACGAGAACTGCGACGGTTGCGCCTACTGTATCGAACCGTGCCCGGCCAATGCCATCACGCTGATCGAGTTCATGAAAAAAGGAGAGATCAAGAAGACTGTGGAGGTAAACGAAGCACTCTGTAAAGGCTGCGGGTCATGTATGGCGACTTGTCCCAAAGACGGGGTCTACGTGAACCACTTCAAGCCCCAGCAAATCAAGGCGATGGTCGAAACCGTTTTGGAGATGGGATAAATGAACGACACCTTCGAACCAGTCATCCTCAGTTTCTGCTGCAACTGGTGTTCCTACGCCGGTGCAGACGCAGCGGGTACAGCCAAGGTGCAGTACCCTAAGAACATCCATATCGTCCGGTTGATGTGCAGCGGCATGCTGCACCCCAACATAGTGATCGACGCCCTGACAAACGGCGTAGACGGAGTACTGGTCTGCGGCTGTCATCCCGGAGACTGCCACTACCAGGATGGGAACACCAGGGCGGAAAGCCGGGCAGAAGCGATTGAATTGATGTTGGAGGATTTCGGCCTCGAACCCGAGCGATTTCGACTGGAGTGGGTATCGGCCTCAGAGGGACCGCAATTCGCCAGGATAGCCACAGATATGGTGGATGCGCTTAAGGAAATCGGACCGAGCCCATACAAATAATGGCAATAGTCGCTCCTCAAGCGATACCAGCCATTGTCAGGAGGCCCTCATGAAGCCCGAAATAGCTCTCTTCTTCGACGGACGTAAGTTTATGTGGGATGAGGAAGCATATGATACCAGGGAGACGGCCGAGGCGAAAATGCAGGAGTATGAGGACAAAGAGTTCGAGACCCAACTAGTGGAAAAAGATGACGAGTACCTCGTGTACAACCGCAGGGTCGCCAAAGAGGTAGTAGTCGAAGGCACACCCCCACCCTGACAAGAATGTTAGACGCTCCCTGATACTATGGATTCGGCCACCTTGAGCATGTCCGGACCAGAATAGTACGCGATCCCGGCAGGCCTCCCGTGTGCCACCAGTTCGCCTCCCCCGTAATCGGTCTGACCAGCCATCCCAGTGCGTAGTAATACGCGCTATCCTGCCACAGGGGAGGGCCGGGTCGCTCTATCATCTCCCTGATCGATTCCTCCTGGAGGATATCGGGTCTGCTCGCGTGAAGATCCACGGCCGTGGCAAAACGAACAAGATCTATAGCTGAGCCTATCCATGCTCCATGTGAATCCATCGCCTCCAGATGGAATCCCCCGTAGGGCCAAAGGACCTCGCCCGGCAGTTCAGGGAATACCGAACTGGCCGGCCCGGCACCCGGGTAGTGGTAATAGAGAACCTCACCCTCAGCTCGATATGCCAGCAGCGTGCGACCCTTCTGCATCCTCGTAATGCCGGCAGGCGCCAGTACATGCTCCTTCACATACTCCTCATACTCCCTGGAGGTTACCTGTTCGATGATCCTTCCCAGGACGTTGTATCCGAAATTGGAATAGGCGTATCGGGTTCCCGGATCGAAATCGAGAGGTTGCCCCAGCATGTACCTGATCACCGTTTCGGCATCTGCCGGCGGTGTCTCACCCATTGCCTGGGCGGCGGTTACCGGAATGAACATCGGATCGAAGCTCTCCTCCCTATCCCAACCACCACTGTGATTCAGGAGCTGTCGTATTGTGATAGTTGCCAGTCTCGGATCGGGCGTTGTACCGGGCGGTCCCGAAAGATGATCCAGATATGGGAATGCCGGCGAATCGAGATCGAGGAGCCCCTCCTCAACCAGCTTCATTACTGTTACGGCGGTGATAGGCTTTGTTATGCTGCAGATCCGAAAGAGTGACTCCGGTTGAACGGGTTCTCCTGCATCAACATCTGAATAGCCATAACCACGGGCTACTACCAGACGGCCATCCTTCACTACTGCCAGAGACCCGCCTGGTATTCCGTACTCACCCATTATCCCGGTGATAATCCGATCGAAGCTCTCCAGACCGATCCCGGTGACTGGAGGAGACTCCGGGATATCCTGTGAATCGGTAACCGCCTTGCTGCAGGCAAGAACACCCAACAGAAGGACGATCAGTCCCGCCGAAATACGGTGATACCTGAATGATCTACTCATGGCGCTCATTCCCAACCTCTACCAGGGGGTGTCTGATTGAGTGAGAATACTGTTCACAGGTTCAGGTGTTCAGCTACCTTGAGTATCTCCGGCGGTGGCCGGATGTGTTATCTTGCTCCCGGTGCCGAGGATCCTCCCGGCTTTTCGGGGTTCACGCCTGTATGACGATTAAGAAGAAGGTCTCTCCAATGACCGCTCCGAGAAGAATGTCCCCGTCAGCATCTCCTCGTGCTGGCCATACTCCTGGCGCTTTCGCCAATGCTCAATGCGCGTGCGCAGAACGCGAAACGACCGATGGAAGTGGATGACTCTTTCCGCACCTCGATCCTAACGAGGCGCTTTCTCTCATTCGATGTCATCCGCGGCCTCGTCGATGGGGAAGAACGACCACCTGAACAGTGACGGGATCGAGAAGATCCGGGAGAGCCACGGATAGACCATGACGAAGAACGAACTACTTTTACCTTGGCCGCACTTTTAAAACATAACGGGGACAATAATGAAGAAATTAGGCACACTACTGGCTCTGGTAATTCTGCTGTCCAGTTGTACGGGGTCATTTCAACTGACAAACAAAGTCTATACATTCAACAGGGAAATTGAGGACAAGTGGGTTGAGGAGCTCGTCTTCCTGGGACTCTGCATTATTCCCGTATATGAAGTGACTTTGGGTATTGACATGTTGATTTTCAACACCGCGGAGTTCTGGACAGGTGAGAATCCACTTGCTGCATCGAAAACAGCTGGTTCGCAGGAGAGAGTCAAGGTCGATGACCAGGAAGCTCTAATGACTTACATGCCTGACGGGCGTGTAAAAATTGAAATTAATGACAGCGGCTTCCTCTTTGAACGCACCGATTCTGGAGTGGTTGCCACCAGCCTGGATGGAGAGACATTGTACCGCGCTGAGACAAATCCGGATGGTACAGTTTCGGTCTATGACGACTCGGGCGAACTGATCCGCACATTCGATTCGATGGACTGGATGCGCAGGCCCGATTGACCGCTATTCGAACCTCAGCGCGCTGACCGGGTCCTGTTTCGAGACCCTCAGGGCGGGGATATAGTTCGCCAGGAGAGCCTGTCGTTCGCCAATATTCTATCCGGCCTTATAGAACCCATGTTTGCCATCATATGCAAAGAGCATGCTGTTTACAGTATTAGATCCCTGGTGATCAGAATCCCTTGGTTGAGGTAGCGAGGGAGTCATTAGCCTGCGGAACTCCTACCAGAACTGGACTAGTGTCATGTCACGTAGCAAATGTCGGCACCGAGAGTGACGCCGTGCTTGACCGGCAAGGCGTGGCGACGAGGCATAGCGGTGGCTATGGCGAGGAGACGCAACGCAGCCGGTCGGGA
>Ga0114919_10004099_pt1 | contig 11704 bp, 14 predicted proteins | sample BlataG_FD_88682 | JGI IMG/M metagenome (GOLD analysis project Ga0114919, IMG submission 88682) | Deep subsurface microbial communities from Black Sea to uncover new lineages of life (NeLLi) - Black_00105 metaG | ecosystem: Environmental > Aquatic > Marine > Oceanic > Sediment | place: Atlantic...
CACAGAAATCAATGTCGGTTTCCATCCGGATGGTTACAGAATAGACAAGACTGCTTCGCCAATGAATCGATACACAAAATGGCAAATTTTGCCGGGGAATCGATGGTGTAATCCGGAACCGGTCTGTTTTGATTCTTTGCCTCAACATGGCTGGTTTGCAAAAGACAGGTTTGATTGGGACAAATCAAATATTACTGAGGACTATGCTTGATATGAAAATTGCTATTGCAAGCGGTAAAGGTGGAACAGGCAAAACAACTATTGCAACAAATCTTGCCTGTTCAATTGCTCGAATGGGTAAAACTGTGCAGTATCTTGACTGCGATGTTGAAGAGCCAAATGGCCATATTTTCCTGAAGCCGAATATAAAAGAAACTCAGAATGTTACGATTGGTGTGCCGGAAGTTGACACCGAATTATGTGACGGATGCGGCAAATGCGGGCAGCTTTGTCAGTATAGTGCCATAATTTGTTTGAAAGATACCGTAATGACTTTTGAACAGTTGTGTCATTCGTGTGGTGGGTGCATGCTTGTTTGTCCAACCGGTGCCATTAAGGAAAAACAACGCAGGATCGGAATAGCTGAACTCGGCAGTGCGGACGGAATCTATTATGGCGCGGGCAAACTCGATATTGGTGCCATCCAAAGCCCTGCCTTGATAAAACATGTCAAACGAAAGGCGATAAACAATGGTACGGTAGTTATCGACGTCCCACCAGGTACTTCATGTCCTGTGATCGAAGCGGTTAAGGGAGCAGATTTTGTTCTGCTTGTTACCGAGCCAACGCCGTTTGGCTTGAATGACCTGGAACTGGCAGTTGAGATGGTAAGAGAGCTTAAGCTTGCCTTTGCTGTTGCGATAAACCGCTGCGACATAGGGGACGACAGAGTGGTACGCTATTGTCAGCAGCAAGATATAGAAATTCTTCTTGAGATACCGGACGATCGACTGGTAGCAGAAGTTTATTCACAGGGGATTAAAATAATTGATGCATTACCCGGCTACGAAGAAAAGTTCTTACAGCTATACCAGAAAATCAATGCGAGGGTCGCGGTCAAATGAAAGATGATTTTGAATTCATGGAGAGAATAACCCGTGACTTAGAGGCCCGCAAGGCAGCTTCTAAGGTCCTCGGAGTTTTCGAAGACGCTGACAAGAATGACCTAAAGAAAGCGTACAGAAAAACATCAATGAAATACCATCCTGACCATAACCAACATGACCCCAGTGCAAATAAGAAATTTGCACTGGTCAAGTGTGCCTACGAACTATTAGCTGAGGATAAACCCTGCCCGGAATTACTGGAGGAAATCAATACCTGGGAAGGTGTGCCGGAGGATGGCAAATACAAACTCGATAACCCGTGGGGACATTTTCTGTGGTGGCGGGAGAAGTTTTTCGACTAGATATTGGATTTTGCTGGTATGGAAAAGTATTTGCAATCCTGCAAAACAGAATTCTGGAAGAATGTTTTCCGAGCTGAGCAGGACTATATTTTACGGGAGCTAAAGGGAATGAGAGATGTCTTAAGTGTTGGTTGTGGTCCGGCGATTATAGAGGCGGGCTTAGCTGAACACGGCTTTAACGTTACCGGTCTGGATATTACCCCAGAGGCCTTAGGCCAGGCGCCGGACGGTGTAAGAACTGTAGTAGGCCGAGCGGAAAATATGGATTTTGCAGATTCTTGCTTTGATGCAGTTATTTATGTTGCCTCTTTACAGTTTATTGAAAAATACAAGGAAGTTATCAAACAGACAGCTCGTGTACTCAGGACAGGCGGTACACTTTTGGCCCTCCTGCTTAATCCGGAATCTGAGTTTTTTAAGGAGAAAGCCAAGAATCCCACCTCTTACGTGAACAGAGTTAAGCATACAGATTCGAGGGAGATTGAGAGAATAATTGCAGAGTATTTCTCCGTACAAACCGAATTCTTTTTAGGGCTCCAAGGCCAAAAGGTATTTGAAAGCCAAAATCCTGATTTAGCGGGGCTTTACGTTATAAAAGGAACAAAGAAGCAATAGACATCGGAAAAGAAGAAGCATCAAAATGAACACACTTTTTATATTTAATAGAAATCCCTACGACGGTACAGATGTCACCTGGAACGGGCTTCGGCTGGCAGAGCAATTACTCAGTGCTGGTTTGGAAGTAAAAATGTTTTTGATGAACGATTCGGTCGATCTGGCTCGTGATGTAACTAAGCCCCCTAAAGACTATTTTGATTTGGGAAAAATGCTGAAGGAGCTGGTCGGCAAAAATGTCCCGGTCAAGGTATGCGGTACTTGCAAGGTACGGTGTGGAATACATAAGGGGCAGCCTTATTTTGATGGGGCCCAGGAAGCCAAGATGACGGAGTTAGCACAATGGGTTAAAGAATCTGATAAGGTTATTTCGTTTTAGGTGTTGCCAATGAATCCCGCGAAGCTGTCTGGTGACTTTTACGACAAGATTAAACCACGTTTATATCAACGTGTCGGCCGAGAGCTGCGTTTAGCTTATCGTGTGCTTGATTTGGGTTGTGGCGCGTGTGAGCTTGCCCAGTACTTGTCCGAGACCTATGGTCAAAAAGTTACAGGAGTGGATATTTCTGCCAATAGTTTTCCCAATAGACGAAATATGACCAAAAATATCAAGCGTATTCGCTGCATTCGTAAGGATGCAGCTCGGCTTACTTTTATTCGAAACGAAACGGTAGACGCAGCGGTAATATTTTGGGCTTTGCATGAAATGAAAAATTCTCAGGCGATTCTGCAAGAGGCCCATCGCGTCTTGCGACCAGGCGGCGAAGTAGTAGTTGTTGAATTCCCTCGCAACTCATTGGCCCAAAAGTTATGGAATGAGAGCTACTATAGCATCAAGGAATTAACAGGTTCTCTCCGGAAAGCCGGTTTCAAAGATGTCCTCGCTAAACGAATCGAACATAAACAGATCCTTTGGGTAAATGGGCGCCGTGCTACCAATTGATCGAAAAACAGAAATTGTAATTGTTGAAGCTTATGAAACGCCAAAAGAGTTACTTGTTCAAAAATACGGTATTTAAAGAAGGTGATGAATCGGCGAAGACTGTCTTCAGTGGTCCGGGGGAGCTGGAAATTGGGCCGGCTCCTGAATTTAGTGGAAGTCCGGAGATGTTGAATCCGGAAGAAATGTTTGTCGCAGCAGTTAATAACTGCCTGATGACAACCTTTTTCTATTTTGTACGAAAGTCGGATTTTGAGATTTTATCGTACTGTTCAGACGCCGAAGGGCGGGTTGAAAAACAAGCAGATGGATTTCGATTTACCAATGTGGAAGTTCGAGCAGAAGTCACATTGAAGCAACAGGAACTGGCTGAGAAAGTTCGTGAACTCGGAGATTTAGCTGAAAAATATTGTCTTGTTTCCCGGTCAGTAGCTTGTCCTGTTTATTATCAACTGGAAGTTAAGACAATAGGAAAATGATCGTGACGGTAAGGTTTGAATTTTGTGCAAATAGAAAGGGAGGCCAAGAATATGCCCTGGATAAATGAGGATTTGTGTGTTGGCTGTGGCGTATGTGTTGATGATTGTCCGGTAGGAGCGATTACACTAAAAGAGAACCAGACCGCAGTCATCAACGAAGACGAATGTATTCGGTGCGGCCGATGTCACGAAGTATGTCCTGAGGATGCTGTCCGACACGACAGTGAAAGGATCCCACAGGAAGTTGAGGCAAACGTAGAGAAAACCAAAGGTCTTTTGCGACATTATAAGAGCCCGGATGAGCAGCAGTCATTATTAGAACGTATGGTTCGCTATTTCAAGAAAGAGCAAAAGGTAGCTGCGCTTACTATAGACAAACTAACTGCTATGAAAACTGATTTCGCCGGTGTGAGAAAAGTAGTATCCCCCGGTAGCTCTGATTCGTAATTAGTTTGTCCCGCTGTTATCGAAAGGTCGACTTCATGAAAGAATTAGTAGTAATAAGCGGCAAGGGCGGAACCGGCAAAACAAGTATCGTAGCGGCCTTTGCGGCTCTTGTGGACAATGCAGTTCTTGCCGATTGCGATGTTGATGCAGCCGACTTGCACCTGATTTTACAACCAAAGATACGGGAAAGTTCAGATTTCTCCGGCGGCAAACGGGCATCAATTATTACAAAAAAGTGTACCGGCTGCGGCAAATGCGAAGAGGTTTGTAATTTCGATGCTGTGCGGTTTGATGGCCCCGGCAATGATGTTGTTGATAAAACTTTCACCATTGACCCGGTTTCCTGCGAGGGCTGCAAGGTATGCGTTGAGTTCTGTCCGGCAGACGCAATTGAGTTTGAAGATTGTATAAATGGGCAATGGTTCATATCAGATACTCGATTTGGGCCGATGGTTCACGCTAAGCTGGGAATTGCGGAAGAAAACAGCGGCAAATTAGTCAGTTTGATTCGCAAAGAGGCAAAGAAAATAGCACAAGAACAAAACAGGGACCTGCTCATCGTCGATGGCTCGCCCGGTATCGGCTGTCCGGTAATCGCCTCTGTCACTGGAGCGGATTTAGCTTTGGTTGTTACCGAGCCGACTATTTCAGCCCAGCACGACCTCGACAGGGTTATCGAATTAACGGAACACTTCAGAGTCCCAACGGCGGTTTGTATCAACAAATGCGACATCAATATGAATATAACAGGAGCAATTGAGAGAAGGGCTTTGCAAAAGAACTTAAAAGTAGTTGGCAGAATTGCCTACGACCCGATAGTAACCAAAGCCCAGATTGCGGCCAGGAGTATTGTGGAATACTCAGGCAACGGCCTCCGCGAGCAGGTAATATCCTTATGGGAATCAGTATCGGAAATGTTGGGAGAAACAGCAATTACGAGGAAAATAAAATAATGGCTAACATTTCACATAAGTTTCTTGTTTTGAGCGGCAAGGGCGGGGTCGGTAAAAGCAGCATTGCCGTCAACCTTGCGGTCTGGCTTTCGATGCAGAGTAAAAGTGTCGGCTTACTGGATATCGACATTCACGGCCCGAGCATCCCCAAGCTGTTGAGCCTCGAAGGCAGGAACGTCCACGCCGAAGGTGATAAGATTAAACCGATTTTATACAGTGATACGCTCAAAATAATGAGTATCGGATTTTTGCTGCATAATCAAAGCGATGCTCTAATTTGGCGCGGGCCTATGAAACACAATGTGATAAAGCAATTTGTGACAGAGGTCTGCTGGGGCGATATTGATTACTTAGTGGTTGACTGTCCCCCCGGAACAGGCGACGAGCCGTTATCGATAGCTCAGCTTCTGGGCCAAATAGATGGCGCGATTATAGTAACCACACCCCAGCAGCTTGCCGTGGTTGATGTCAAGAAGTGTATAACATTTTGCAGGCAATTAAACGTGCCGGTTTTGGGAGTGATTGAGAATATGAGCGGCTTTGTTTGTCCTCATTGCGATTGTAAAACAGACATATTCGGCAGCGACGGCGGCAGACAGATGGCCAAAGACTTCGGTGTGCCGTTTTTAGGAAGCATCCCAATAGACTCCGGCCTCGTTTCGGCCTGTGATTCGGGTAGGCCATTTATCCGCTTCAACAGCCAAAGTCCTACTGCTCAAGCTCTCAACTGTGCATTTGAGCCGTTAATGCAATCCAAGAAACAAATTGAAACCAATAAAAAGGAGCAGAATGAAATGAGAATAGCAATTCCCCTAACGGATGGAAAGTTGTCACAACATTTCGGCCATTGCGAGCAGTTTGCTATTATTGATGTTGACAGTGACAACAGAAGTATCAAGAGCCAGGAATTAGTCAGCCCGCCGCCCCACGAGCCGGGTAGCCTGCCCAGATGGTTGTCAGGATTACATGTGACCTTGATAATTGCAGGCGGAATGGGCCGGCGTGCGCAGCAGCTATTTGAACAGAATCAAATTGACGTAGCGATAGGTGCGCCTGCCGACAGTCCTGGAGAACTGGTATCGGCGTATCTTGAAGGCGCGCTCCAATGTGGAGAAAATATCTGCGATCATTGAGCGCTGAAGGATTTCTATGGAATATACGGAAAAGATAATCGCAAATTATGTTTTTAAGAGGCCCGGCCGAAATATCACGATTGCCATCACAACATTGGTCGACAACACCGCACGTAAAGACCTTGCCTGTGAGCATGGCCTGTCCTTCTGGATTGAGTATGGCGACAAGCGAGTTCTTTTTGATACCGGCCAAAGCAATATCATCGTAAGAAATGCAAAGCTGCTCGGAATCAATCTGGCCGAGGCAGAGACAATCGTACTAAGCCACGGTCACTATGACCACACAGGGGGGCTCTCCGCCGTACTTGATATTGCTCCACAAGCGACTGTTTATCTGCATCCTGCGGCAGTAAAGCCAAAATTCGGCCGAAAGAACAGCAAAACCAGAGAAATTGGCATATCGGATTCGACAAAAAAAATGATTATTAGCAGGGCTAAGAATGGAAAGGTCATCTGGACAGAAATGCCGACGGAAGTACGCACAGGCCTTTTTGTCACCAGCCGAATACCACGAATCACAAACTTCGAGGATGTTGGTGGGGCTTTCTTTGTTGACAGCGATTGCCGGAGGGCAGATAAATTCCCGGATGACCAGGCTATGTTCTTCGATTCGCCAAAAGGACTGGTAGTTCTTCTTGGCTGTGCCCATAGCGGCGTAGCCAATACACTGCATTACGTTACAAAGCTGAGCGGCCAGGAACGTATTTATGCCGTGATAGGCGGGATGCATCTCCTGAATGCTTCAGCAGAACGGATAGAGCGCACTATTGATGTTTTCCGGCAGTATGATGTACAAAGAATCGGCCCGGCCCACTGCACAGGCAGTAATGCCATCGAAAAGTTCGAGGAAGCTTTTTCTGACCGGTGTTTTACCTGTTCTGTGGGTATGCGGATAGACTTGTAGGGGAAAAAGATGCCGAGACCAAGACACTTCAGACGCGTTGCTCAACTGCCGCAGAGCACCTATTACAAACCGAGGGGTATCCCGCTCTCGGTCCTGCAGCACGTCAGTTTGACGGTCGATGAGCTCGAGGCAATTCGTCTGGCCGATTTCGAATCCCTCTATCAGGAAGATGCCGCCAAAAGGATGAATGTGTCCAGACAAACCTTCGGCAGAATACTGGAATTGGCCCACAAGAAGGTCGCTGACGCCCTTGTTAACGGAAAGGCACTGTCAATCGAAGGTGGGCCAATTGAGCTGGTTGCCAGCGTTTCCGATGGTGTCGGGCCGGGACGTTTCGCCCGGGGACCTGCCGGACCAGGACGAGGAAGAGGACAATGCAGAGGAAGAGGAAGAGGAAGAGGAAGAGGAAGAGAAAGAGGACGCTAAGTTGGCGGAGTCATCATTCCTGCAAAACTTGCCCTCCCATCCTATGATGGAGTGGAAATTAACTTTCCGTTGTTGATTTCTGATTTCATTGCCTTTCCTGCTGTAGTCTGGAATCGACATACGCGAAAATCTTTTCTTTGACTTTCAGGATATCCTCCGTCTTCGGCAGAAAGTCAAGCAGCGTCTGCAGAAACTTGCGCTGCTTTATTCTTTTTAACGTTGCTGTGAAATTTACATCATAAACCCATCCAAGCTGGCAGAGCTTCATATCATTTAAGGTCTTCAGCCGGCTGTAATCCACCCGCCGGCCGAGCAGAATCGCCTCAACTACTCCAGGCGAGTACCACGGCTCATCCGGAAGCTCCAGCTCTAATTTGAATCCGTCCGGATTGTCCCTGTACTGTCTATAATAGTTCGTCACTACATAAAATACGTCAAGCTTATCGGCATCGCGTATCAATCTCGAAAACAGCAGGCACCAGCTGTCCAAATCGCCCGGCAGCTCTTTGCGCCCGTGATATTCAATCGCTTTTTCGATTACCTCCTTTTCGGCCCGGTCAACTCCATCAAGCACGCCCTTTTGTCGCAGGACCTCTAAGCCCAAGAGACAGTGGTCCACACTTCTGGTGTCATTGTACGTCCGGTATTTGACAAACTGCTCGAATCGCCCGACGTCGTGAAGGAGCGCTATCGCCTCACTCAGCCGTTTCTGGTTTTCGTCAAGCCCCAGTTCGTCGGCCAGCTCCAGCATTTCCCGGCAGGTCCGGCGGCTGTGGTCTTCCTTGAGCTTTAGATTGGCGTTGACGAATTCATCATCGCCGTAAAAGGACGCAACGTAATCATCGAACCAGCATCTGAATTTCTCTACCTGCTCGCGCTTCACAGCGTTCCGACTCCCTGACAACAAATCACCTAAACCCAATTACTATTCTGTAACATTTAATCTAACGGGTGGCGGCCTCAAGCAAGGTGTGGCACGGGCTTCCAGCCCGTGAAAACACGGCCAAGATGGCCGTGCTACTTTATCGTGTTACAGACCACTACCCGGCACAATCGCTATTGCATACCAGCGTGCACGGGGTATAATACTGTCCGAATCGATAATAGTCAAAGGAGCAAAGCAATATGCCAACGGTAAAAGATGTGATTGTCAAAAAGCCGACCGAGCAAGAGGCGGCGGCGTGCAAGGTCTGGCCGATATGGAAGTGTGAACCCAGCACCTTCGACTGGAATTACACCGACAAGGAGACCTGCCTTCTTATCGAAGGCAAGGTAACGGTCACGGACGGTAAGGATTCGGCAAGTTTCGGACCTGGCGACCTTGTGGTCTTCCCCGAAGGTCTCGATTGCACCTGGCACGTTACCGAAGCGGTGACAAAGCACTACAACTTCGGATAACATTTCAGGACGTTCCGGGCTTTGCCGCAGTTCGGATGATTCTTGATGTGCCGGGGGCGCCGACCGCCTTAGCCCTTATCAGCTTCGACGCGCGCATTGTTTCCCTGAAGTACCTCTATGGCCTCTTTTGCTTTTTTCGCGGCTTCTCGGCGTTCGGGGGCCTGTTCGTCGTCCTCGTATCTTTCAACAATTTTGCTCAGTGGTCCAATTGCACGGATATCCCGCAGGCGAACGAGAATCGCAATTGCTTCCTCCAGAACACGAGGGCTTTCGGAATCAAGGATGCCAAGAGCTGTATCGGCGTCAATCCCATCGCCCCGGCTCACAAGCCCGAGCAGCGCAGTGCCATGGATGTGAGGGTCATTGTGCGAGAGTCCTTCGCGCAGAACCGCCTCGACCTGCGGGCCGGGAATGTCAGCGAAAAATGACCAGATGACAAGTGGAGCGTGACGGCGAGGCGGCTGCAATGCTTGCTTCATCGGCCCAATAGCATCCGAGCCAATTCTCTTTAGAATCTCGCGGGCGTAAGAATGGCGAGGATATTCGTTCGGCTTGGGATAGGCAGAAGGCATCAGTTCCGGAACCACCGATGGGCCGCGCTTTGCTATCTTGGCAATTAGCCGCTCTTTCTTGAGACGAAAGCTTTCGATTTGCTCTTCTGAGAGGAATTTGTTGGCGACGGCCGACCAGGCCCCAAGCTCGTAGTATCGGTTGTGGAAGTTGCCTTTGGCTATCATTGAGACGGCGTCGAGTCTGATATACGGCTCACGTTCGGGGGTTTTTTCAATCATCGCCTCACGAATCCCCCGTATGTCGGCCGACTGCATCTCCCAGGCCGAGTCGGTGATGGCTTTGCGGAACTGCTCGTCGAGGTCTTCCAGCTCGGTGAAGATGGTGGGGTGCTCTTTGCGGTATTGTCGCCGGAAGTCCTCCAGCTCCTTTTTCCGCTTCCACTCGAACATATAGCCGCCGCGTGTCAGGCAATAAATAACCCCCGCTCTTCCGGCGATCCAGTTATGGTCGCCTGCATGTTCGTCAAATAAAAGTTTTACAACAGCCCAGACCGCCGGCTCCAGAACATCGTTATCCCATTTTCCGCTTTCTGCATTACGGCGGCTCTCGGCCCGGCAGCATTCGAGCAGCCGCTCAAGGGCACACTTGTCCCCGAGCTTGCCCAGTACGTAAGCGGCGTGACGCCGAACGTGTTTGTTGGGGTCTTTCAGCGCTGCGATTAGCTGCGGGATGGCGGGTAGGCCGATTTGCACTAATTGCCGCGTTTCATCTGTATCGTGGGTTATCAAGGTCATGTGCTCAACAAAGCCGCCTTCATAGCGGCCGAAAGCCGCTATCAGTTCCCGGATGCGCTCTCGCCGGGCAACATCCGGACTTAAACTCCCGCCTGAAGCACTTACAGTCTCACTCTCAACCTGCCCCTTGGTCTTTTGTGCTTTTGGCAGGATTTCTTTTGTAAACGGTTCGTTTTTATCCGCACGGTTTTGCCATCTCTTCCAGAGTGCGTTAAAAACCTGCGGGTTCGTCAGTCCCTGTTTGTGCTCCAGTGCCGGGCCGGGCTTCAATGAGAAATCTCCGCTATTCGGGTCAACGAAACCGGGGTCGGCGGCTATCGAATCAGCGGTTTTATCTAAGTTTTCGGTGTCGGTTGTGTTCTGCCAGAATGTGTTTTTAGAGACGGTATTTGCTCCCTTGCTGCCCTCTTTGAACACAATCAAGCCCCGCTGATTGCCCCGGAAAATATTGTCGCGTATCGAAAGACTGCACGAATCTCGCATTCCGATACCGGCGTAACTCGAATCGGCGATAATGTTATTTTCTATTTTGAACTTCGAAGAGGCAAAACCACTAATGCCTGTTCCATTGCCCATGATAATGTTATTAGTTATTGTCCCGCGGCCACTCTTGTTTCCCAGGTAGATGCCCCTATTTTCGTTGTTAATGAGCAGGTTATCCTTTACATACAGCGTTCCTCCTGTACAGCGAACAGCGTGAAACTTTGAGCCGGTAATAACATTTCTCTCAACACGCAAAGTTGAACCGGCATAGTTTATTATACCCTGATGTCCGCAATTCATAATCAGACTATCTCGTATCGCCCCTTTGGTACCCTCGCCGAAGCAAACTGTATATTCAAATCCCTCGAATCGGCAGGTATCGATGGCAAGCTCGGAAAAGCCCATAGAATTTATCGCCACAGGGCAGCGTTGAAAATTACCCAACGGCAAAAAGCAGCAATCTTTCACCTGGGCTTTGCTGTCCTTAACGGCCACCGCAAAGGGATATTCGGTCCTGTCGCTGGTAGCCAACTGCCATTTAATCGTCAGCGCCTCAATTGTCACTTCGCCTTTGCCCTTGGTGTCTATAAAAATTGCAGGCCGATCGGCGGTTACCTCTAAAACGCAATCAGCCCTCGATGCGCCTTTCAAGGTCAGCGGCTTGTCGATATTGAGGCGCTCTTCGTACAGGCCCGGCGCGATACGGATTACCGCACCGGCGGAAGCGGCGTCAATGGCCTGCTGAATCGAGCTGTACATTGCGCTGCCGTCCGCAGCCACCGTCAAAACCCCGGCCTCATCGTCTTTCGATTTGGACACTTCGTCGACAGGCTCGCTCGATGGAGTCGTTCGTGCTTTTCTTTCTATTGTGAAATAGCCGTTTATTGCTTTGCGAAGCCCTTCTATATCTATTGCCCAGAAGGACTTCTGTCCTCGGTCAAAGCCATAGCAGTAGAACGCCAGACCTTCCTTTGGAGAAGCGCTGCGGAGAATCAGTTTCGTTCCGGTGTTGCCAAATCCATCCCTGGACCCCGACACCTTGGCACTGGCGATGGTGAACCGGTCGCCCTTTTCGATCATGGTTCCGTACTTGGAGATATAGGGTGCCGTGGCCTTGAAATCACAGATGGGCTGACCGCTGCCGAAACCGCCTCGGATTCCCAGAGATCTCCAGCTATCGACGTTTTTCATATTAACCGCTGCGACGAGAG
>Ga0114919_10004100_pt1 | contig 11703 bp, 7 predicted proteins | sample BlataG_FD_88682 | JGI IMG/M metagenome (GOLD analysis project Ga0114919, IMG submission 88682) | Deep subsurface microbial communities from Black Sea to uncover new lineages of life (NeLLi) - Black_00105 metaG | ecosystem: Environmental > Aquatic > Marine > Oceanic > Sediment | place: Atlantic...
AGGAGCTCACAGCTTTCAGCTACGCTCTTGCGGGGATATTTGGCGCGTCTTCGTGCTTGTTCGCGGGACCAATTATAGAATTCGGAACTCAAGAGCAAAAAAAAAAGTACCTCTCAGGGATTGCTGACGGAACGAAAATAGGTGCTATTGGTATAACGGAACCCACAGGTGGTTCTGACGCAATTGGGGGGATGAGATTAAAAGCGATAAGGAAAGGCGACCACTATGTTCTCAACGGAGAAAAATGTTTCATAACAAACGGTAGCGTTGCCGATTACATTTGTTTGTACGCAAAAACAAACGATCAAGTTAAGGCGCATCAAGGAATTACCGCGTTTATATTCGAAACCGAAACTCCCGGTTTTGAGGTAGTTAAAGATTACAAGCACATGGGGCGCAGAGGAATGCCTAATTCTCACCTTAGATTTAATAACTGTGAGGTACCCGTTGAAAATGTACTTCAAAGGGAGAATGAAGGCGTAGAAGTGTTGTTGTTTGGTCTTGACGGCGAAAGAACTTTTACCGCTTCTCAATACCTGGGACTCGCAAGAAGTGCTTTCGAAGTAGCTTACAAGTACGCTCATAAGCGTGTTCAATTCAAAAAACCTCTCTATACTTTTGAAGGAATATCTTTCAAACTTAGCGAAATGTTTATGGATGTAGAGCTAAATAGGATGGCAATCGCGCAAATCGCAAGAATGCTTGATAATGGGCATAACTGTAGAGCTTCCGTTGCTGCGGTTAAAACTCGGATCGCTGACGCTACTGTGAGAATTACTCAAGACGCAATTCAAATTGCAGGAGGTCTTGGATACTCCGAAGAATATCCTTTAGAGCGCTATTATCGAGATGCAAAGATCGGACAAATCTCAGCAGGCACATCGGAAATAATGAGATATATCATTACAAGGGAAATGATAAGAATGTGGGGCAAATAGTAATCTATCCACATAAATCCCATTTAAATTTCTTCTATTTTTTATTATTTTATAGGTTTACGAGTATTCTTCTTTTATAAGTTTTTCAACACGAGATAAAGGCAAAGAAAATGGTTCAATTGATTCCATTTTAAGAGAAGTTAAAGCTGCGGAGAATCTCAAGGATTCCTCAGGATTTTTAGTTATTCGGGAACCCAAATAGCTGATAAACGCCGTGTCGCCTCTACCCGTCCTTCCTATGCTCCTTTTATTTTTCCAAGGAAAAAAGTAAGAATTGTTATTAACGCGTACACTGACTCCTTCTTCATGAGTAATAAGAACTTCTTTTGGTCCTAATTTATTTAACTGTTTTGCTGCTTTTGGAATTGAAGATAAGTTTGTAAGGACTTTCGCTTCGGTGGTGTCAACTTTTAAGTAATTTACTTTAGATATTATCTCAGCCTTTTCTTTTTTGGTTAAATCGTAATATTGTATTTTATTATCCTTTAAACCTCTAATAAATCCTTGTATATCAAGACCTAATTTGCCACTATATATTTCAGACAAATATTCTAACAGTTCTAAGTCGATTTCGCCCGCGAGAATCGGACCTATAACGAAATATTTCGTATTAATTTGAGGAATTTCTTCTTTAGTAAATGCACCTGCAAAACCTAAAGGTTCGTACCTTCTAAATTCCATATTTTGCGATAAATATATGTTTTTAATCCCTGATGTTTCTTTGGCGGGATTCGCAAAGTATTTAATATTATTCTTATCAAAAATATCTAAATCTGGGAAATCTTCGCTTTTTAAACGAGTAATAATCGCTACTTTTAAACCCATTCGACTTCCAGCGATTCCACCGTAGAATACAGATCCTCCTAACGCTGATTTGCTCACTCCATCAATTTCTATAATATCTTTCGCAAAATGTCCAATTATAGCGATATCTGACTCAAATTCTTCTCGAAGCATAATGACTGATATTAAAATAAATATATAAGAAATTACATATTTTAAATTAGAAGATTAAAATTTTTTAGTTAAATTATTAAAAAAAGGAAATAATAAAAACTTTCAAACGCGGTTATTCATAAACGAATAACGGGTTAACTTTTGAATTGTTAAAATAATTATCTAAGATTCTTTCTTCAATCTTGTAAATACTTGAAGCCTGAGTTAAAAAACAATTCCAATCGTAACATTTTCGATCGTCTTGAAATACTACACCATAACTGATTGAATTCTGATTGCAATCGTGATATAACGCATGATGTTTTCCACATTTTTCACATTTTATCACTTTTTTTACATCACCTTTAATTTTTGTGGGAATATTTTCCCCAATATTATGATATTGTAAAGGGACATTTAAAAACTTTATTATTTATTTCATTTTTTTCTTAATATTTTAATTTATTTTTTAAGAAAAATTTGAGTTTCTAAAAATTGTTTAACTTATATGGAAATAAATGAACGTAACTACAAAATCAGATTGAAAAGTTTTCTAATTTTTGAAAATTTTCAATAAAAAGAGTCTTAAATCGACAAAAACTTAAAAAACACTCCAATAAGTAAAAAAAAATAATGTGGAAATTCAAATTTTTTCACTTATGGATTGAAATTTTCACACTCGCGATTTTATATAAATAAGATATAACTAAGCGTTCTTTATGCGATATAAATATTAAAATATCAAACAAAGATTAATATAAATAATGAATAAACGAATTAAGGAAATATGTAAAACCCTACCGCTTTTAATTGTCTTTTTAATCGCAACAATTTTCTCCGTTACATTTCTGGCAACTGGAGACTTTAGTAATTGGGTTGAGTATCAAATTGTTATAACTATAATGGTTACCTTAATTTTTATTACGGGCTTTTTTTTCTTTACAATTTTTCACTATATTATCCGGAAATAGAAATCTTTACTTTCGAATCATTTCGTCGCAGAGAATAATTACTAAGTATAATAGGCTATTAGATTATTACTCTATTTACTGATTTTATTATAGCGTTGGCTATTGCTTTGACTAAAATATTGGTACGATCTAGATCTAAACGGATTTGTTTTGCGACTTCGATTTGAATAGCGCTAACATTACTTTTGTTGTAAAATTGATGCGTAATGTATCCTCCTGAATAGGATAGATTAAAATTTGTTAGAGCTAATCCATCATCCAACACAAAAAACTTAGAAATTTCGTCTTGTAATTGAGAACAGCCCCAATATCTGTTACAATCTTGTTCCTTTGAATTTTCAAGAAGATCAAGAGTTTTGCCAAAGATGTGGCCAAATATCACATCAGGATATCCCTTATAGGGCTTTGTAAATCCGTGAAAGTCTATTATCAAAGCTCTATTGTGTTTTAAAACGCATTCCTGAGCAAAACTATTTAATTGGTCGTGGTAAGCGCGAAAGATGTTTTGAGCTTCGGTAGAGGAATGATTAAAGGCGCTTTTTGAGTGAGATGGTCTGTTTAAATCAATTTTGCTTCTATGTATCTTATTTAAAATGTAATATATATCGATATTTTTTACTTTAAGTAGATTAATTATTAATTTTGCTATGAAGAAAGTGTTCTTGTCGGCAATTTTCACCCCAGTAGTTTTGTTTGGTATCCTTTTTGGCTTTTTATAGCCTCCGTGAGGGCACGATAAGATTATTGGCGTATTGCCTTTTTCAACTTCAAAAAATCTACTTAAATCCATTCAATATAAAAAATTAACATCGAATTATAAAGTTTGATAAATTACTAAGAATTCCATTATTAAACTTCTTTAAGGTGTATTTTAAGTTAGAAGAGATTCGAATTTATTTATGTCGGTAATTACTCTGAGCTTAATGTTAAACTCATTGCAGTTTTTCATTAATAATGAAAATTTTCATAACATTTTTTAATTTTGTTACTTTTTCTTTATTACATTTAAGTAAAATTAGATGTTATCATTTAAATAAGGTAAGGGATATAATGACTATTGACGATTTAATAAATTTCTTGAAGAAGAAAGGTTTTAGAGATACTTTAGAAGTCCTTATGCAGTTTAAAAACCATAAAACTGATAAGCATACTTTTTACAACGAATTGAATAAATTTAGCTATTATAATTCTTTTTTTCGGGTAAAAGAAGACTTAATTAACAAAGGACTCATCGCAATTGAACTAAATAACAAGAAAAAGTATTTTAAACTAACCGATAAGGGTTTAGATGTATACAATAAGTTAGTTGAGATTAATACCATGATAAATAATAAATAACTTGTAGACTTTGTTTTGTCTGTAAATCTCAAAAACCTAGTTAATATTTTTTTAATCTTTTATCCTTTTTCAAGTAAAAGGATTTAGTTGTCGTATTTTTATGGGCAAAGATATCATGATTTTCAAGAAGCTGGTTGTTGGACCTTTAGCTACCAATTGCTACATCTTTGGTTCTAACGAAACAAAAGAAATTGTTGTAATAGATCCAGGTGGAGATGGTAACGCTATTATTAAATATATCGAACAAGTAGGAGGAAAACCTATCGCGGTTTTACTAACTCACGGACATTTCGATCATACTACTAAAGTTGGAAAAATCATGCGCAATTTTCAAATACCATTGATGTATAGTAGAAAAGAACATGAATCTGGGACTTTCCAAAAGGAAGCCAATAGATGGTTAGTTGAGGGTGATTCGATAAATATCGGAGAAATTAACCTTCACGCATTAGAAACGCCTGGTCATAGCCCAGGGTCATTAAGCTTTTATTCTTCAGATGTCAAGAAATATAACGGCAAAAAAATTGACGGTATTTTATTTTCGGGTGATTTATTATTCAAAGGGAGCATTGGAAGATCGGATTTCCAGGGAGGAGATCAAAATCTTTTGTTCGCAAGTATCAAAAATAAAATAATGTACAATAATTCCCTCACTGACGATTTTCTCGTCTGCCCCGGACATATGGCTCTAACTTCAATAGGGGAAGAAAGAGCGCATAACATGTTTAAGAAATTTTTTCTTTAATAACTAATTTTTACTCTAAAAAAATTAAAAATAAAACTATAACTGATAAAATTAAAATAATAAAAGATTGATTTACTTTAGGATAATTAGAATAAGTTGCTCTTCCAAAGCTATCATAGTCTCGCCCTTTGATGTTTCCAAACGTATGAATTTCAAACCACCTTCTTTTAAGGCTTCAACGACTTGTTGTCCTTTCCCAATTAACGATGTTACATAAGCAGATATTTCTTCGCTTATTTCAATATTCATGTTCGAATCTATTGGTAAACCGCTTGAATCGCAAATGATGACCCCGCGAATTCCCTCGCGTTCTTCAAATTTTCGTATGATATCTTTGACTTCTCTTCTATTAATCAAATTAACTTCTCTCTCATTATTTTTTTATCTGATTTTATGATCTATAACCTAATAATATTTAATAATAATAATAAAGTAAAGGCTTAAAAATTATTACTAAAATAATAAAAATAAAATTTTGCTTAATTAATCCAAATCAATGAATTGCTATTTAGACTTAAACATTATTTTTTCGCTTTTTTTTTTTATTTTTGATAAATTTAAATTTCTTTAAAATATATATATATTTAAGAATTTATTTAGACTAACTTGAGTAATCTAATTCAGATTTCAAATTTACATTAATAAATATAGATATAAAGAGTTGTATTTCTATGGTAGACAAAAAAGATATTGAAAAAAAATTATCAGAATTATTTGACATAGTTCCTGAAACCGAAGGTTTAATTGCTTCCGACTTGGAAGGCAAAGTTATTGTAGGACAAACGATAACAGATATGGATCATAGTGCGATAGCAAAAACTTGCATAGCTATAATAAAAGATTCGGGCAATATGGGTAATAATATCGGTAAAGGAGCATTTAAAACTGCTACTATCGATCTAGAAAGTGGTTATGCCGTAATCGTCAAGTCTGATGCAATTGTCCTAATTGCTTTAGCAGGTTTAGACGGTAAAGCATCTTTAAGTCTTCTAAAAAGAAACCTAATTTCAATTTCAAAGATATAATTTTATTTCCTCTTTTTTAGAAAAAATTTTAAAAAAATGTTAGAAAAAGTAGATTTGACTTCTATTTCTTATCTTCGAGACCTTTTTCTTCTAATAAAGAATCTAAATCTGTTGCAGGCTCTTCTGTCTTCAGTTCTTTTTGTTTCTGTTTTTTAGATAATTTTCTACTTGGTTTTTTTGCCGGCATTTTTTTGGGTTTTTCTTCTTTGGGTAATTCACTTACACTTACATACCTTCCTCTTCTTGGTTTTTTCTTAGAAGGTTCTTCGATAGGAGTTTCAATTTTCTTCGTAGTTCTTTTGACATATAAGTACATTAAGCCCCATAATAACGCAATTATACCGATCATAATTACCGTAAAGAAAAAGGTGATATAATTTGCAAGAGGTACATCATAGATTTTAAAAGTTTTTAACGTTTGAACGGTTATATTCTCTTTTGTTAATTCGTTAGTTGCTTCTACTGATATTGTAATCGTCATCTGATTTATAGCTGGAATCTCTATTGATACTATTATGTCTGTAGATTCTCCCGCCTGGAAGTTGTTTAATATTAAATAATTTATCTCAACAATGCTATATGTTAAAGAAGGTTCGATTATAATAGATATGTTAGAACCAGAAATTGTTAATTCTGAATCGCCAATATTATTTAATGTTATTGTTATTGTTGTTTTACCGTTTCTTGTAATCTGATTTACGTTCGATACAATTCCCAACGATATGTTGTTAGATACTTTGTATAAAGACACAGAAAGGTTTTGCGAATTCTCTAAAATATATTGTTCTCCTTGCCAAGTAAGCCTAAGTAAAACGTCATCTTCACGTGGTAGTGATAGAGTATCAATTTCAAAGCTTGTAACTCCATTAGTACCCGAAATTTGAGATGAAACGTTTTCCCATAAACCACTATAAAAATATTGGCAAATCACATTCTTATTTGGAATTTCATCGCCGAATTCTGTTGTTAACACAGAACTAATGTTAAATTTTCGGCCGTAAATTGGTGTTTGAGGATTAATAACAATATCAGAGAATTGACTATTTATTTTCAAGGAAAATGAATCGTTAAATTGATTGTAACTGCTTACGAAGTTTTTATCATATATATTTACAACAAATGTTGTTTGTTTGGGCATGTATTGGCATGTATCTCTTTCAAACGGTTTTAATATAGAACCGCTTGTAATTTCCTCGTCGTATTTTAAAGTTATAATGTACCCTTCAAATTCATTTTGAGTGCTATTAATTAATAAAGAATAATCATTACTTTCAAAAGTATCAACTTCATGACTTTCTCCATTGTATTCAAAATAGACCGTAACCATTGTTTTAGCCCCTCCTTTTCTAACGGGAGCGTTTACTCCTTGCCAGACTTCGTCTGCTTGAAGAGTCGGTATTGTAAGATTTACGGAAAATTGTTGCGTATCAGCACCGTTAGGATCTACATTTGGTTTTAGAGTTTTTACATCCGTATACTTTTCGGCAATTATCCATTCTTCGTTAGCCAAAGACACTAATTGAACTTTTAATTTTACTTCCAAATCGACAAAATCGTGCAAATTTTGAATTGTTAAGTTTACTTTAATATCTTCATTGGGATTTAGAAGAGTTTCATTTTGTAAAAAGGTTTTTACTAATATTGGTATCTCTTCGCCGCTTATTTCGTAAACAAATTGTTGATTTACATCAGAATTATTAACCGCGTAAAAGTCTGGATCATATTCATCTTCCATTACATTTATTGAACCAATTAACATTGAATAACTTTCATAAACCTTGTCTACAATGCCGTCAAGGATGTTTTGATTCAAGATTGGTTCGTAAGATAGACTATTCATATTAACGTCATAAGTGTCAAGATATAATTTCAGTTTCTTACATCCAACTGCGGAACCATTTTCCCAGAAATAGCCTAAATAATAATTTCCAAGGAGAGGTGTATCTTTTGTAACATTTAAAATAGTTTGGTTATTGAAGTCATATACAAGCGAATTACCTTTAATTACTCCTGCTCCTGAATTCCTTTGTGCTCCTGGAAATATGGTGATATTATTTGGATAAAACAATGTAACATTTGCATTACCGTTTGTGGGTGGTATACCGCCGGGACCTTGGATAGCAACTTCTACAGATATATTATCTCCATACATAAATCCATTTGTCTCCCATAAAATTCCATTGTAATTAATGTAACTGTGCATCTCATGTATGAGGTTGCTACTCGTTAAATTAAGAGAGTAGGTTCCGTCAGTACTGTTAACTACGGCGCTAGTAATCGCTGTAAAATCATACGACGGGTTAGCGTCAAAATTAGTCTCTCCTCCTGTGCTATTTACCACTTCTTCGTAAATTTCGTAGTAATTTGGATTAGTCAGGTTCTTTGCATCCCAATCGTTGGGATATACAAACCAAAATTCAAGGAAATTCCAATTATCAAGATTCGTATCACCTAAATCTAAAGTGTAATTTAAATCCCATCTTGGAGTTGTATCGTATGATACCTCATAATAACTATTTGCGGTTTCTACCCAATAACCCTTTACTGTATAACTAACATTGAATTTAAACCCTTGAATAATACTACTATTCCATGTGAGATCTATTTGGAAATTATATGAAGTCGAAATATTACTTTCAATTTCGACTGTAAAGTTATTGTTCCATTGCCCTAATCCCCAAGTTAACGATGAGCTTACATCGTAAGGAGAATCGCTGATAATTTGATCTTCTATTGAAATACCTTGGATTCTTAGCGCATCTTGAATATCGTCAGGATTTATGAAATCAGAAGGCATATATCCGCGCGTTACATTCAATTTAAAAGCCGTTGCATCTAATTCTTCAGACTCGTAAACTGGAGTTACTTCTTTTTTGGCAACATTCCAGGTTAGACCATCGTCATTAGTCGTTCTTAATTGATGATCTACTTGAGAATCTGGATCGCCAAAAGTTTGTCTGGGAAGCGTTACTAAACTAAATATCTTATCTGAATGGTTCGATTTAATTACTATGAAATAATTATAGAGTTTTAGATTTTGAGTATTCGTTTGGTTAAATTCGAAATAGGATAAAGAATCTCCATGATAATTACTATAATTCATTATTATTATTATTGAATCGATTAATTTAGCGTTGTTAGGTTTTAAATTATTTGCTATTAAATAAGCTTGATCTCTCTTTATTGTTGTATTTGCTTCGTATAAAGTTATATTTAGTTCTGCGTTAAGGGCTTCCGTAAGGTTTAATGTTCTTATCCAAGCGTAAAAACCGTTTACTGCCGAACTTTCTCCCCTCAAATCAAACTCTAAAGCGACATATTCACTTTTGGTAATAGGTAAATCAAATGCGTAAGTAGTATCTAATTTGAATTCTATTAGGTTAAGTTCAAAGTCATTACTATCAACTCCTTGTAAGTAGAATTGTATCTTACTAATATCGGAGGAGTTAATATAGTTTAAGTTTTCGTTAACGTATCGGTTTTCAATTAATTGAGTGCCTAAACTGGCATTTATAAACATCGTTTCCGTAACGTTTTTCCAAGTAGAATCAGATATATCAAACATTTTTAAGGTTAAATAAGCATCATTAGTAATATTGCTTGAAAATGATGAAATTAAGCCTAATATAAAAGATCTATTAAACGCGAGGTTGATTGTTGGACTCGATCTCGAATATGATGTACCTGTAAAATTCGAATTAATCGTAAAATTTAATATTCCGCTCGAAGAGTTTAATCTGATATATGTCGAAGGATTTCCATCGACAAGCCAGTCTAAATCGATAGTACTAAGATTTTCTCCAGTATTCACATTCATTGAGGAATCATCTTCGTTATAAGTAAATTTTATGAAATCACTTGCGTCTAACGCGCTTGTATTTTCCATTATGTGATCTGTTGTATAATTATTTTGAAATGTAAAATTGAAATTACCATCGACGAGATATGTTGTATCTGTGGTTGACATAGAAGAAATATTAAAAGAATTTTGATTATTTTCGTTTGAATCCGAACTATTTAAAGCGTAAATTCTAACATCTTGATTGTCTCCTGAACCGTTAATGTAATAATCTGTTAGGTACGTGTCAGTTTCCGAAGAAAAAAGGTTATCATCGTCATTTAACCAATTTGTTAGTTGGTTATTACTACCATCTAAATATAAACCGTTAAAAATCTGAATGTTCACTAAAAGCATAGAAATGATGAATATACTTACAAAAAAAATTCTTTTAACATCCTTTTTTCGTCGAATCAAATAAAACAACCGTATTTATCAATATTTTAGTTTTTAAAATTATCTAAGAATATTAAAATTTGCTAATTTATTTTAAACTTATCAGATAGAATACTTATATGACAAAATATTATAAAACTTCAAAACATTTTTATTATCAAAATTAATCGTGGAGTTGTTTAAATAGGATCATGAGTGAAAAATCAATTCTTAATGAAATTGACCAAAATAAAGAGGAATATATCGAATTTTTTAGGAAAATTATTCAAGCTGACTCAATTAATCCACCTGGCAATGAAAAAAATGTTGCTATAATTATTGAAGATTACTTAAAAGAAAAAGGATTAAAAACTGAGATTTTTCCATTTGGAGATAATCGAGCGAATTTAATTGCCTATTTAAACGATAATTTTAACGGGAAAAATCTTTTATATAACGGACACATGGACGTGGTCCCTCCCGGTTCAGAGGAAGATTGGAAATATCCTCCCCTTTCAGCATATAATAAGCGAAATAAGTATATCTATGGGAGAGGAACTGTCGATATGAAAGCGGCCCTAGCAGCAATGGTAATATCACTTACAATCCTAAAGAAATTAGGTATTAAAACCTCAGGAAATTTAATAGTAAATGCCGTGGCAGATGAAGAAACAGGGGGTAAACTTGGAACTGGATGGTGTTTAGATAATGTACTTAAAAAAAGATCAATTAAATGCGATTTTGTGTTAATTGGTGAACCTAGTGGGTTAAATCCACTTCCAAAGGCAATAGTATTAGGAGAAAAAGGGCATTTATTAATTAAAGTGGTAACCATAGGTAAATCTGCGCATTCTATGGCTCCTTCTATGGGGAAAAATGCAATCTATATGATGAGTCGTATCATAGAAAACTTAAATGAACTTGAAAAATATATACCGAAAATTGATCCTCCATTCACTATAGAGGAACTAAAAGAGATGGTTGCTTTAGCACTTCCCCCAAGAGAAAACTTTGATCGAATTTATAATGATCAACCCTTATTACAATCTATGGTAGAGGCCCTTACTAAATTAACTAAAAGCTTAAATATGATTAGTGGGGGAATAAAAGAAAATGTAATTCCCGATCGCTGTGAGGCTATTATTGATTTTAGATTAATACCTGGTCAGACATCTAAAATGATCATAAAGGGATTAACACAATTAATTAAAGACATAGGATTTAAAGTAAATAACGCACAGACTGAAAATCCTCCAGAAGAAGTATATTTAGAGATTTATAGTGAAGGTGCATCATCTGTTTGGGAAGACTACAATAAATCTCAAATAACTAATGAGCTCAAAGAAATTGTTGAAAACATATATGGCAAAAAATCTTTTTTCATTCTCGCTCCGGGGGCAACTGATGCTCATTTTTACCGTAATAGCGGATATTGTAAAGAAACCTTGCAATTTGGACCTGGTAACGCAGGAGCTGCTCACGCGATTGACGAATATATAGAAATTCAAGACTTTATCAATTCAATTAAGGTGTTTGC
>Ga0114919_10004101_pt1 | contig 11703 bp, 29 predicted proteins | sample BlataG_FD_88682 | JGI IMG/M metagenome (GOLD analysis project Ga0114919, IMG submission 88682) | Deep subsurface microbial communities from Black Sea to uncover new lineages of life (NeLLi) - Black_00105 metaG | ecosystem: Environmental > Aquatic > Marine > Oceanic > Sediment | place: Atlantic...
AAAAATTCAACAAACTTACAGCAATAGAAATGGTTGGCAAAACCAAACGCGGACTTATTTTAAGGTAACGACCTACTGAAACCCCTTGGATTAACGGCAAACGAAATTATATCTTTGTCGAAAAACTACTCATTTTCTAAACCTAAGGAGAATTAATTGTGGCTAAAACAATCGCAATAGCTTGTGGTTACGATACTAACAGGTGCAAAGAAGTACATCGATTAGGAAGTCAAACATCCATAGGAGAAGCCAACACTTTGAAAACATTCTCCACAACAACCATTAATGCGGACGGCAGTGGATTTTTCCAGGTAAAAAGAGACGGAAAAATTCTTCATTCTTACAAGTGGGGGCCTGAATAATATGACACATTGGACGGAACGCGCTCTTTTATTCATTAAGAAACGAACTTGGCCTACATACATTCAAGGAGAGGCACCAACAGTAAAAGAATTAGCCCGCCGATATCGAATAAGTCAACAAGAGGTGATGGATGCACTTGAGGATCATGAACCTGTGTGCATGAATGTGGGCCTACAAATCGGTGATGGTGTATTTGAACACGAATCTATTGGTGATTATAATTTCGAGTGGATGGGTGATTAAACATCTCGTAAACGTAGGAGCTTGGCAATGAATGGTGACGAAATTTTATCTTTTCGGACCACACAAAAAGAATTGAAAGCAAACGGTATTTTCCTAACCATAAACAACAGTCATGATAAGAATAGGGGATTATTTATTGTTTGCGACAATAAACATCAAACTCGATGGCGATCGCTACTATCAGATACACCAAAAAAATCGTGTCCAATTGGAGTATTTATCTCCATAGAAGAAGCACGAGCATTCGCTGTGGGCATGTCTGTAGCCAACAACAAGATTTGGAAATATATTATTAGATAGACAGTAATACACAAAACAGCAGAGAAAGAATAAAGGTTCGCAAAGCATGGCGTAGATAATATTAAACTCAATATAGCAACTCTAATTATAAGACAGATAGAATGGTAGGAAGTGATTGATATGATTATAGGGTCAGCCACAAAAGATGGAACTCCTGTCGGGGAATTAAAACCCCATTCTAGTAAATTAGTTCTCAGAAAGTGCGATAATTGTGGAAGAATCGACTGGACCAGATATTCACATATCACAAAGTGTCGGGACAAACGTAGCACACAAATCGATTATTGCCATAAATGTGGAACAAGACTTGCTAATAGTGGAGATAACAACCCAGCCAAAAGAACAGAGGTAAAAGAGCGAATCTCAAGAGCGTTAAGTGGGAAAAGCAAAAAATTTAAGGATGGGAAAAACCCAAGAAGATTAACTAGAAAAAAAACAGCCGCAGGCTCCATATTAATATATGATGAACAACAAAAAAAATACCTGCATGAACACAGGGTTGTAGTGTCCCGTTATCTGGGTAGAAAACTTGTAAACAAAGAAGCTGTTCACCATATCGATGGTAACAAGGTCAATAACAATATAGACAATCTACATCTGTTTCCCAATAATAGTGCCCACATGGAATGCCACAACCAATTACAGCATATAGCACTTGATCTAGTCTCAATGGGCGTTATCCTGTTCTGTAAAAATACTGATCAGTATTTTATTAATCCAACATTCGATCTATACCACCCGCAATATAGTGTAGGATTTAACCAAGTTAGCATAGCTCAGGCCAAAAATATTTGTGAGTCTAGGCTATCTGTCGATATATCATCCGAAGTAATTCGTGGCATTAGAAGACCAATTCCACTAATTGTCTCCAATATGTCAACGGTAATAAACTCAGACTTTTGTGTCGCCTTGCACCAGTTGGGTGCTCTTGGGGTAATGCACAGAGCACTATCAACAGAAGAGATAGCTGAATCTATCAAAACGGTAGCATCTCAATGCGAAATAGTCTGTACATCCATAGGCATAGATCAAAATAGCTTCGATAAAGCAAAAGCAAATATTAGGAATGGAGCCAACGTAATCTTTGTAGATGTCGCGCATGGATATAGCGATCCAATCTTAAATCTGAGCAAAAAAATTAAACAATACTCACCATCGACCAAGATTGTCATAGGCAACACAATCAATCCAGATATTATCCTTGAATCATATGATTTTGTCGATGCAATTAAGGTGGGCATAGGTCAGGGACTGGCATGTGAAACAGCGATAACTGCCGGATGCACAGAACAACAATTTTCTGCTGTATTAAAATTCAAAGCCCTGGCAGCTAAATTCGGCATTCCTATCATAAGTGATGGTGGAGTCAGAAAACCATCTGATTTTGTTAAAGCAATAGCTGCTGGAGCTAGTTCTGTCATGGCTGGGTCGATATTTTGTGCATGTCCTGAAAGTGCTGGGCAAACCATCATTATCAACGGTATATCCAAAAAACAGTATTCCGGTATGTCATCAAGGTAAGTCCAAGAAAAATGGAAAGGCAGATTGAAACCAGGTACCTGCCCAGAAGGCAAAACCATATATCTCGACATCGGCGAAAACGCAGGAGCGTTATTAGAAAGATATAGCGGAGCACTTCGTTCCGGTATAACATATGCGGGTGCTAATAATATACCATCATTTCACAGAAGTGTAAAATTTCTATTTACAAGATAAAATAGTGGGAAAATGTAGAAATGGGATTCAATCAGGATTAGATATGGGTGGAGTACACAATATAGTCGAATTGCGGAAACAAGTTTCTCACGTGGTTGTAGGTCCATTGTCTATTTCGGAAACAATGCCCCCCTAACTCGGAGATGTAAAATATGACAGAAAAACAATTAGCCGAATCTGTGTATGATATTTTAATAGAGCTATGCGGTGCCCCACCTGATGGAAAAGATAGTTTCGTCCAGGCAATCGTGGGCGGATGTCAAGAATATAGATGTTGCCCAGCATTGGGTTTCGGTGGCAAATTCTATTCCGATGCATTTTACGTTTCCTATTATATTGAAGACCAAACACCGAAACGTGAGGCTATCCGAATTGCCACAAATGAACGATTAACAGAATTGCTTGGACTGAATAGTCATAAGGTGGTATAAAATGTGGGCGAAAATCAAAAAGATTGCTGGTTTCATTTCATTTTTCTGGTGTTGTGGTGGTGGCTTTCTGGCCGCATTGCTAGGATTCATCTGGACATGGAAACTAGCCCTAGCCATCTTTTGTGCTTGGGGAAGTTCGTGTATAGTAGCAGTCATGATAATAATTAGAATTGCTGTTAACAACAACAACAATAAAACAAAAGAAGGATAATATGAAACGAAAACAAAAGAGAAAGTGCCGAATAGTAACATCTGCATTTCGTGGGTGGTTTTCATGTATCAGTGCTAAATTAGTAAATGACAAGGCTAAAAATACAGTCAAACTAACTATGACAACAGACGGCCACCACATTACTGTGCGTATGCCAATTGGAAGATTTGTGCGAACCATTGGAAAATTGCAAGCCAATAGTAAAGAGTTTGCACGAGTAATGAGAGGCAAAGCATCCAATTATACCTATAAAGCTCACGACTTAGAATCAGTTCTTCCTGAAACACCGGAAATGGGACAAAGATGATTATGGATCAATATGGGATGAATGAGAATGATTAAAACCCAAAAGGGGAATATATATTATCATGAGAATTAACTGGAAAATTTTCGAAGGCAATAGTCACTGTAAAGAAGGTGTTTGTTTATTTGGTAGAGGTCAATTAAGTTCTAACCAATGGCTAGATTGGCACTTGCCATACATGAAAGAACAAGCAGCGCATGTTCGTCAAATAACGATACACATACCATTAATTACCGCAAGAAAAAGGGCTCGCCGAGCAGCCCGTAGGAAAGGTTGGATGACGCCTGGAGATTGTGTATGATTAAAACAAAGGTGGTATTTGAAATTACACCAATGGACAATAGAAATGCCTAGTCGCAAAACTAAAGAGTATAGACAGAAAAATAATCTATACCCCAGATGCGGGCAACCAAACGCCGTTGGTAAAAAACGATGTATTGGCAATTAGACAATGTCTGATTGACGATCAGAATGTGACATTTGTAGAACTAGCAAAGAAATATCAAGTAACTGCAAGTGCAATTTGGTCTATCGCACACTATAGAACGTGGCAACATTTATATATTGGACCTATCCCCAAAAGGAAGGTGGGCAAATTAACAAAAGAAGAAATTATGACAATTAGGGAAAGGGCTTCGAACGGAGAAAAATACAAAAATATTGCCAAAGATTTTCCGGTTAATGAGCCAACCATTTACATGATTGTTAATTATAAAATATGGAGAAATATGTGAAAAATCGTAAATTCAGTGTTAAATTTGAAATAGATGAAAATGGCAATTTAAGAGGTTTATATACAGATAAAGTTAATCTATTCGAAATAGGTAGAGTTGTCGGCGTCAGAAAAGCTTCCAATGTTGAATATAATGAATTTCTACAATCTTGGGAGGTGGTTTCGTTGGATGGTAAAGTCCTATACACTAACCCCAACCGCGAAGCAGCAATAGAATGGGAAATAGAGGCTATGTCGCCAGGTGGCAAATATTATGAAAAGAGAAAAAATAATGTTAATTAGGACAAAAGTATATATAATTGTCAAAAAACATGGAAATAAATGGGTGCCAGCCAAAGAATATGGTTGCGTAGGGAGCAAATATGCTTCCTATTTTCAGCATCGAAATGGTTGGTGTGCTTGTGGATGTATCGAAGAATACTCTTTCAAAGATGCCCAAGAAGTTCTGTCTGATATGAAAAATGGAGACATACCAGGTCATTCGAGAAAGGGTAGGTATAAGATTATGGAAGTTTGTTATTGTAACTTGTAAATAAGATGTACACGATGTTATTGTAGAAAGTGTCAAAAGTACTGATTCGCGTTAAAATTAATAGGAGAAAAAAAATGGCATTATATCAATGTGAAGTTGTCTTTGAAATCATTGTAGATGCTAAAAATCACGATAAAGCTATGGAATTAGCAACAGACAATATCCACGAAGAACTTAGTACATCACAACCCGAACCACTAGAGATAAGTGCAAAAAAAATCGTAGATATATCTAACCTGCCAGAAGAATGGATTAAGTCCATTCCATGGAATGACGAAAACCACGGTCAAACATGCTTAGAAGTATTAGCTGGTGTAACATATGAACAGCTTGAATGCAATAATTGTAAAAATACAACTGAACTAGTAAAACATAAAAACAAAATAATGTGTAAAACATGTGTTCTCAAATCAATCACGAAAAAGTGACCCATAAATTATGATCACAACACTCGCAACGTTAATAACCAATGAAATAGCAACTGTAATCAGTTGTCCAATTAAACAACTATATGATATGGGTTTAATTATTGGTGCTAGAATACGAATGGTCAAGGCGGGTAATCCTTGTATTATAGAGATATCTAACATAAAATTGGCTTTTGGGTATAAGTACCAAACTTTAATAAAAGTAAAAGTAAGAGAAATAAATTGTGGCTAAGACAACAATAGAAGTAGAGTGTAGAACCTGTAGAGCAACTGGTCTCTACGCAGGTCTCGCTGAACCGAAAGGAATTGCTGTTGTGTGTGTGGAATGTGGGGGTACTGGTTGCCAACGAATTTCTTTTACACCATTCACCCGTCGAAAAGGTAAAAGAAGTATCACGACAGTCCGCCAATCTCGCGGATCATTTATTGGAACTGGGATAGGTCCAACAGGCGGATATATTACATACCAGGAATTCCAACAAGGAAAAATGCCATAAATTTAGGGAGAATTGGTAATATGACAACAATGGCTTGTGTTAAACACAGAGATGGTTGGTGTGTTTGTGCTGGGACCAGTATAATTTACAGAGATGAAGTAAAAACTCTATGTAACCATTATATTATACTTCCTTGGGGTCTGGAATTTCGAATTCCAGATTGTTTAGAATGTCTTAAAATACTTGAGCAGAAGAAGCGGAGAGCTTAATAAGTGATAATATGGAAAACTATACCAAAATATAAAGATTTATATATAGTATCGAATATGGGACAAGTTCAAAGAATATTAAATAGATATGGAAACCCATCTCAAAGAATTTTGAGACAAACACCGGATGGCAATAATTATTTACAGGTTACTCTATGTAAAAATGGTATAAGGAAAAAACACAAAGTTCACAAATTAGTTCTTATCTCATTTATCGGCCCACGCCCACTCGGTTTACAATGTCGCCATCTCGATGGAAACAAACAAAACAATAAATTAACTAATCTTAAATGGGGAACTCGTTCAGAAAATGAAAAAGATAAAATTAAACATGGAACATTCAACCATCGCTCACCTTTAGGATCAAAACACGGAATGTCAAAATTAACAAAGAAAGATGTTATAAAAATTAAAATTATGTTAAATAGCTGTGAAAATCAGCATGTAATAGCAGATATTTTCGGGGTACATCACTCTAATATATCATGTATCAAAAGGGGAATTACTTGGAGACATATAAATGTTGAATCGCCACCAAAAGAAAATAATAATAGAAATTGATTCTGAAGGTAATTGCTCGATTGAAGGAGAGGGATTTGTAGAACCAAGTTGTGCCCACTTCATTGGCGAGATTGAAGAAGCATTGGGTCAGCGGACATCTGTGAGAGATAAGTCTGAATATCGTCAACGGTGTACAGTGGACAATCAAAATACACAAAGGAGCGGAAGATGAAAAAGAAACAATTGGTAACATCCAGATTAGTCATTGTGGAACCGAAATGTTGCGAGTTAGGAATTGGTGGCGATGGCGTATTAAAACAGTAAACCCATCGACTGTTATCGAACCCAACAATGATTATTATAGTAAATCATCTACTCTTCGATCAGCTAAACGAGTTGCAAAGTACTTCAATATTAAACAAATAATTATTACTTATCATTAAAGTAAATAGGAGATAAAATGAAGCATAACATTAAAGTAATGCTAATTGCTGTAGCAAGCATGTGTGAAAGTGTTATTGCATTAATCACAATAGGATATTATTGTCCCTATCGGTCATTTTGTCTAATGACGTGGTTAGAAGATAGGGAATTTCTTGCATTAGAGAAAAGGGAAAATGTCAAATCTACTGAATAAAAGCAAGACAAAGAGATTTATCTTACTGAGGTTCAGAGAATTACGTGCTGGTCCACCCATGACTCGCGTTTCAAGTCAATATTTAGATGACTTAGAAGCATGGCTCAAAAATAAAATAATAAGAGATATTGAATCCCATCCATCAATAGGCGTAACTTTTAAACCATAGGGAACAATAAGTAATGAAATACCCAAATACCCACCATCTAAAACTAGGCATCAAAGTAGCAAAAAATAGTAATGTGCGAAGAGGGAAATTATGTGCTATGGCATTTTCCGATCAAGGAGAATTAATTGCATTTGCACACAATAGAAAAACTACTGTCAATCTACCCAGAAGAGTATGGACCGAGCATGCCGAAATCGCTCTGATAAACAAACTTAAAAGAATAAGGGCATTCTTTCGGTACGACAATATCACTATCTTGGTTCTCCGTATCAATTCAATGAGTATGACAATGGCCAAACCTTGCCAAAGATGCCAGAAGATTCTAGACCAATACCCAGTCACCATTTTATATTCTGATTGGAATGGACAAATTTGTTCATGAAAGGATAATAACCAATGAGAAATATTCATGAAATTAATGCTGCTCTATTTGAATCGAAATATGAAGTAATTCCCGAACATAATAATTATTTTACTATATACGACCGTTCACTATCACAAGGCTTTCAGGTACTAGCATTATTAAAAGGTATAGAAGATGTCTTATGGTTTATTGTTGACAACTGCACACTATCAAGAAAGCCAAACTAATTTAACCTATTGGTGTTTTGAATAGGAACCAAACGAATGTGTCCAATCATTAAAGTGTGTGACACCCAATCTCGTGTCCAATGCTATGAATGTAGCATGTTAATGCCCGAGGGCTTCTGTTGTGACAAATGTCTAGAAGAAGAATTGCGAATACTGGTTAATCTCGGTATTAAGACTACAGGGTCTTGTTGTGGAAATCATGTCAATTCTCGTTGTTCTGGCTATATAGGAGTTACTGATGAGTTTATTTCTATAATGAAAAAACTGGGGTATAAAGTAGCTTATAATTCTTCAAGACCCGGTGACGAGGATGAATTCGTGCCCAAGACAATATTTCAAAAGGAAAACAAATGAAAATAGGAATATGCGGACAACATCTTGCAACTATCAACAGATCAAGAGAATTATTTCGCACAATGATCAAAGCGGGACACCAAATAGTCCCATATAACAGTCAAGATGTTGATATATTAATAGCGGGCGCTCTACCACCGCAAGAACATACGAGACCATATGTCCAAATGATTATGGGATACGATGGTCCTCTATTCCTTTCCAGTTTAGACGATGGTACAAAATTCAAAACTGATAATCTACCAGAAGCTCTACTTGATCGATGTCGCGGATTCATCCAAATGTTTTGGGCCTCCGATTGGAATCGAAACAGACAAATAATCATTAATCCATTTATACGTCAAATCCCTATAACACCATTACTATCAAAGAAACCACAAATATGTTTCTATGGTCTAGCAACAGGACCAGTCAAGAATAACATCCGTATCGAAACGTGTCGAATACTTAAGAAATATCCGTGGTTTAAAGGGGGAATCGTAGGAAACCCACCTGGTGCACAACCGAGAGATTGGGCTGACGTAGCTATACAAAGTCTGCCACATAATAAGTTCCTACAAGCTACTAACGAGTCTCGTGGCACATTAGCACTCCCCGGATATAATCCATTAACCTATCGATTCTTTGAAGCTCTTGCTACCAAGTCAGTTGCAATAACTTACGGGCTCGATGAATGGGATAAAACGGGAAACCGGAATGATTTTCGATGGCTTAACTTACTAGAACCTGGGGTCCATTACGTCGCAATTAAGCCCGATCTATCTGATCTAGTTGCTCAATGTGAACAGATATTGTCAGATAATAGATATGCAACATCTATTGCCGAAGCTGGATACAAGCGATACTGTCATTATTATCATCTCAATCCTGATGGTACATTATCAAATACAATGTGGAAAGATATTAAAACTCAATTTACTTCACTTGGAATCAACTTATAAAGGAGAAACAATGTCCAACAGAACATATACCCAAGGTCCATGCGGACATCGTATATTTTTTGATCCCGAAACGGGATGTCGTCTTAACGAATGGTGGTGTCCAAAATGTAAAAAAGTTTTAAATTCACCCCTCAAGAAAAAAGACTAGTCATAGTTGCATATAAATATGGCAGAGAATGTAGCAAAAAAGAAATAAGAACCGCCGTGGAAAAATCTCTAGGTCTCTATCCTTACAACACTCACTAAGGAGAAAACATGTGGATGATTTATTACCAAAAACACTAAGATGTCGTATCAACGGAATCACACTGGAGGTCTGTCATGGCGAAATACCTCAGATATTTCAACAATTATGGTTTGATCCTATTACAGAATTTGAACTGCCTAAATCAAGAGCGCCAGACAAAGAATTTATAGCATGGTTAGAAATTTATAGACACGCCCAAGGAAACCTCGAACAACAACTATTAATAGGAGCGTTATGCCAAAATTGATTAATTTAACCGGACGACGATTTGGACGACTTAAAGTATTAAAACAAACCGAAAAAGATAGGCGTGGTAATTTTCCGTGGCTATGTTTGTGTGATTGTGGTAATCAAGTAACTGTTCTCGGCTATGATCTCAAAAGAGGTCGCACAAAAAGCTGTGGTTGTCTGAGAAAAGAAAAAACAATACAACGATCAACGAAGCATAATCATGCAAGAAGTGGGAAAATAACTGGAATTTATAGATCATGGCATCATATGAAACAACGATGCACTAATCCTAATGATAAAAATTACAAAGATTATGGTGGTAAGGGGATTACGGTTTGTAAACGGTGGTTAAGATTCAAGAATTTTCTTAAAGATATGGTAAAAAATTGGAAACCTAGTTTAACAATCGAAAGAAAAAATAATAGCAAAGGATATTATAGGAAGAATTGTAAATGGGTAACTAAAGATCAGCAAAATAAAAATAGACGAAATAGTCTTTATGTTCCATATGAGGGGAAAATATGGCTTTTTGTAGAATTATGCAAAGAATATAATATGTCCCGTGAAATTGTATATGCGAGATTTTATCGGCTTAATTGGACCCTAAAAGAAGCTTTAACAACGCCAGTCCAAACAAAATGACAAATAAAAAATCTTAAAACAATTGGAGAAAATAGAATGCGATTGATTTATTACCCAAACCCTATATTATCTAAAAAATGTAGGTCAGTACCTAATTCTGGTGTAGGTCAAAAAATAAAAGATCGATCAGCCCTAGCTGCTGCAATGTGGAAAATCATGAATGATAATAGTGGTGTAGGTTTAGCTGCACCACAGGTTGGTCTTAATGCTCGCGTATTTGTTTGGAATAATAAAGGTAGTCAAATCTATAATCAAGTAATTTGGAATCCAGTACTAAATTGTGTCAGAGGTTGTATGGAATCAATAGAAGGATGTCTTTCTTTGCCAAAAGTCAGTGTGATCATGCAAAGGGCAACATCATCAATATTAACTGGTACTGGAATTAATGGTAAGCCACTTCTATTTGTCGGAGACGCTATTACAACACGGATTTGGGAACACGAAATCGACCATCTAAACGGTAAATTAATTATTCACGATATGAATTATAATAATGTAATTGCCAACCAAGATGCTATAAAAACATTACTTAAAAATAGAAAGTAGGATACAAATGCAACAGAGTAATATTAAACATCAAACAGAAGTAAACTCAGTGGCTAAATTAATGGCTGTACTAAAGTTTTTTACTGATTGTGAGTCGTGGAGAGCTTGGTTGCACGACACAGATTGTAATGCTGGTGATGAATCCGATCTTCATCCAGATGATCGTCTATGCCAATGTGGCGGACAAAATCGGATCGACCAAGTTGAAACCATATTTCCCGTTCTCCGAGATAAAATAACAACGGCTTAATAAGATAAAGTATGGATGACAAATAAGAGCCTTTTTCAACTTTTTTAAATTTTCTTGGAACATTTGGCCAATTTTGGACTCTCTATAACTACGGTTATAGAATTTTATTTCCAACAGGTTAGTCAACGCACAGTGCTACGAATTCAAAAATGATTGTAATTTATTATGACATGAATTTTGTATGATGCCCTTATATACTCTCTTTTGTCTTGCATTGACATAATTAATAGTTTATTAATTATTAAAAAAGATAACGAGTAATCCAAATCGCAGTAATATGACAAAATGATTCAGACTGAAGATTCCAATAAACAAGAATTCAAGAATAGATTATTAAATCTGCGGTAGTGCGCGCGGAGGTTAAAATGGAATGTATGATCTGTCACCAAAGAATAGAATCAGGTGAACGAATACTATGGGTTAGTCCGGTGATGTTTCACGGTCCTGAAGATGGCGATGTAAGTTACGTAGAGCCCTCAGACGATTTTCAGCCCGCCATACATCAAAGTTGTCTGGGAAAGTCAACAGCGGCTGCGGAGACGCTGGATAGAGGGGTTTCTGAGACTACCGAGAAAGAATCAGTGGTGTCAAGATCGGATGCTCTATCCCTTTTAGGGGTGTAGGTAA
>Ga0114919_10004102_pt1 | contig 11703 bp, 10 predicted proteins | sample BlataG_FD_88682 | JGI IMG/M metagenome (GOLD analysis project Ga0114919, IMG submission 88682) | Deep subsurface microbial communities from Black Sea to uncover new lineages of life (NeLLi) - Black_00105 metaG | ecosystem: Environmental > Aquatic > Marine > Oceanic > Sediment | place: Atlantic...
AAAAGGAAAAAGTAAAGACGATTGTACTGAGCCACAATGGATGTTGTGGGAGTTAGTATCCAGATTTCATAAATGTGAATTCAATCACTTTGTTAAGTGTAATGGTGGTGGGAAGTATGTGGATGTAGGAGTTCCTGATTATAAACTTGGTTTTGAATATGATGGCTCTTATTGGCATCAAGATGAAGAATCTGACTATAAAAGAGACAAATTACTTGAAGAGGTGGGTTGGACGATTATACACATAAATAAAAACGTGAATATGCATCAAATTGTACCTGAAATTATGTTGGATTACATGGAGGCGAGCTAATGATAGATTTGCATGCACATGGAACCTGTAGCTTCAAAGATGGCATAGGCACGATGACCCAAATAGCTGATCGACTACTTGAGTTGAATCGTGAGGTTATGGTTCTTACTGATCATGACAACATTTATTCTGCTCCTTTGATGCAAGTTTGGGCAGAGCCTAAAGGGTTGAAGTGTATCTATGGTTGTGAAATAAGAACAGTTAAAGATATAGATGCTATGAGGGAGAATAAGCAGAGGAAGAAAAACCATCTTACCCTGCTGGCAAAGACAACAGAAGGATATGGAAACATTTGTAAATTAGTGACTTTCGCTAACATGGAAGGTCATTATTATTTCCCAACTATAGATTTCGATGTACTTGATGTATACAAGAAAGATATAATAGTATTGTCTGGCTGTCCGACAAGTTATTTGTATGAACTTATACTTGGTAAGGATCTTTCTGGAGCAGTGGAATTTTGTAAAAATATGAAAACCATGTTGGATGGTAACTTTTATATAGAAGTTATGCCACATGATTTAGATATGGTACATGAGGCCGCCCCTGTTTTGAGAGCAATTGCTAAGAAATTAGACATACCTATGGTTCTTACCAATGATAGTCATTTCCTTACTGCTGACCAAGCAAGAATATGGAAGCTTATGCGGGCTATTAGATTAGCTACTACTGTAGATCAAATAGACGATTCGTTACAAACTTGTTACTATATGACAGACGATGAGGCTTGGGAGCATGCTAACAATGTTCTTGGTTCTTATTTTACCAAACCTGAACTTCTGAGCATGTTCAATGTTCAAGAGACGATTGCTTCGGATTGTAATGCAAGAGTTGAGAAAGTTGGTTCTGTTGACTCAGGCTCTGAAAATCCTCATGAAGAGCTTGTAAGGATGACTTATCAAGGACTGACAGATAAAGGTCTTGACAAACCTGAGTACAGGGAAAGATTAGAAAGAGAGCTTGACTTAGTTGGACGCAAAGGTTTCTCTGATTATTTCCTAGTTGTTGCTGATCTTATTAAATGGTGTAAAAGTCATGATATACTAGTTGGGCCATCGAGAGGATGCTTTTTGCCTGGAAACCGAGTTTATGGTTCGTATGGTGAGAGAAGGAATCGATCATTTATACCTATTGAAAAGTTGAGAATAGGGGATAAGGTACTTACTGCTGAAGGTAATTACAAAGACATACTGAAAAAATTCGAGTATGACATAAATGAAGAATGTGTTGAGATAGTTCTCGAAGATAATGAAAGTTGTAAAGAAAGACCAGCTTTAGGAATTAATAAAGTAATAACCTGTACTGTAGATCATGAAATATCTACACCTAATGGCATGGTGAAAGCTGGTGAGTTAGTTGCTGAAATGGAGTTAATGGCTCCTCTCTCTAGTGGATGGGCTCAACTTAGAATGAAGTGTGTTGACTGTGGTGTTGAAAAGTTAGTATTCCTGAAGAAGTTGTTAGGATATAACTCTTATAGTGAAGATGGTACTTATAGATGTCATCAGTGTGCAAATATGGAACTGTCTAGAAGACCGGAGCAACATGCGAATCTAGTGAAAGCTGCTCATCGGAGCAAGGATCCAGAGGTAAAAGCTAGAATAAGCGAATCTGTTTCTTTAGCAATGAAAAATGGAGTGGCTGCTCGTATTTCTGAAAGCATGAAGACTAAATGGAAAGATCCAGAGTATATTGAGAATTGGAAGAACGGAATGAGAGGATCTTTCCAAAAAGGTGAGTATCATTCTAAGAAAATGGATAAACTTATTCCGTATGATAGCTCTTGGGAATTGGAAGCCATGCGGATATTCGACCATGCTGATGACGTTAAAAGTTACGAGAGGTTTGATGGGTGGATTGATTGTTTTTACGGAGATAAATGGCATAGGTACAATCCAGACTTTGATTTAGAATTTGTAGATGGTCAAACGTATATTTTGGAGATTAAACCTGATTGGCTTTTGCAATTGGCAGAAGGGAAGGCTAAAGTAGAAGCTGGTGTTAAGTATGCTGAAGATAATGGATATACTGGATATAATGTTTGGGGAGACGAGACCTTTATTAACGATCTTAAGCACTATAATGTTAAGGTAAAATCTGTTAGAAAATTTAGACATACTGGCAAAGTGTATGATATTGAAGTAGAAGACGACCATACTTACAATGTTGAGGGAATAGGGGTACACAATTCTGCGGGCGGATTTTTAACTTCTTATTGTATGGATATTATTGACTTGGATCCATTGCCATTTGACTTGGTTATGGAAAGGTTCTTGTCTGAGGACAGAGTAGATCCTCCAGATATAGATCTAGATTTCCAAGCCTCTTTAAGAGACACGGTTATTAAACATCTTCAAGAGAAGTATGGCGAAAATAATGTGGCTCATATTACTACTTTCCAGCATTATAAAGGAAAGAATACTTTAATAGATGTTGGTAAGGCGTATGGTATTCCAATGTACGAAGTTGACAAAGTCAAAAATGTGCTTCTTGAAAGAGGTAAAGCTGATGCTAGAGCGTCTGCTACGATTGAAGATACGTTCTTAGAATTTAGTCAAGCTGCGGAAGTTGCAGATAAGTATCCAGGAATAATGGATGCTAAGTATCTAGAAGGACAGATAAGACATGCAGGTGTGAATGCTGCTGGTATCTTGGTCACTAGGAAGCCGATGGATGGATCTTGTTCCTTTAGGGAAAAAGATAGTAAATGGGTAGCTTCTGTTGACTTATATGGTGCTGAATTAATTGATACTCTTAAATTGGATATTTTGGGTATTAAAGAGTTAGACATATTAAAGCAGTTGTGTGAATCTACCGATACAGATGACAGAGAAGTGTTTCATTTTGGACTGGATGATAGAAAAGTTTTGGATATATTTGAGGGAAATACATTAGGGATATTTCAGTTTGGAGCAACTGGTACTGCTTCTTTGATTAAACAGTTAATACCTATCAATACATTTGATGACATAGTTCTTGCCAACGCACTTTGTCTCCGCTGGGACACAGAAATTAAAATTATTGAGCAAAATAATGACGGCTCTGTTAGAAAATACAATAAACGTATTAAAGATATTGAGGTGGGCGAAAACGTAGTTAGCATCTCGCCTAATGGGAGAGGGTATGTTAACGAAGTATCCCATGTTATTCATAAAGGTACGATGCCAGTCTACAGGGTTATGACGAAGAGCGGAAGGTATATTGATGCTACTTTGGATCATGGAGTATACACCCCGCATGGCTGGAAGAAAGTCAAAGAGCTTTCAGTTGGTAGTGAAGTGACACTTTGCACTTGTACAGGAAACTTTGGTAATCATCCCGATGCATGGAATAAAGGACTTACTAAAGAAACTAGTCCTGAAGTTGAGAAATATGCTTCTCAAATTAGGGGAAAACCAAAGAGTGAAAAACAAAGAGGCAATCAGAGTTTTAGTATGAAACTGTGGTGCAAGAATCATCCTGACGAATGTGTTGATAAAGCGAAGATGCTTGCTGAGGCAAACGCTATTTGGTGGAATAATCTACAAGGAAAAGAGAGGGAAGTTTTTATAAACAATTTGCAACGAAGAGGAACAAAAGCTGCTCTAGAAAAATGGCATAATTGCACTGACGAAGAGAGAGCTGCATGGACAAAAGGATTATCATTGAGTCGAGGTTTCGGAAATAATGGAACAGCTTCAGACGGACACTATGTAGCCAGTAACGGTGAATTGGAATTAGATAATTGGTTATACAAAAACGAAATAGAGCATATCCCACATCCTAAAATTCCTGGATATTGGAAGTTTGCGGATCAGTTAGTAGATGATTGGTACATTGAATATGATGGTATGTTCAGACACACAGATAATGAATGGGGTGGAAAGTTGTCAATATATGAGGAGTTGGGGTTTAATTATGTTATCGTAAGGTCTCCGAACGAATTCGAAGAAAAGCTAGGTTTCCTTAAAAAAGTTGGAGTTGGATGATCAGCAAAATAGAGTTGAGGAAATATATTGTATCAGAGATGGAGAAAGCTGGATGCTCCTGCTGCCATATAAATTGGAAATATACGAATTGGCAAGATTGTCGTCAAGACGATAAATTAACTTGCAGTAAATTACTTGACGTACGATATAGGGCTAGACATTTTACAAGCGAACTACATGAGATATTGAAGAAATACTAGACTAGGAGAAATTATGCATATAGAAAATGATGAAATGCATTCAATAGAGTACTTAGGCGAGTTAGATTGTTGGGACTTGTCTATGAAAAATCAAGATTATGCTAATTTTATAGCTAATAATGGGTTCATCGTTCACAACAGCCGCCCTGGACCACTTCACTGTTTAGCTTATAACAGTCTTATATATGATGGAGATATAAACAAGTATGTTTATATTGAGACAGCATTTGGTAATGGGACAAGTTCTACATACTCAATGCTCAACGACTTCTCGATTCAGGAGCATAAAATAAAGGAAATTATTGACACTGGAAAACAACCAGTATACGAGTTGAGATTGACAGGTGCAACTGCGTGTAGGGCGACTTTGAATCACCGATTTCTTACTAAGCAAAAGCTTGATAAAGGAAGTAAGATTGAATGGAAAAAACTTGGTGATATTTCATTGAATGATGAGATCATGACTCTTGATTTGGATTATCACAAGATAATTAGTCTTATTTACTCTGGATACGAACAAACTTATGATATTGAAATGGAGCCTAGTGATAATTTTTATATGAATGAACCTAATTTTGTTGCTGATGAAATGGTTGTTCATAATAGTGGACAGGCACAAAGCATTACGAAAGCTAAATCAGAAGGCACTTACAAAACATGGAACACTGGAACACCTTCTGTTGATGATATCCTTAATGATATAACCAGTACGACTTATGGATTTATGGTATTCCAAGAACAAATTATGCGTACCATGAGGGAAGTTGGTGATTTGTCTTGGCAAGAAGTTGCTTCCATAAGAAATGCAATGTCTAAATCATTGGGTGATGAATTCTTTAACAAGTTTAGGGCTGTATTCATAGAAGGTTCTGAAAGGATGCATGGTCTGCCTGCTGAGCAGGCTGATGAAATTTATGATCATGTTATCCACTTTGGGAATTGGGCTTTCAATAAAGCACATAGCGTGGGTTATTCTCTTATATCTTGGGCAACTGCTTATTTCAAAGCTCATCATCCTACAGAGTTTTATCGTTCACTGTGTAATTACAATGAAGATGAAAAACTTAGGAAGCTGCTTAGAGAGTATATTGAGCAAGGACATGGACAGATATTACCTCCTAAAATTGGGAAGTCTGAATATGGATGGACAGTAGAAGGAAACAATCTTAGGGGAGGACTCAAGGATATTCTTCCAGAAGGTGCTTGCAATGAAATACTTGCGTTATATCCTATTGAGGACGCTGACGATTTAGCCGATAGGTTAGAAAATAGACGCAAGGTAAATTCTAGAGTTTGGGGAATAATTGAGGAGCATGAACTGTTTAGTGACAACGATGATCTAGATCCATTCAATCTTTATGAGTTTGCAGAGAGAATGAGTAGAATCCAAGACAGAACTCATAAATTAGGTGAGTTGGGTTATTCGTTTGGTTTTAGAGATGTTGTGGTTGCTGGAATAATGGACAGACAGTTTAATGAAAAAAGTATTGCTGAGTTAAAACAATCTCAAAAACTTAAGGATTTTACTAAAACTGAAGAATATGGTGATGCATGGGGCATTATGTTTTTGATAGATGAAACAGGTGGTCCTATCAATGTTCACTTCAAAAACAAGATATATCCACAATATAAAGATTGGATATGGCAGAAAAAAGTAAATGAAGACATTATTGTGATTAAAGGACTAATACCACCTAACATGAATTATATTATTGTAAGAGATGCATGGGATGGTGAAGAGGTTAAGGCTTCTGGTGGTAGATGCTTTAGGTGTCCATTGATTAATTCTATTTTAGTTCCTCCTTCTGGACCAAAGGATGCTGAAGTCATGTTGTTAGGCATGGTTCCTGGAAGAGATGAAGTTAAACCCGAAAACATGTATCCTTTCGCTGGAGCTGCTGGAGTTGTATTAGATGCAGAAATTGCCAAAGCTGGTTCTAGTAGAAAGAAATTCAGAGTGACCAATGCTTGTTTGTGTCGTTCTGCAACGGACGAAGATAAAAATAGAGACCCTACGGACGAAGAAATTTCTTGTTGCAATGAAAGACTAATGCAGGAGATAGATGAAGTGCAACCAAAAGTCATTATGCCATTAGGAAGGATAGCTTACAAGGCATTAACAGGTGAAGATGTACCCATAGGTTCTGTAGAGGGCGTAAAGATGGATTGGGGTGATTATGTGGTAATTCCTACTTATCATCCAGCTTCTTGTTTGTACTCTGACGGTGATACTAAGAAGGCTAAAATTCGTAACGCTGTTGAGTACGCTTTAAAAATTTCAAGGGAGATGAATTAATGAGAACAAAACTTTCACTATTCCTGTTGCTTTCCTGCATAACTGTTGCTGGAACAACAATATTGACCCTGAACAACTATGTTCAACTAGAAATTTTAGGTTGGTCAGTATGGATGCTCAATTTATGGATATTTTATGCTATTGGGGTATTTATTCACAATAAACTAAGTGAAAGGAATCGAGCTGTTCCAAAACTCCTTGATTCCGAGTTAGGAATACTTGATGCTTGAAAAATGTCCTGAATGTGGTCGTATGACGATTGAGTTTGATCCTAGAAGGGGATTCCATAATTGTTTGGCAAGAGCGTGTTCTTGGAGTAATAAAGACAGATGTGCTTATTCACAGTGCAAAAAGCTGACGAATTATCCAGATGTATTTTGTAAAGGACATAGAGAGCTTTATGACTTCTGCGAGTGGCATAAAAATGTTGGAGCTTTTATGGAACTCGCTGATATTGAGAGTAGATAGGAGGATAATATGGCACTTTTTTGTCTTGAATGTGATAAACATGTTCCAGAGCCTGACGGTGAAAAGTGTCCGAAGTGTGGAGCTCCTGTAGTTGATATAGTTCAATTTATACCTGAGAAAAAAGATGAAGAAAAAGAATGAAGGCAAAGTGATTACTTATATGGTTTGGGATGGTGATTTCAAAGTTGAAGGCTCTAAGTGCAATCACTATTGTTTTCCAACTTGTCATCCTGCACAGGTTGAAGAAGAAAACAAATATGGTTGTTTGAATAAGGAACATTATACTTATATTCAGGGAGATTTTGTTCCTATTGTAGAGTGTGGTGGAAATCCTGAAAATTGTGATATAGTAATAAGGAGAACCAAAGAATTGATCAAAATTGGAATTAAGGAGATAAAAGTTGGACATAAGTGAAATTATCAGTAGAGTTTCAAGCAAAACAGGTCTTACAGCTTATCAGGGTGACGATTCAAGACTTGAAGTTGAGTTAATTCCATTTGGAATACCCCAACTTGATTTTGCAATAGGTGGTGGACTTCCTAGAGGGCGTGTTATAATTATGGAAGGTGATTCACAAAGCGGAAAAACTTTCCTTGTTCAGTTAGCTATAAAGGGAGCTCAACGAAAAGGACTTAGTTGCGTATATATCAATGCAGAACAAAAATTCGATCCTAGTTGGTTCTATCGCTCTGGAGTAAATATTGAAGAATTAGTTGTTGTTGAAGGCAACATAATGGAAGGAACTTACGATGCAGTAATTTCACTTATAGAGGGTGGAGTGGGAATGATTGCTATTGATAGTCTTGCTGCATTAGTTCCTGCGTCAGAAGCTGACGAATCAATGATGCAACAGTTCATGGGACTACAGGCAAGGGTAAATTCTAGAGCTTTTAGAAACATAGCAACTGCTCTCTCGTCTAGTCAAACTACTTTGGTATGTACCAATCAAAAACGAAGTGGTATTGGAACTTTTGCTAAGGATTTTAATCCTGGCGGAAATTCTCCAATTTTCTATGCTTCTATGATATTAAATGTTAGGCGTAGGGACTGGATTGAAAATGGTAAGGATGATAGAGTAGGGTTTAGAATGGCTGTAAGGGTTACTAAGAACAATGTTTACATTCCTTGGAAAGAATGTGAAATGCCGTTCTACTTTACTAGGGCAGAAATTGATCTTGTTGAGAGCGTATGCGAGCTTGCTGTAGAGAAGGAAATAATAGAAAAAGGTGGTTCTTGGTTTACATGGGGCGATGAAAAGATACAAGGTCTCAAAAATGTGGTTGATTATTTCAAGGAAGATGACGAAGCGTTCGCAGAACTTTCAAAGGAATTGTTGCAAGGGGATGCGGAGGTTGAAGAGGTAGAGGAGGAAACTGAAGAAAATGAGGATGCAGATTAAGATTTATTACCCGTCAGAACAAAGTCGTATGGCTAAAGTTCTGATGGAAGAAAATTCTGAGTGGACACTTACCGAAATAGGGAAGGCTATGGGTGTCGGCAGGGAAAGAGCAAGACAACTATTGTTGGCGGAGGGTATTTCTATTAGGAAATACAGGGGCATCAAATATGAAAAAGAAAGAATATGCCCTTCTTGTGGCGGGATAAAAGCTGTCGAAAGTAATATTTGTTCTAAGTGTTATAAAGAACAACACAATGTGACTTTCGTATGTGAAGTTTGCGAAGAGGAGTTCACAAGATATAAATCTCAGGCTGAAAGGGATGGTGGTAATACACCGAGGTTTTGCAGTCGAACTTGTCAAGGTGTCTGGTTAGGTACTCAATACGGTTTTAAAGGAGAGAAACTTGGGCAGATGGATCAAGGGCAACGACACGAGTCGGACGACGAACACAAGCGGACAGTTGAAGCTGGAAAAGTGGATTAGGGAACTAGGCTTCATAACTGAGCTAGAAAAAGAATTTCCACCTTATTGGGCTGACATTTACTTACAAGAGGTCCATGTTGCTGTAGAATATGACGGAGCTCAGCATTGGAAAAAAAAGGATCGTAAGAAGGATGCCCATTTAAAGGAAGAATATTTGCTTCCTGTACTCCGTATCAATAAGTTATCCCCAAAGGAAGAAATTGTGTTGGAGATACGCAATTTCATCGAAGAACATATTGAAACAAAACCTAAGAGGAAGTGGACATATGAACGCAGAGCTTTCTGACGTTTCTGCAAAATTATTGGGAAGTCGCTATTCGATAAAGGACTTAGATGGGAATATTATAGAAACAACTGATGAAGTATTTTGGAGAGTGGCGAACGCTGTAGCTGGTGCTGAAAAGAAATCGGATAGAAAGAAGTGGGCAAAAATATATTTCGATATGATATCTAGTTTGGAATTCGTTCCTAACAGTCCTACTATCGCAAATGCTGGTAGACCATTAGGGCAGCTCTCTGCTTGCTTAACAGGTGATACTATTATTCATACGCTTGCTGGCGAATACAGTATTAGGGACTTGTCTGAAAAGTATACTGACGACAGAAGGTTCCTAACATACAGTTGTGATGGTGGGCAGTTAAGAGTTGGTTCAGCTTTTGCACCAAGACTTACCAGAAAAGACGCTGAAGTATATGAAATCATTATGGAAATTGGTGATATAAAATATGCTAATAACGAGAAGTTTAGATTAAATACAAATGTAGTTGAAGACGGTATTGTTAAAATCAAATTAACCGAAGATCATCTCGTCATGATGCGTGACGGAACATACAAGGCTGTTCGCGATTTAGGAATCGGTGACTCTATTATGCCTTTTAATCATAGGTATAATGGAAATATGTCAGGCAATAGTGACAGACTTGTTGTATATAAAGACATAGATGCTACTCCATATAAAGCACATTGGTTTGTTTGGGAAGAGTTTTTTGGTGAAATAGCAAATGGTAATATTCACCATGTTGATGACAACTTTTTAAATAATGATCCGAGTAATTTAGAAGACTTAACACACTCTGGTCATTCTTCGCACCATTGGAAAACAAATAACCCAATGTGGAAAGAGGAAGTGGCTAAAAAGATTTCTGACCGAATGATTGGCAATAATAGGGCGGTGGGTTCTATAAGAAGTGATGTTTTTAAACAAGCGGTAAGCATTAACAATGGAATGAAAAATCCAGAGAATGTTAACAAGGCTTTGTTAACTAGGGCATTCAAGGTAATTGATAATATGTTAACAGAAGGGGTCGAATTAACTTCTGACAATTATGAAAATTCAAAGCCTCAAAGGTGTCCTTCTGTTTATTCAATGCAACTTCGTGAGGTAATAGCTGACTTTGAAGATTTACTTGATAGATATATGAGTATTAGAGGGGCTTTAACTAATCACAGAATAATTGCTATCAAGCAAGCTGGCAAGGATGACGTATATGACATGTCTGTCGACGACTATCATAACTTTGCCGCAAACGGAATTTTTGTGCATAATTGCTTCGTTTTGCCTGTAGATGACTCCATGGAACAGATATTTGACACGGTGAAGTATACTTCTCTTATTCATAAAACTGGTGGAGGTACTGGATTTTCGTTCTCACGTCTGAGACCGAAGGGTAGTCCTGTTGGCTCTACTGGTGGGGTTGCGAGTGGTCCTATTTCTTTTATGACAGTTTTTGATGCTGCTACTGACGTTATCAAGCAGGGCGGTTTCCGAAGGGGAGCCAATATGGGAATATTGGATTCGTGGCATCCTGACATCGAAGATTTTATCGATTGTAAAATAGGTGGTGATACTTTTAGCAATTTTAATCTTTCAGTAGCAGTAGATGATGAATTCATGGAAGCTGTAGAAACTAACTCTGAATATATGTTAAGCGATCCTAAAACTAAGGAGCCTGTGTCTACGATTAATGCTAAAGAGTTGTTTGACAAGATAGTTGAGAATGCTTGGACCATTGGTGATCCGGGATTAATCTTTATTGATGAAATAAATGATGGAAATCCTACTCCACACCTTGGAAGGATCGAGTCAACAAATCCTTGTGGCGAACAGATACTTTTACCTTATGAAAGTTGTAACCTTGGTTCTGTCAATTTATCCAAAATGATTTGTTATAATACTGATAGTAGGCGTTATGAAATAGATTATGATAAACTTAGGGAAACGGTTATCAATGCCGTCCGCTTTTTGGATGATGTAATTGATGTAAATAAGTATCCCATTCCTGAAATTGAGGAAATGACTAAAAAGTCAAGGAAAATTGGTTTAGGGGTAATGGGATTTGCTGACGCATTGATCATGATGGAAATACCTTACGACTCAGATGAAGCTTTGAAAGTAGCTAGGAACTTTATGGAGAGTATTAGGGATTATGCTTTCGGTGCTTCTGAAGAGTTGGCTATTGAGAAAGGTAACTTCCCTGCATTTGAGGGTAGTACGGATGAACGGAATGGTTTTATGCGTAATGCTTCTAGAACTACAATTGCTCCTGCTGGAACCATAAGTATGATTGCGGATT
>Ga0114919_10004104_pt1 | contig 11698 bp, 4 predicted proteins | sample BlataG_FD_88682 | JGI IMG/M metagenome (GOLD analysis project Ga0114919, IMG submission 88682) | Deep subsurface microbial communities from Black Sea to uncover new lineages of life (NeLLi) - Black_00105 metaG | ecosystem: Environmental > Aquatic > Marine > Oceanic > Sediment | place: Atlantic...
ATAATAGCAATTCGGGATATGGAAGGCTTATCCCCTTTAGAGACATTCATTGAGTTGGTTGCTTTTGAGAGAACGAAGTATTATAGGTCATTCTTGACAAGGCAGTTGGACACTGTATTAATGAAAAACATTGACACCTGTCTACTCCGACAAGGAAAAGGTAGGCGAAATGAGCGACGCTGGCATATTGGAAGTCGCTTGTTAGAGATGTTGGTGCAAATTGCTGTCCTGGAACCATCTGTGGATTATCTGGGAATAGGTTTCCATTCAAAACCGATTCTGATTGATGAATTTGTTGATTGGGTGAAGGAAAGATATGGGTTGGTTCTTGTGCCGGATTGGCCGGATGCAACCATTCAAGATTATGAAGCCTTTAATACCAATGTGCGACAACTCAAAGGACGCTTAAGGGAAATTGGTTTTTACGTAGATCTAAGCGATGCATACAATGCCCAAATTATCCGACCACGTTATGTGATTTAGTTTACAAGATTGAGATCCTATGATGATCATACAAGATTTGCCCCGTGAAGAAATTGACCGCCTACTGTCGGAAATTGTAAAGAACAATATTATCCAAAGATTGTCTGATAGCCGTCCAGGTCATTGCTTGCGAATCAGCACCTTGCCCGAAAAGGTGATGATAGATTTGTGTGCAGAATTAAATCAGAATGGTAAAGAAGCAGATGTCGTATTATTGCTTGGCCATAATCAACACCCTTCACAAGCCTGGCAAATAACCTCTTCTCGCCTCATCGAATTACGCAACGCAGAAGAGCGACCGTTATTGGTATTTATTCCACCAGGTCTGAAAGCAGCAGCAGAAGATTCTTTTGATGTAAGCACATTTGTTGAAATTGATTTAGGCGATATGCCTGTTCGTTTACAAAAGCAACTCAGAGAACAGCTTCCGGATGAATTAAGATCTCTCACGGATCGGGTTGTTCATTATCTCACGAGAGTCGAACGTAACGTTAATGCAGATGATGTTGTCCGATATTACCTTACCCTTCTAAAGAATGAAGCGACAAAAGAAGCAGCGGGAGGTGCAATTTATCAGGTGAATTTAATTCCGGATTTTACACTATTCGATATCCCGGAACGAATTGAACAAAGATTGGATCGTAATGCTGTTTCTTTACATACCTTGGTGGAGAGCAACCAGCCTTTATTGGGGCGGATCCATGAACTTCGTTTAAAGCCTAATACACTTCAAACAGACTTATATAATTTCCTTAAGGGAAAAGCGACTGATGCAGTGAGCAAATGGGGTAGATTGATTGCAACCGACTCGATATCAAGAAATTTGTCCTTTGATCAATGGCCTTTCGAGGGTGAGGTCATTGACCGCGATCAGCTTTTACTTTATGTAGATGGGCTGGATTTACCTTCCAGGGATAAAGATGCACCTATCGGGCCAGATAACCCCCTCTACTTAGATGTCATGAGAACCAGATCAGTCCGATTAAGGTGGGAAACAAATCCCAAACCGTCAACATTACCAGATTTGGCCTATTTTCGCATTGAGATTGTCAGCTCAGAAGGAGCAGTATCATGGGAGAGCAAGAATTTCCGTAATAGCGCTAGCACTCGAGCGTATAGAACGAAGAGACTTAATATTGCGGATTTTCGACACCAAGTTGAGGATGGGCTTTACTATTTCCGTATTCGTGCATATTCGGAAAGTGGAGAAATCCTGAATGAAGAAAATGCTGAGGAACATCCAGAAGTATTAAGAGATCACTACAACCCAGAAGGAAAACGTATCTATGAAAGTGAAGATGTGTGGTTCTGGGTCGACGAAGATGCGCCACCCCCAGCTGAGCCGCAACGGAATATAGTAATTAATTCATTTTTAGATGCTAAACTACAGGTTCAATTTGCGGCAATTGATCGTGGAGACGACCCATTCAGTGACAGATTGATCCCAAGACCAGAAAAAACTGGTTGGGCAACTGCAAAAGGGAAGCGTGCAGAAGCGATCTATAACATCGTATACGATGCTCAAGCTCGTTTTACCTTCCCTGTCAGTAATTTATTACGACGGATCGAAAGCGATACATTAACGCACCCGGATATGCTGGGACGATGGCGATTAAACTTTTTAGACGGTGAAACCCTCTTTTCAGTCCAGCCTATGGTTCGCCAATTTCGTAACATTAAACGGGTGCCGGACAGGTTTATCCAAGCTCGCTCTGCTGTTTTCAATGTAATTCGTGGGGATGGTGATAATTTAACCTCCACTGTGGACTTACTTCAATTCGATGATCTTATTCAAGATTATGCAGATGCATATAGCGATTGGTTGGATCACATTCAGAAGTATTTCGATGAGCAAGCCATTCTTGAAGAAGATGGACGAAGGCGTACAGCGCCGATTTTCCTAGATTTAGATACAGTTGAAGTGATCTTACCTAACGGGACCTCATCCCCAGATCGAGTCTATTTACTAGCACCAACTCATCCTATCCGCCTGTTGTGGCATCTTCAACTCGCACAGATGGCACAGACGTGGATTAAATCCGCAATACAGGATGGTCGAGGTGAGGAGTTACTACCCCAAGCTGTCCGACTTTTTCTGCGTCAAGGTTTGATTCCCATAAACTTACCCCCGATGATCCGCTCAGCCAGGGATAGCTACCCAGAAGGTGTTTCTCATTTCTATATGGAGCAAGGACCACTGAATCTATTTTGGAATATGTTCGTTCGAGAAGATTCCCGTGATAATCGCGCTTTGAGAGCAAGAGTCCAAAAAGCCTTAGGGATAAGCCGCCAGAGTTCTACAATAAATTCAATAGGCACAATTAGCAAGGAAGTACTTACTCAGAAGTTTAGCCGTTATCTTATGCAACACCCATATGTTCAGTTATTCAAAATCAATGCGTTTAATCCAGGAGATGCAGCACTGATTGTTGATGCAATTTTAGGTGTTGAAAAAGCCCGAACCAAACAAGGACTACCTCTATTACGTTATGAACTGAGGTTATTTAGTCAAAGCAGCGGTCTGGTTGATATTGGTGAAGCTTTCGATGATCTAGTGAACCCTGAGCGCCAAGTAAGCCCAGAGGCTGATGCGTTCGCGATACCTAGCCAAAATCACTTATTTCCAAAGCTGCGTTTTAGTCGTAACAGCTTCAGTGACTTTTTCAAGAAACCTGAAGACTACGAAGCTCATATAACAATCCTCCACGATGTGTTCCCTATCAACGTGGAACTTGGAACATTGCATTCTGGAAGATCAAGTTATGTTCATGGATTAATTCAGGAACAACTAACAGAGTTCACGGGCGATCAACAACATTATGCCTGGCAAAAACAGCTAATTCCAAAAGCTTGCCAAGAATTACCCGGTGATCAATCCCAAATCAGTAAAAAAATCGCGTTGTTGTTAAGCCAAGTTAGCAATCTACAAGCATCAATTGCAGTAGGGAAAAAAGTTGATAATGTTGTGCCCACACTCAAGCTAAAGCTCGCAATTCAGGATAAGAACCTGCTTTATCAAGTTCATGCAGTCTCAGATTGGGTTTTCATTATCGATCGCCATTTAGGCTTGGAATATTTTGACAGTGAACTCAGTCCGGATCGTATTGCATATTTATTGGATTTCGCCCCCGAATTCGGCAATACTGATACGGATCGTCTCTTATTAACCACTCGATCCATTGATGAAATCATTCGGCTTATCCATCCGATTCTTGAAGACTACGATTTGCTGACAGGTGAGGGTGTAGAAACTTTCTTTCTACAACTACTGCGCTCATTAAGTGGTCGCTTGGCTTTTAAATTGCTTGCCTCACCCACTCAAGTGAGCGAAGCGCTGGGACTTGCAATGGCACGGTTATTCCTCGAACAATATGGATTACTTGATGATTCCATTGTTTTACCGCTTGACGCTCATAGCGCGTTATTCATTGAAGCCGGGAAAGAAGTACCTCTAGAGACCGATATTTCTCTACAGAGAGGGGATTTGTTGCTTGTTAATTGCGATCCAGCTTCGCGTTTAATACGATTCCACATAATCGAAGTGAAATGGCGTGCGAATCTGGGAGACTTAAGCGCATATGTATCACTTCGTCAGGATATCGAAAAGCAAATAATGGATAGTGACGAGGCTTTACGTATACATTTTGACCCCCATAATCGTGTGCCCGATCGCGTAGATCGACAAGTGAAGACAAAAGAGCTTATTTCTTTACTGCTATTCTATCTTGAGCGATCGCGTCGCTATGGTTTGATCAGTGGAGAAACAGCAGCTTCACTCCGGCCATTTATTGAGAATCTGGATGAAGGCTATCAAATTACTTGTGCTGGTACAGGGGTCATTTTTGATATGAGTCATCAGGAAATTTCTGATGATATCGAACATGCAGGACTGGCGTTTTATCGTATTGGTCACGATTATGTCCGTAGGCTTCTAGATAATGGCCTGCGAAGAAAAATCCTTCTGCAGGAGCAAGTTAAGCAGAAAGTTGCAACCATAGAGGATGCCGAACTAAGACGAGAAACTCGGGAAAAGATTGTCCGTAACACATCGATGAGGGAGGATAAAAGCTATCACCGGATACGATCACAATTTCGCACACCTATCTACAAAAACGATATCAATAGAGAGGAAGGTGAATTGGTTGAACAAGAAACTTTAAATGTAGAAATCCCTCAGCCGGAAGAGCTTGGGGAGATTTCTTCGAAAGACAGCCTAGAAAAAGAAGTACAGATTCAAGATTCCGTGGAAACACCTGATCTCAAGGAAGCCGTGATTTCAGAACCTCCTCCAATTGAAGAAGTTTTTCCTGAAGAAGAATATAAACCGGTGAGTGATGTTCTCCTGGGAGACACGTATCCCTCAGATCAATATGGTTTATTGGGACGCGCTGCTGGAAAGATTGTTGCTTTGGATCTAAATGGCACAAATACGATCAGTCTCTTTGGTGTCCAAGGTGGGGGAAAATCGTACACAGTTGGAAGCATCGTCGAGATGGCGACACAATCCATACCAGGAATAAATTTTCTTCCTTCACCGCTGGCAACTGTAATCTTTCACTATCACGAAAGCCAGGATTATCCACCAGAATTTGTTTCCATGTTGAATCCAAATAAAAATGAAGAACAAATCCGTGAACTAATCAATGAGTACCATGCACAGCCTCAAGGTTTGGATGATGTCATCTTGTTGACCTCAGCAGATAAATTAATGCAACGAAAGGCAGAATTTTCCTTCCTCAAAGTAGAACCAATTTACTTTAGCTCTAGTGAATTGTCGTTTAAGGATTGGCGCTTCTTGATGGGTGTAGCAGGGAATCAGATGTATATGAAGCAAATAAATATGATTATGCGGCAATTAAGAGATCGACTGACATTAGCAACTTTGCAGCAGGAGATCGAAGACTCACCTCTGAGTGATGCTCAAAAACATATCGCGCGTATTCGCTTAAACTTTGCCGCTCAGTTTATTCAGGATAACCGTCAATTAGAAAATGTGCTCCGTCCAGGACGATTGATTATCGTTGATTTACGAGATGAATTTATTGATAAAGATGAAGCATTAGGCTTGTTCGTGGTCATGTTGAATATATTTGCCAATGCTGGCAGGGAAGAGAGCTTCAATAAGCTAATTGTCTTTGATGAAGCACATAAGTATATGGATAATCCTGATTTGACGGGGCATATTGTTGATGTGATTCGGCAGATGCGGCATCAAGGTGTATCCGTACTAATTGCATCACAAGATCCACCATCGCTTCCAAATGCAATTATTGAACTGTCTTCATTAGTGATTCTTCATCGTTTCAATTCACCTCAATGGTTGAAACATGTTCAGAGGTCAGTAACTGCCTTGGCTGACTTGACACCTGCAGAGATGGCGTCACTTCGTCCGGGCGATGCATATGTATGGGCAACCAAGGCTACTGAGAGGATATTTAATCAAAAAGCAGTCAAAATGAGGTTCCGGCCCAGGGTGACTCAGCATGGGGGCGAAACGAAAAAGGCTGTTTAGTTCATTGTTTGGAGACAGATGTTTCAAATACTACATTTCTCAGATTTACATCTTGAAAGACCCTTCAAGACTGGTTCTATACCATCTTCCTATGGAACCTGGCGTCGACAGGACTTGAGGGCGACATTAGGTCGCGTCCTTACCCTGGCGCGGGAAAAAAAAGTTGATGTAGTTACGATTGCTGGTGACTTATTTGAACAAGTATACGTCATGCCTGAGATGGCTGGATTCTTGTCGAGTCAGTTTAGCAAAGCTGCACCAATAAGATTAATTATTACACCTGGTGAAAATGATCCTTACACAATTGGATCTTTATACGAGTTAACTCGATGGCCCGAGAATGTCACCGTAATAAAGCAAAGTCACCTAACAAAGATAGAACTGACGGGTGAGATTACTCTTTGGGGCGCAGCTTGTCCACCAATGAAAGAAGAAAAATTATTTGAGGATTTAAATTTAAATATAAATAAAACAAATATTTTGCTCTTACACGCATACTGCACTGATAGCAAATCCCAATATAACGAGACGATTTATTCAATTGAGCTCAACAGCATTCGAGAAGCAGGTTTCAATTTTGCGTTATTGGGGTCTTCTCACCAATCAGAAACGATCCCAATTGATGCTCCAGTTTGTGCGTTCCCCGGGAGCCCTGAGCCATTCGATTATGAGAGCGAGAATGGTGGACACCATCTAGTTTTACTTAATATCAAAGATGGTATGTGTTCGCCTGAACTAATTCCAATTAGCAGATGGGGTTACCTGACTAAAACGGTTCACATAAAGTGTGACCAAACTGAATCTCAGGTGATTAGTACAATTGAAAAAATAATTCTAAAGTCAGTGAAAAAGGGTGATGATCAAAAAGTAATCCAGATAAAACTAATTGGAGATCCAGATTTAGATTTGAACATTGAACAGATTTTGTCCCAAATAAAGACTAAAGTATTCATTGAATTTGTCGTGGATATTCCTACGCATTTTGATTTAGATAAACTAGCCCAAGAGCAAACGGTTCGTGGAACACTTGTGAAGCATTCCTTAGAACGTGTTGATGTTCTAACCAGCGCTCAGGAGAGAGAGAAAGAACAAAATGCACTGATGTATGCTCTTCAGGCATTAGAAGGTAGACAGATTAGACCGCTATGAAAATCGTTAAAATTCAACTCGAAGGATTCGGTAAACTTGTTGATCGATCTTACGAATTTGGACCTGGGTTTAACTTGATATTTGGGGCGAACGAAGTGGGAAAGTCGACACTGCAGCAGGCTATACTGGCACTCCTATTCGGTTTTTTCGAGGAGGGAAGGATAACAAAGGCTAAACGCGCTGTGCAGGACTCAATGAAACCTTGGGAAGTAAATGCATCATACGCAGGTTCACTAATTTATTGTCTGGATGATAGCAGAAACTTCAGAATAACGCGCAGATTCCTGCCTGAAGCTGAGACAGTAGTGTTTGCTCTACCACATGGCGAGAATATATCATCTCAATTTAAAATCGCCGACCAAGGACGGTTGTTTGTTGCTGACCACCAATTAGGTATGAATAAGAGTGTTTTTGAAAATACATGTTTTGTGCGTCAAGCAGAGCTGATTGCGTTAGATTCATCAGCCACTGCCATTACTGAAACTTTGATGCGCTCATCAGCAACAACTTCTATGGACACAACAGTGAATGACGCATTATCCATTTTAGAAACTACCATTCGAGAAGAAATAGGCTCTCCGCGTGCCTATACAAAGCCTTTGGCTCAGGCTAATAAGCGACTATTACAATTAGAGGAGGAACGTTCGCAGGTCTTAGAGAAACGTCGTGAATTATTCGATATGTTTAGAGAATTGAACCAGAGCGAAGATCGATTGGAAAAGCTTAATGCGGAAATTAAATTAAATACATATTTACAAACTATGGCCTATTATATAAATATGAAATCCCAGCTAATTTCGATAGATGAGGTTACCTCAGAAGTAACACAAATGTCAGAAGAGATTATGGAATGGGAATGTTGGGTTGAATTTCCTGTTCATTTAAGAGATGATGTCCTGAGATGGAACACAAATCGTAAACACTATCAAAATGAGTGCCGAGAAAGAGAACTAATAGCGAGTGAAGCAACACTATTACTAAAAAAAATTGAAAATACAATTTGTGCTCAAGAGGAAATAATCAAGGATTTTGATGATGCTAGGGATGTCTCACTTGAGGAATTACCAAGTATCCAGAAAATAAAAAGCCAGATGGAATTTGAAACGAGCAATATCAAGTTATGTAAAAATCGGCTGAATAATGCAATAAATGCTTTACAAGAGGAGAAGGATAAGGCTCAATTTGATCAAGTTTTGCTTGACAAGGGTTTAACAATAACCGATCTTGCGGAAATGGAACAACAGCTAATTTCCAATAGAGAAAGAATAAACAACACAAAAGTCAGGCTTGATATTAATCACTCTGAATGGAATAGGGTTGGAATGAGTGAGGTTGAGTATTCTGAGCTTGAACGCTTTGTTCAAGAAATTGATTCTGGGATCCGACCTGCACCAAAACCAAGAAAGGGATGTAGATCCATATTAATGGGAATTCTCAGTAGGAATGGTCAAGAGGCTGACCTGACTCCTTCAGAGGAAACAATATATAAACAAATAAAACCGATCTACACAAACTATCGCCAGGCACAATTGGATTATGAATCATCTCAAGCTACTCTTTCAACTTTTGAAACCGAGATCAAAGACAAATTGGGAAATCAAATTACGGAACCAATAAAACCATCGATATTTCTAGATCTAATGACGAAGCTTGAGAAATCAATTGAACATCAAGCTTCACTTAGGCAATTACAAAAAACAGTAACAAACTTACAAAGCGAGGTTGAGCAAGCTTCTCAACGATATGATCAGGTTAGGGATACTATGGAAACTAAGCTAGCAGGATTGGGATTTATTACTACTGATCTACAATCCGCGATTCAATCCTTTGAATCGCAATGTGAGAGAAAATACAAGCTTGAAAAACTTGAGGCTGAGGTAGAACGGTTAAACTTGAAAGTAGAAGAATATGAACGTGATATTTCTGATTGGAGATCATCAAAAGCATCTCTTAAAGAAGTTGAGGAAGTAATACTCAATCTGATGTTGGAAGCAGGAATTGATTGTGATAGTATGACAATAGAAGAGGCGATAAGCGAATTTGAATTTGGTGTGAAAAATCATCAGAAATGGGAAATAACCAAAACATCTCATGAGGACGCATTGAAACGTCAACGTCTACTACTCGAAGGACAGGACCGAAACCAACTACAGGATAATGTTAACCAGTTAGCTGAGAATATCAATACTATCCAAAAAGGTTTTCCCGAGTGGGTGTGCTTGCTACCAGAAGAGAGTTATCGAGATTACGACGCAATTATTAAAAAACTAAATCGCAAGCAGGATGAATTACAAAAAGAACAGCTCCGTTTAAAGGACACAATCCAGCGTATTTCTAATAGCTTACGAAATCTAGCAGAGATTGATGAACAGATCCACAGTGTAAGGTTAGAATCAACAAACTTGAACAATTCAGAGTCGAGTTAGAACTTGCTAGAAATTCTCTGAGCCTGACAACACAAGAGTATCAAAAGCAATTCGCCCCCAGAATTGAGCAATTAATGAGTGAAAGCATTAGCCGAATTACTCAGAAACGATACTCATTTATAGATATCGATCCTGGAAATCTTGATGTGTCTCTTGTGGCCCCAGAGCTTGGAAAGGGAGTGATGGTTGATAGCTTGAGTACGGGAACAAGGGATATGGTCTATTTGATGCTAAGGATAGCCATTGCCCAGTATATGAGCCGAACAGGAGAAAAACTACCACTTTTACTTGATGATCCGCTGGTACATTTTGATTCACAGCGTTTACAAGAAGCATTAAATTTACTATTGGAGCTATCTGATGAAACTCAAATTTTGCTGTTTACGAAGGATGAATTGATAAAGACTTGGATTCAAAAGGAGCTCAATGAATCAGCTAACCTTATTGTGTTAGCTTAGATAAGCCAATTATTTGAACAAACAGGCGTTTACATAACTCTAGGATTAATTGAAGGATTTAAAGCAGAAGAAGCTTTGGTTATATTCGAGGTCAGTGAGGAAAAAATTACCAGGGTGGATATGTGCATGCCGGGGCTGTTCGGGGGCAGGCTCACCGGAGAAGTTCCGGAATGAATAAATTCCCTAAATTCGAACTTTATCTGGATCAGGTGATCCAGAGTGAGCGAGTGTTCATTCTGTGAGAGTCCATAAGGTTCTCTTTCATTGAACATAAGGATTTAATTTTCAAAGGAATAAATAATTTACATACAGTGTATATTCTATATACTTAATTGACGGAGTGATAAAAGATGATTACAGTATGAGTAGAAATTACCAATAAGGATAAGAGGGTTGGAGCAATGGTCAAAGCTCTTGCAGTTGATGTGGCAGGTTTCCAGGCGGTACAAGGCACAACAAATGAATTTCGCGGAAATCACGGATACTACATATTTCACTTGTGTAACGATAATCAAGAGAAAGATTTTCGAGAGACCGTCTCTAAATATATTGATAATAACCTCGCTGTGGTAGTTGATTGAATTTTTCGGGTTCACCCTAACCTGTAGACATAAACTCAATCTTAACGCAACGCCTAACAGCGGATGAGCTAGAATGTTCGATACAACGAGGACGAGATATGATTGTAGCAATTGACGTAGATATCATCGGCCTCTTGCGCAACATTTCAAGAAACCCATTATCAAATATTATGGCACAATTACCTCATTCCGATATAAACCTAAGTTTCCTCAAGAGCATGGTTGGATAGACACGAATAAGTTTGAAACACTATTGAAATCGAGCTCCTAGAAGAGTTTCTTTCTCTTAATATCATAGGTGTTAATTCTGCCGAGCTCCCCTTCTCCCAATCCATAATTCCTTTCAATATCAATTATTAGATCGTGAACCTTGCCCTGACGTAGGTTCTTATAAGTGTTGTCGTAATAAGAGCTGGGGAACATATAAGCGGTCGAGAAAGGTATAAACTTATTTAGTAACGAAATGAATTCTCGCGTCACCGGAAATTTTACCGCTGCTACAACAAAATCTCCAAGGGCATAAGATAGATTAACGGGGTTTGATCTTGATGCAAAAATTCCATGTTGCGTATGTGCTCTTAAACTAAGAGATGTTTGATAACACCTTAGATCACACCATTTAGAATTTTCGCCAACGACAACACCGTGATTATCGGAGATGCTCTCCCTGTCCATAGGATCCTCTAAGCGCAAGAAATATATCCATCCAAATTCTTCCAAAGATCTGGGAACATATTGAAAGGGCTCGCTGTTACTTCGATTGTGGCATGCGAACCACAAAGCGATAAATAAGTTATCCACTAAATCCAACCAAGGTGTTCTAATACCATAATGCTGAAGGATTGCCCCTCCAATCTCCCCTTGAAATCTCTTTAGATTATTCACATTTCTGATTGCTGAGACCAACTCTTCATACGCCTCATATCGAACTTGAATGTTATTTTGTGTGCCATCAATATTACGGCACATAGATGGCTGCATTCTCGGATAATCGTTCGATTGGCCTCTCATGAATACTTGATAACCTTTCAAAGGCTGGCCGAGTTTGTGTTTTAAATGGCCCGCGAGCCTAGCCAATACAATTGGATC
>Ga0114919_10004105_pt1 | contig 11697 bp, 11 predicted proteins | sample BlataG_FD_88682 | JGI IMG/M metagenome (GOLD analysis project Ga0114919, IMG submission 88682) | Deep subsurface microbial communities from Black Sea to uncover new lineages of life (NeLLi) - Black_00105 metaG | ecosystem: Environmental > Aquatic > Marine > Oceanic > Sediment | place: Atlantic...
GATGATAATTGATTGTTTCTAGCGTTAAGTTTTTGTAGCGATTTAAATGAACCAATAGAATCAGGTAATTTTGTCAATTTATTATGTCCTAGATATAATACTTCCAGAGAAGGGAGTGAATCAATTAATGGATTAAAAACTTCCAATTGATTGTTACTTAAATCTAATGTTTTAAGACTTTTTAAAAATTTTAATGAATTAGGCAATTCAATTAATTTATTCTCGCTTAAATCCAAGTACTTAAGAGAAGAAATATCACCAATGGATTCCGGTAAAACAGTTAAATCATTAGCCTCCAAATATAATTCTTTAAGTGACGAGAGCTTACTTATTGATTTTCTTAATGTCGTTAAATGATTTTCACTTAAATCTAACACTTCTAATGAGGTTAAAGAGACTATTTCTTCAGGAAAGATTGATAATTTATTTCCACGTAGATACAATGATTTAAGGTATTGTAATGATTTTATTGAACTTGGAAGAGTTTCTAAATTACATGAAAAAAGACCTAAACTACTTATATGACCTTCTTTAACAAGAAATCCAACATTATGATAGTGAATCTCATTAAGGTCTGGGATTGGTTCACCAAGAATTTCTTCAAATGCCTCAATTACCTTTTTTTCCTCTTCTGGAATAACGCCTTCAGAATTCTCTTTTTCAGACATACAAACTTTCTTTAGTAAAAGATCATTGAATTTTTAGTAAAAGTTCATTAATTACTATTTAAATTGGTTTTAAAAAATAATAAAATATGCTCATATTTATTTTTAATATAATTACAATATAGCTAGTAGAATTAAAGAAATTTCAGAATAAAAAAAAAAGAAAAAAAAATACTATTTAAAAATCAATATCCTTACCTTCAAATGCATAGGTAAATAGCTTTGTATAATCCTCTGTGTCTGGTGCCCGAGGACTCATAACCGAGCTTGAACTTTGATAGCATAGAGAAATTAATTTATCTATATTCTTTTCAAAATCTTCTTTAGCAATACCTAAATCCTTAAAATTTCCGGGAATACCACATGCTTTCTCAAGTTCTTTAATCTTATCAATTACTGTATAAGCCGCTTTTTTGTCATCATCAGACCAATTAGCCCAGCCTAATTGTTTTGCCAATTTTCCATAAATTGCAACGGATATATCTTTTTCATCAGGATTGTTAAGGCAGTAAGCAAGAACATATTTACAAAAGGTTCCAACTGTTAATCCATGAGGTGTATGAAATACAGCACCCCAAGAATGTCCCATTGCGTGCCCAATGTGGACTTGCGAATTGCCGAAGCATATACCCGCGATATTTGCTGCTTGATGCATATAATCTCTGGCTTCTATGTTTTTGCCATCCTTAACCGCAATCGGCAACCATTTAAAGATAAGTTCTATAGCTTTTAAACCCATCGCGTTGGAATATTCATTTCTCCAGTCCGCTGCTATACCCTCAATTGAATGCGCTAAAGCATCAAAACCTGTAGCAGCAGTTAGCTTTGGAGGCATTCCAATAGGGAAAATAGGATCTAAAATTGCAAAAATAGGTATTAGACCCTTATGCACCTGTTCTAATTTAATCCAAACATCTTGTTCATATCGAGATACAATAGTTGCCCATGTAGCTTCTGAACCTGTTCCAGAAGTCGTTGGAATCGCAACCAATGGCGCTTTTTTGCCCAGACTTTCTAATGCATCATTGAATGGATGAAGATCATTAATTGTAAAATCAGGATATTCGTACATTGCCCAAATTGCTTTAGCGGAGTCCATGACAGATCCTCCTCCAAGAGCAATAATAATATCTGGAGAATACGCATTGCATTGATCTTTTCCTTTCAAAATATCTTCTTCATGCGGATCTGGTTTTACCTCTAGGAAGGTTTCGTATTTCTTACCATATTGGGTTAATTTATCAGTTAACATTTTAACAAATCCTAACTCTTCGATCGTTTTATCCGCTATTATAAAACATTTCTCTCCAACAATCTTCTCCATGTAATTAAGCGCATCTTCACCAAATATAACTTTGGGTGAATAAAAATACCACATTTCTTTTCCACCTAGTTTCTATAACCTTATTTGATTGAAATTGTTTAAATTCTTATTAAATTATCAAATTTTTAATTGATTAAAGTTTTAATTATTTAATAGTAATTCTTCCAATTAGGACAGACAAAGAGTCTGATTAAATATGGATGAAAATCAGAAACAAAATCTTTTTTTAACTTTTAAAGGAGTTTTGGACAGTATAATAGAAGATAAAAAGAAGAAGCCGAAAAACTTGAAAAATATCAATCGGTTTGAAGCGAAAATTAATTTATGTTTACATGTGCATAGAGATGAGTATTTTTGGATGAATTTAATAGCAAAGAACGGCAATTTTACATTATCAAGAGGACAAATCGATGGAGAGCATGATTTAAATCTAATAGTTACCCCGGAGGATATGTTATTCTACTCAAATCGCGAGTATTCAACTTTAGATATGGTAACGAAAAGAAATAAATATGGTTTTAAGAAATTAAGAATCCAAGCGGGTACTTCAGGGCATAATGTAGGATTATTATTGAAGCTTCCGAAAGTTTTAGTTCTAGATAAAGAAGAATAAGACAATATGTTGCGATTTTTGCATGAGTTATAAGATATTGAAAAAGAATAGGATCTACTTTTAATTATGTAATAATTTAACGATTACTAACACATATATTAATAAAAATACTATATTTTTCATAAATCAAAGAAATTAATAATTATATTGGATAATAATATAATCAATATATTATTGAAAGAAAGGTAAGAACCATGGATGAACAAAGTAGACAAAACTTATATCAAACATTTCAGAGCGTAATTCAGAGTATCATTGAGGAAAAAAAAAAAGATCCTAAAAAGCTTAAGGAAATTTCAAAATTTGAAGCAAAAATTAATCTTGGATTACAAATCGAAAAGGATTTTTACTTTTGGATGAATATTATTTCAAAAGATGGACGAGTAAGGATATCTAGAGGTAAAATTGAAGGAGAACACGATCTAACTCTACTTGCTGATCCTGAAGATCTTCTCTTTTTTTGTAATGGTGAATACAGCACTCTTTCAATGGTACGGAAAATGAATCGATTTGGGTACAAAAAACTACGGATTAAAAAAGGAACAACTGGTCATAATCTTAGTATGTTGTTAAAATTACCAATAATTCTTCAAATTGATAAGATAAAGGAATAAAAAAAGATCTGAAGTTTACTTACTTTTTAAGTCTTAATTCGTTTATAACATCTGTTAAAACTTTCAGCATTTCTTCGAGATTTTCAAGAGTTATTTCTCCCATATGTCCAATTCTGAATGTTTTATTCACAAGTGAACCATAACCGTTCACAATTCGAAATCCTTTGGTAAGCATTATTGAAACCATTTTAGCATAATCAATATTTAGAGTATTTTTCATTGTAGAGACAGTATTTGACTCATATCCTTTTTCTGGAAATATTTCTAAACCCATATCCCTTGCCCATATTCTTGTTCGTTTTCCGAGTTGTTCATGCCTTTCAAATCTTTTTTCTAATCCCTCATCATCTAGGATATAATCTAATTGTACTACTAAACCTCTTATTTGAGGGATTGGAGGAGTATTAGGCGTCTGATAAACCTTGTTTTTCTTCACTAGTGAAATAAAATCGAAGTATAATCCTCTATTTTCAACCTGATTTGCTTTTTCAATTGCAGCATCTGAAACTGAACAAACAGCTAAACCGGGTGGTAGAGCAAAGCATTTCTGAACTGAAGCCAAACACACATCTATTCCTAATTTATCAACTTCCAACTTAATTCCTGCCATAGAGGAGGTCGCATCAACACATACTAATGCGCCTGAATCTTTTATTACAGGAATAATATCATTCAAAGGGTTATAAACACCAGTGGAGGTTTCGTTTGATTGAAGAACTACAACAGAATACTTGTTTTTTGATAATTCCTCTTTCACAAATTCGGGAGTAATAGGTTTTCCCCATTCCACTCCCGCTTTTATTGCATTCTTTCCATTTGCAACTCCAATTTCATGCCATCGATCACCGAACGCACCGATTGATAAGAAGAGCCCATTTTCATCCTTTTTGAGCAAATTTCTTACACATGCCTCCATTATTCCAGTGGCGCTTGAAGTAAAAATTAAGCACTCGTTCTTTGTAAAAAGTATTTTCTGTAGTCCTTCGATAGCCATTTGGTGCATTTCCGAATACGGTTTCGATCTATGTGTGTCGTTAGGCTTAGCTAATGCTTCCAAAACTCTCTCTGGTACATACACAGGACCTGGAGTAAATAATTTAATTTTCGATCCTTCATCTTTATTAAAATGTATAGACATAATCAAATCATAAAAATAAAACTAACAAAAAATATATAATTTTCTTAACAGAAATTAATAGCGATTTTTAATATGTCTGGAATTTTAATATCTTCAATACTTATATTGAATTTTATTATTTTCAAAAACAAAATATGAATCCAACTTAGATATTTCATCATTTTTAATATTTAATTGATATAAACTCACTTGAATATTACTAATTTGTTTATTAATTCTGACAACTGAAAAGGAGGGAATTCCGCTAGCGATAAATGACCAAGCGCCAGTAACACTTCCTGGATTTATTAATAATATTCCTTTTTTTGTGAGGTACACTTCTTCTTTGTGTGTATGACCTGAAATTAGAATATTGCTATTTTTTTCAATTGCTAACTGCTCCAACTGGTTATGGTCTCCTCGTGGTTGAATCTGTGCTCCATGTGTTAGACCAATATTGAATTCTTTATTTGAATCCAATAAAAGATTTAATTCTTGATAAAGGGGGTAGTTTCTGTTTCCGTTATAGTAATCCATATTCCCTACTACACCAAAGAAAGTCTTTTCAGTTCTACGTTTAAGAAATTGTATGAAATTTGGAGCTTTAATAATATCTCCAGTAAAAAAAGTATAATCAAATAGTTGCTCAGAGGTCAATTCATCCAATTCATGTAATATCTCCTTTCTTATTTCCTTTGCACGATGGGGTATGTGAGAATCCCCAATTAATAGGCAAAACACCATACTATAATCAAAACTCAATTTAATTTATCTTTTTAGGCTGTAAAAAAATAAAATTAAAATTATATCTTTTGAAGGCTTCTGGCCTTCTAAACCCCGTAATTATCTATCATTGGGAAACATTAAGTTTCCCAATCTAGAATATATAAATTATATATTTAAAAGTGAGCGGGAGAACGTTGGGAAATGTAAAAAAAGTAAAAATTTAGAGTCGAAATTCGTCTAGAGAATTCACAATTTTAAATTTTTTAGTAAAGAAAGAAGTAACTTTAAAATTTTTATTTCAATTTTTACTTTTTTTTTTTTATACAAATTTTTAATATTGATTTCGGACAAATTCAGCTAATTTTTTCGCTTTTTCATCCTTTTCAAAGTGATCTCTGATTGGTTCTATTAATTGGTTTAAATATTTTACAACAGCAGGCTTTAAATCAGGTGGATTCAATTTACCTTCTGCGTAATCCTTTTCCATTTCAATATATCCTGAATATTCTATATTCCCCCCATATTTTTCTGTTCTCTCTATTTTAATATTATCAACCAATTCAAAAATTATGTACTTACAATAATCAAGAACTGGATTCTCCACTATTTGTTTTGGAGGGCAATAGGCTTTATTTATTTTGCGTTTTATATCATTTTCAGAATCTAACATGAAGATTGCAGAGTCTGGATTTGATTTTGACATTTTAAGTTGGATTACTCTGTCAACACCAGTGAGATTTGTATCTGGGGGTTTATTTAAACCCATTAACATATGATGGTGAATAGAAATTGGTTTAGGTCTATTGAAAATAGTGGCTACTTCCCTCGCTAACATATTAACTTTCCTCTGATCTAAGCCCAATTGACAAATATCAACATTTAAGTAGAAAACGTCAGCCGCTTGCATTAAAGGATAAAGTATTTGAGATGCATATAATTTATCACTCTCTGATCTACCCATGATTTGGGTACAACGTTTTACTCTTTTCAAAGTTGAATTGATGCCAATACGTAGCACCATCTCCCAATATTTCGGATCCTTAACTATTTCGGAAGCGTATTGAAATTCTACATTATTTAAATCCATCCCGCTTACTTTCCATAGTTCGATAAAAAAATCTCCTACTTTTTTTATAACCTCTAAATTCCCCCCAAATTTTTGGTTCGCAGCGGCGTGCCAATCAGCTATTAGGAAAATAAATTTAATACCACATTTTGTTAGTTTATTTACATTAATTGCTCTTAAAAGTCCTTGAGCAATATGAATGTTTCCTGAAGGTTCAAAACCATCATATGCAACAATCTCCTTGTTATTATCGACTTTCCAATGAATTAGATCTCTCAATTCATCCTCATTTATTATTTCCTCTCCTACTTCTTTAAGTAAAGAGATTTTTTCTTCCAAGCTTAAGATCATTTTGATTCAGTGTTGTTTATTATAAAAATTTAATTAAAACATTGATAAAATTCTTTTTTATTAATGAGAGAAAAATTATTTTATGAATTTGTTATTTAAAAATATTCCATTACCATACAAATCTTCAATAGATTTATGGAAATAAATCAAAGAAAATCCTTTATCTTTCATAAAATTTACAACAACATCATATAATTTTTGATTTTTGTACAATTCTTTTATTTCAAGTTCTATAAACATCGCATCTATATCATATATCATATCCCCCATACTTTCTAAAGCTTCGTAATCAGCACCTTGCAAATCTATCCAACATAAGTCAATTTTTTTTATTTTTTCTTCCTTTGCCCATGAATCAATTCTTATTGCATCAACCGTAATCTTAGATTGTTTCAATTTCTTATTTTCATTAAGTTTTCTATTAAAAAGAAATAAACTGCCAGCTCCCCAATTTATACTATCAGGGTAAAATTCCAATTTTTTATTTTCGTTAAATACGGCTTTCTTAATAACTTTGATATTTTTAAAATGAGCGGTATTTCGAATACAAAGTTTATAATTTGGTTTATAACATTCAAAAGCATAAATTTTAGCGTTAGGATAGATTTTAGTAAATTCAATACTTTGGATTCCGTCTCTAGAACCTAATTCTAAAATTATTTTTGGATTAGAAATATATTTTTCTATATAATTTATAAAATCTTTTTTAACCGTATTTATAATAGCTAATCTTTGTATTCTTCTGTAATTCTCAATTTTTATTCCAATTTTAATTTTTATAATCCTAATAGCCCTAAAATTTATTTTTTGAACTAATATATAAATAGATTTCACAAAGACGTTTTCACTTTCCATTAAAACTCGAAAAATATTATTTAGAATTGAGGAGATTTTCATCTTTGTTGCATCAACACTTTAGTATAGGGATTATTTCACCTAAAGCTAATTTCATTATTAAATCACATAAAGGTTTTGTATTATAGAAAATAAAAATAGATAAAGTTAACCCTTCTTTCGTTCTTCAATTACAGCTTGAGCAGCAGCAATTCTAGCAACCGGAACACTAAATGGTGAACAAGATACATAATCTAACCCAATTTTATGAGAAAATACTATTGAACTAGGTTCACCACCATGTTCACCACATATCCCACATTTGAGATCAGGTCGTTCTCCTCTGCCTAATTTGATAGCCAGCTTCATTAGCTTTCCTCCTTTTGTTAAATTTATTTAATTGAATTGTAAAATTCCCATATTCCATTTATTACAAAGTTAGGTTTATATTCACTTTCCTTTATCATTTCTAAAGTTGTTTCTCCAGATAATACACAGCATGTAGTTACACCTGCTTCAATCCCCATCCTCATATCAGTGTATAGACGATCCCCAAAAATAACAGCATCGTTAGGTGATAAATTTAATTGTATTAATTTAAACAGCAGCATCTCTTTATTTGGTTTTCCAAACACTATTGGCATTCTATTGGTTGTTCTATAAAGTAATGCGGCTATTCCTCCGGCATCTGGGATATAACCATCTTCAGTAGGGCATCTATCATCTGGATGTGTAGCAATATACGGAATATCATTTAAAAGAAATTTTGAAGCTTTAACCAAACGATTGTATGTTAATTCTTGGTCAAAAGCAAGTACTAAAATTTCTGGATCTTCTTCAGTAAGTTCAAATCCTTCTTGCTCAAACTCTGTTTTAAGAGAAGTCGTTCCCATTAAGAATATTTTCTTATACTTTTTTTCTTTCAAATAAGCAATTGTTGGATGCTGAGATAAGATTATATTATCAATTGTTATATCTAGTTTGAATTTAGTTAATTTATTTAGATAATCTTTTGTAGATAAAGAGGAATTATTGGATAAGAAATAGAATTTCTTATTTCTTTCTTTCAATAAATTAACTAATTCAAGAACAGAATCAAATAATTTATTTCCTAAATATAGAGTACCATCTAAATCAAAAAAATATGCCAGTTTAGTTTTTAATTCAGACAGAGGACTATTTGATTCTGACATTTTAATAAATAATAGATAATAAAAATATTACAAAAAAAGAAAAAAAATTAATAAAATTCTGTATCAAACAATGTAGTGCTAATTACAAGTTCTTGAGCCGCCTTAGTAGCTCTTAGGACCTTCGCCATATCCCCTTCAAGCTTGAAGTTCCCCGCTAATAGTCCTCGAATAGGATCTAATTCTTGTTTTAATACCTTGACCCAATTTTCGTAATCTCCAGAAAAAACATATTCTACTTCTATACCAGAACCACTAGCCTTCTCTCCTGGTTTTAAAAGGGTATAACTATCTCCCGGATCTAAGACTTTTGCTCCCGTACAATCTCCATGATTCAAGCCAATGTACATCCTTATCTCATGGTCAAGATTGCCACTTGGCGTGATAATAAAGAGAAAATCACCTTCCCACCAAGAGGCAGCAGCCTTATAATTCGCATTTCCATTAAGTGCATCTATGTATGCATTAGCCCATTCTTGTGTCCCAAATTTCATTAATAATCACTTTATAATTTATAATTCTCTAAATTTAGTTTAATAACTTATAATACGCAAGATTTTATAAAAATTATATTAAATAACAGAATTGACAATATTATTCATTTTAATAGTCAAATATTATTTTATTGAAGATTATAAGTATTATAAATTCAAACAAATAGTCTGAAACAAAATGCGGAATAAATCAATAGAATCTGTAAAAATTTAAAAATAAAACAAAAACACTTTTATTACAAAGTAAATTCAAACAAAATAGTAATTAAAGCTTTAAGGTAGATAAAAGATGAAAGGTTTTATTGGAAAAATATTAAAAATTGACCTTAGTTCAAAAGAGATCACTGAGGAGCCGCTTAATGAAGATTACGCAAAGAATTTTCTTGGAGGTATGGGGTATGGTTGTAGATATCTCTATGATTACATAGAAAGAGATACAGATCCGTTGTCTCCTGAAAACATTCTAATGTTTATGACAGGACCTCTTTCTGGTTCAAATGCTCCTTCAACTGGTAAATTTGTTGTATGTGCCAAATCGCCATACACTGGCTATTATGGTTATGCTAATTGTGGCGGTTTCTTTGGACCAGCGTTAAGAAATGCAGGATACGACGGAATAATTATTAGAGGTGCTTCTGATAAACCAGTTTATTTGGAGATTACAGAAAATAGTTCTGAAATAAAAGATGCTTCGCATTTATGGGGTAAAGGAATTATTGAGACCTCTAAAAATCTAAAAGAGAGTTCTGGGTCAGAAATGACTAGAGTTGCATGTATAGGTCAAGCAGGTGAAAATTTAGTTAAATATGCAATGATTGAATCTGAAGATAAAGCTGCTGGAAGGACTGGAATGGGAGCAGTAATGGGCTCAAAAAAATTAAAAGCGATAACAATTAGAGCTAAAAGAAGATCATATGAACCCGCAGATCCCGATGGATTTAAAGATGCCGTAAATATAGCCAGAGAAAAGGTTGAAAGTTCTTATGGGACTCAAATGTTTAAAGCTCTTGGAACCGCAGGAGTATTAGATATGTATAATGCGTCAGGAGAATTACCTATAAAATATTGGACCTTAGGCACATGGGAAGATGCAGGTAAAATTTCTGGCGCAACAGCCTCAGAAACAATTTATTCAAATAATTATCCATGCTTTGGTTGCTCTATTGCGTGTGCAAAAAAGGCGATAGTAAAAGAAGGAGAATATAAAACTGATGGAGAAGTCGAATCTCCAGAGTACGAAACAATTGTAAGTTTTGGTTCGATGATATTGAATGATAATCTTGCGTCTACCGTTAGAGCAAACATATTATGTAACGATTATGGAGTTGATACAATTAGCTGTGGTAGTACAATTGCATTTATTTATTATCTTTATAACAATGGAAAAATAACTTCTCAAGATATTGATGGTTTGGAACCTAAATGGGGGGATGTTAAACCCGCTTTAGAGATGATAAAAAAAATAGCATTTAGAGAAGGTATTGGAGATGTATTAGCTGAAGGATCTGATGCCGTAGGGAAAAAATTTGATATTTCGCAAGATGAGATCGCAACAGTTTATGGTATGGAAGTTCCTTATCACGACTTAAGATCAAGTTATGGTATGGCTGTAGCTTACGCTTTAGGCACTCCACGAGGACCATGTCACTGTTCTTGTGATATGTATTACGTATTATTAGGGCTTGTTTTAGAAGAATATGGGATTAATTTTATAGATAAATACCAAGACGATGAAGACATGGCAATTTCTAGTGCTCGAACGCAAGATTATCGTACACTTTTCAATTCGCTGATTTTATGCGTGTGGGCTAGTAATCCACTTCCTTCAATGATCGCTGACTTAGTAAAAACATCAATGGGTATCGAATGCGATGTTGAGAAGTTGAGAATTTTAGGAGAAAGAATTTACATGATAACGCGATTATTTAATTTAAAAATGGGGCTCACACCAGCAGAAGATAGATTACCTAAAATATTGCTTAATCCTGTGAATGAAGGAGGAAGTGCTGGAAAAACACCGGATTTTCAAAAACTGAAAAAACTATATTACGAATATCGGACATTTGACCCTACAACTGGCTATCCAAATGAAGAAACATTAAAAAGATTAGGATTAGATAATCTCTAACCTTGATTTTTTTTTAACTAAAAATTTTTTAATCGGGATATTATTTAAAGTAATAATCAAAGAAAAACTCTATAGTATCGAGAAAATCATTTAATTTTTCTTCTAAATCTAAAACATTCTCAAGATTCTTTATGTTACTACTTGCTAGTTTAGTTAAAAATTCTTTCAATATCTCCCCTTTTGATTCATCATCAGGATAAAATATGGATCTGCACTGTGAGCACTGATGCTCCCAGTCAAGAATATTTGTAAAAATAATAAAAAGTACTTCAATATGACTATATTCAATCAAATCTAGTAGTTTTTCTTTTGAGATCATATTATCTGAATTTTCAGAAAAGAAATTTGATAAGTTATCATAATAATTTGTAATTCGAGCGATGTTATTTAATTGAGTTCGCAATGCTGCTTTAGTTATTGGATTATTTCTACGATAATACATTCTTTCAAAATAATTAAATATAAATTTCTGCAATTTTCTTAGTTTAGATTGATATACCCGAGTCTTCATCACCTTTTCAAACATAGGTGATTCTTTATCTTTATAAAACTGTAATTCAAATTTAACGATGTCA
>Ga0114919_10004106_pt1 | contig 11695 bp, 14 predicted proteins | sample BlataG_FD_88682 | JGI IMG/M metagenome (GOLD analysis project Ga0114919, IMG submission 88682) | Deep subsurface microbial communities from Black Sea to uncover new lineages of life (NeLLi) - Black_00105 metaG | ecosystem: Environmental > Aquatic > Marine > Oceanic > Sediment | place: Atlantic...
TTATATATTAATAATACTTTCTTTTGTTAGTAATAAGACAAATAGCAAGAGAAGGATTGTAAAAATATAATAAAAAGGTGTAGACTTACCTATATAAACAAACCCTTTTTAACAAAGGAGGTAAGCTACACCCATGAATACTATAGCAATAAATTTAGAAAGGAAATTTGACAATCTTAATAAAAAGATATATAAATAGATAAATAGATTATTAAGGGGTAGAATATGGCTACAAAATTAAAACAAATGAGGGAATATGTATTAAATGAGTTAAATTATATCCCTAAGAAACCACTTCCTCAGGGAGAACTCAGAGCAATGTATTGGACACAAAGAATGCATAGTTTAGGCAAAAAAGCAACATCTACCCAAAGCGCTAAAGAAGTATTAGAGCAATGTATTTCTTATCTTAAAAAAGATTACCCTAATTTTAATTTTAAATACGACAAAGATTTTTTTAACCAGCAATGTTAGTAGTAGAGCTCAAAAATAATTTATCAGTTAGAGAGTTGGGTGGTAAAGGATACTCTTTAGGTGTTCTTATTAAAAATAACTTTGATGTCCCTAAAGGTTTCGTCATCATCTCTGAAGCGTTTTTTAAGTTTTTAAAATATAATAACTTAACAGAAAGGATAGAAAAACTCGCATCTGATATAGATAAAGACAATTTCCAAGAAAGAAGTGAGAAGATCAAGAATTTAATCCTAAATGGAAAAATGGCGGAAGAAATTGTTTCAGAAATAAACGAAAGTCTAAGTAAGTTAAATTTGCAGTCCGTTTCCATAAGGTCATCAGCAGTAAGCGAAGATAGTTTAAAGGCGTCTTTTGCAGGGTTGTATGATACATTTTTAAATATAAAGTCAGAACCCGATATTGTCTCAAATTATATAAAGAAATGCTGGGCATCTCTTTTTAATGGAAGAGCGGTGGCCTATCGGATAAGAAAGGGATTTCCTCATTTAGAAGGTATGGCTGTAGTTATCCAAGAAATGATACCCGCAAAAGTTTCGGGAATTACATTTACTGTTCATCCATTGGACAAAAAAAATTTAGTAATAGAATCGTCTTACGGAATTGGCGATATGATAGTTAGTGGAAAGATTGACCCCGATTACTACATTATTGACAGAAAATCGCTAGAAATCAAAGAAAAGAAGATCAAAAGAAAGGATAAGATGAGCACTGCTAAAGAGGGAGAAATCAAAGTCGTCGAAGTTGAAAAAAGACTTGCTGAGAAGCAAGTTTTATCTGAAGATAAACTAAAAGAGATTGCTAAAACTTGTCTAAAAGTCGAGAACCTTTTTAATTATCCTCAGGATATAGAATGGTGTATCGCTGATAGTAGATTATGGTTGCTCCAATCAAGGGCAATAACGGATGTGACAAAATGAAAGAAGAAGATAGTAAAATTATTTTGAAGGGTGTGCCTGCAAGCCCAGGAAGAGTTAAAGGAATAGTAAAAGTTTTAACGGTTCCTGAAGATGTTACCAAAATGAATGAGAACGATATCCTTGTTGCCCCGGAAACAAATCCCGAATATCTCTTTGCTATAATAAGAGCTTCTGCAATAATTACTGATAGAGGGGGTATATTGTCACATGCAGCCATTGTAGCAAGAGAGTTTGGGATACCCGGCGTTGTTGGAACTTTTGAGGCTACAAAAAAATTAAAAGACGGGATGGAAGTAACTGTTGATGGAGAAAAAGGAATCGTATATGAATGAAAAAGAAACAACTCTAGAAGCATATAAAACTCTTGCCAAGTTCGCTATATATGGTGCAAGAGGGCAACCACCTCTTTGGCCCTTTTCTATTATTGAAACTAATTGGTATTATACTAAATTTTTTCCGAAGGAAATATATCATACCATAAAGGCTTTGGAAGAGAAAGGAATCGGTATTGAAAAAATTGCTGAATTATATTGGGGACCTTCAGCAATAACTCATTGGTTTTATATTGTTGAACCAACCCTCGGTGACCTAAATTTAAATCCTTTCGAGGGATTAACAAAAGAAGAAGGCGTAGAATTTATAGAAAAGACGATAGAAATACTATCTTATCAAAGAAAAGAAGATATTTTTTGCCGAAATATGAAAAACATACTTTTATCTGATGATGAGGTAAAAAAAATATTGGAAGGTAAAAGATTTATTGAGGCAAAAGACAAACCAGAAATTACAAAATTTCTACATAATTTGACCATGACGATTTGGCACTACACCATATTAATCCAAGGAGGACATCGTGCATATTCTCAAGAATTTCACGGTCCCTACCCCTTAGGCGAAAATAAATCACTTCTAATAAAGGACTTTTTTAATCTAAAACCAGGAGAATATATAAATGAATCAATATGGGATTTTTCTTCAGAAATACCATATGATAAGATAAGGATTTTAGAAGTATACGATAATGCGGAAATACAAATAGATATGTTCAATCACTATAATGTAGCAGGTACTTTTGTTAAATTCTGTGTTATTGCTGAAGATTCAAGTTTTTCCAGTGAAAAAATAAAAGATTTGGCTAAAATTTGTGGAGATGTGATGTCTGAAGGCAATAGAATAATAAGGAAATTCTCCAAGCCGGATTGGGTAAAAAAAATAATCGATTTAAGGTATCTCTGGTTAAAACCATCTAAAGATGTTCTAGGGGAAGATTGGAGGCCTCCTAAACATATTTATAGCCTAGTTAATAAGGTCAGTGAAGCGGAGCGTGTAGCTAGAGAATTTGAAAATAACATTATTTCTTTAATTAGGGGTATTCCTCCAGAAAAGGCAGTAGAAAAAGTTGCTGAAGTGCTTATAGAAAAAATATATAATGCAAATATGAAAAGGAATGGACTTTGATGGAAAATATCATATGTGGGATTGCAGGATCAATATTTGGTGCCCTCCTCATACTTGTTTTAGAAAAAAAGGGAATAATAGATAAACTATCACTAAAAATGATGTGGCCACCATATTATTCTGACCATAAAATGCTTAAAAATGCTATTGAAGACGCCGATAATGAATTTTATTTAATCACGGGTGATGGGTCATTCTTTGATGAAAGCTCGGCAAGCGATATTGTTAATAAGCTGATAGAAAAATCTAGAAATACAAAAATTTTCATTTTATTCACCGGTGATATAAATCTTCCAGATATTCGTAGAAGAATCTATGATTTATATAATAAAAGTAAATATTTAAATATACATATATTAGAGAAAATTTCGCTGTCACAGTCTCTTCGTGCCACATTTACCGTAAATACCGAAGAATACTGTTGCCTAAGAATAGCCCGAGAAGAGAAAACACGTGAATATATAATTAAAAAGTATAGAGAACGAGATCTAATAAAATTAATTACTGGGTATTTTGATCTTACGAAAAAGATTGCACGTGTTGAAAAAACGGACAACAAAATAGACATTTTTATTAAGGAAAAACACCATTACAAAAAGGTAACAACATAGTTATGAAGAATCTGATTAAAGATTTTGAGATTCAACTAAAAGCCAAAGAAACAAAGTTTCTAATTTTAGCGCTATCTTATATTACGTTCATCACAACCGCATCTCTTTTATCATCAAAAATCGCATCTTTTGGTTTAGTAACTTTCTCTGTAGGAGCTTTCCCATACTCTTTTAGTTTCGCAATGACTGATGTTATATGTGAGATCTGGGGGAAAGAACGTGCAAAACGTGTGGTCACTGCTGGTCTTTTCGCAATGTTTATCATTTATTTATTTATATTTATAGCAATTATATCGCCCCCCGCCTCCTTTTGGAAACTTCAAAAAGAATATACACAAATATTTACTACTTCGATGAGGGTGCTGTTAGCAGGTTTTATTGCCTATATAATAGCTCAATATCATGACGTATGGTTATTTGCTTTATTAAAGAAAGCAACAAGGGGGAAGTATTTGTGGCTCAGAAATAACGTAAGCACAATTATATCCCAACTAATAGATACTACAATAATTGCTGCAATAGGTTTCTATGGAACAATCCCTATTTCTGAATTACCCTTTATCATATTAGGATGGTGGCTTATAAAGATTTTCATTGCATTACTTGATACTCCAGTTGTATATATCTTAGTAAAATGGATTCAAGGCAAAGATGCCTTACGACCGTATGCGCATAAAAGAAACAAATATTTGTCGTCTTCTGTATAAAAGCACGCCATTTGCCAATTTCCTCTAAATTAAAATCTTTATTTTATAAGCATTCTAGATTATAAGTTTACGCCGTTTTGTCGCATTTTATATTTAATGTTGACAAATAATCATAGAAAAGCTAAGCTAAAAAAGTAAGAATACTTCAAACATGTTCAGATTTAAACAAGTCATCTAAAATGTAGCCAATTTTTTGAGAAAGTTGAAAATAAATATGCAAAATCTATTAGAAGAACTTAAAAAACTTTTAGCGCAGGATGAGCGATTAGTATTTGACGGTAACCTCTTGAATAACAAGATAATTGAATTATCTCTTAAAGTAGATTCTGATTTTATTAAACTTTTGTTAAAAAGTGAACCCATTAAAAAATATTTCTTTCAGGAAGTTGATGAAGTACTTATTTTTGACAAAATAAAATTCCAAAATTTTATCAGCAATAAAGCATTTTTGCCTGATAAGTATATTTTATTTAAAAACAATGAATTAATTAAAATTAAAGAAGATGTAATAAAAATTCAGGAGCAAGACGTGCAAGATACTGTGGAAAGCATTGAGAATGAAAATAGTAAATCATCTTTTGTTTTGGGGTTCGCTGGTATACTATTCGGTTTTGTTTTTAACCAAATAGATAAAATTTTACGGTGGCAAGCAATTATTTTTGTGTCTTTATTGCTGTGTTCAATTGGTTTTGCATTATGGAAAATAACTGCTAAAAAAGTAGATATTCATACCAAAGTGGATGAAATTTTTGTTAATAATGTACCAATAGAATGGGCGAAGTATCTTAAAAATAAACATGAACGCTTACGTGATAGTTATGAGAGTGCCAAAAATTTGCTATACCAAAAAGTAATTTTTACAAAATTGTCTTTTGTCTTATTAATTTTATCATCTTTATTTTTAGTGCTTATAAAAATATGGATGTGAGATATGGGAAAAGAAAATAAGAAAATTAAAAAACATATAGGCGAACAAAGACCAATTACACAAAATGATCCTCAGAGCGATAGAGCGGAGTCGAATGCCAATTCAGGAGATTCTAATCAATCTACTAATCCATTAAAGCCGCAAGAAACACAAAAGGGTGTAAATGGCGATCACAACCATAAGAAATGACTTTCTCTACGAAACTTTTAATTCAATAAAAGAATCATTTGGACAGCAGAATAAAAGGTTTGTGCCTTTTGGCACTTACCAAAATTCCGCCTTCGGCGGAACTTCTTTTACACCGAGAACGTTAGGAGAAAATTTATGCCATACCAATACAAAAGAGAACCATTAAATAATGACGAAGTGGATAAATTAACTAATTCTTGTGATGCTTTCCGGGAAAAATTTGTCATCTGGACTTTTTTAGATACTGGTTTAAGGTTATCAGAGCTTGCTGATCTTAAAAAAGAAAACGTTTAATGGCAAGAAAAAAGATTAGTGATATATGGCAAAGGTGGTCCTTATGGCAAAAAAACTAAAAGAAGAATAATTCCTATGACAGACAGGGTTAGACGGTTAATTGAATATCACTTTGCTGAAAATAACAATATCGGAATGAGTAAAAGAACAATTGAAAGAACAGTAAAGAACGTAGCTGATAAAGCCAGAATATCAAAGCAAGTTAGTCCTCATGTTTTAAGACATACTTTTGCAGTAAATTGTATTAAAAAAGGCATTTCTACCAGAGCCCTTCAATCTCTTTTGGGCTATGACAGATTAGCCACTACTGAAATTTATCTTAATCTATCTCCGGAAGACGCCATTAGAGAATTTTTAAATAAGTGGTAGATTTATATATAAATAATTATACGGCATCTCCATTATAAAATGTAACGAGGAGGCCAAGTATGAACAATAAAGAAATTATACAACATTCCTCTTTCGAGGAATATCTTGACGAATTGTTAGCAGAGCTTTCGGATCCTGTTCACAAACGGCTAATTCAAGCATATCGAGGTAATGACCCTGTAAAGTCGATGGAATCTAAGCTGGGAGAAATACTTATGGAAGTTCTAAACCATGAAGATTAAAAACATAACCATTCAAGGCTTTCGGGGATTTAATAAAGTGTATACTATCGACTTTCATGACCGCTTGACCTTGATCTACGCGCCAAATAGCTATGGCAAAACCAGCATCTCAGAAGCATTCGAGTGGCTTTTATATGGGAAAACGTCCAAAGTTGATAATGCCGATTCCAAAGAAGAATATAGAGGGTCGTACCGTAACCGCCACCTTATAGATTCATTGACTCCTTTTGTAAAGGCAACTTTCATGGATGATAATGGGAATGAAACTGAGTTTCATGGAGTGCTGACTGAGGACGAAATTATCCAAAGATTCATTAATGGGCAGGAAGTTGAGAGTTGGCTATTACCACAGGATATCTCCGAAATTCCCAGACCATTCATTCTTCAGCATGCTCTTAAGTATCTTCTTCTTGTAAAACCAGACGAACGATTTCAAGGATTCGCACATCTTCTTGGGCTAGAAAAGCTTGATATATTTCAGAAAAATATTGTATCACTCTGCACAAAACCAGATGCTTGTATTCCTACCGAGGTTAACCAGCTTTTTGATAAAATTTCCCCTCTTGAAACTCGCCTTGCAGGCCAATCTTCTTTAGCTACAATTGAGAAAGCTTTTAAGAAAGGTTTAGCTGGCTTGGCAGAAGCCTACAAAGCTGTTGCCTCTGAATGTAGACGACGAGTCCCTTCAGAGACAGAGGATGAGTCTATTCTCCCACAGCTCTTGAAGATTCGAAAAGATGCTGTTGCTAAGATTTTTAAAGGTCGTGTTGCACTTCAAGATTACTCAGACAAAGAAAAATATGCCAATATTGAGGATGATAAATACTTTCTCGATTGTATTGCAGATCCGTTTGATAAAAAGTACACGGAACTCCTTGCATTGGCCACTGTCCAATATATTCTCGAACGGGCGGCTTTCTTTGATTTGGGCATCAAGTTGCTGGATAAGACTCCCAAAGAATGCCCATTTTGCGGCCAATTAATTAATAACGTTCTTTTAAAGCATATCCACGATGAGCATACAAACCTTACAGATGAGAAGAATCTTACCAAGGAATTACAAAAACAACGCAACGAGATTATTATTCTTCTAACAGAGTTTAAATCACGACTTATTGCATACCAGACCCGCAACAAGGATAAATCAACACAGCTTTTGGCACTGGAGCCTACATTGGACAAGCTTAAGACAGTCCTCCTGCCAAAACATCAAACACATTTCAGTGCAGTTGAAACCACCATATTAGAACTCTCAACCGTTAGAGATAATCTAGAAAAATCTTATAATCAAATCCTCGAAGCACTGGCCAAAGTCGAGACATCAGTAACTGATTCGAAAGAGAACGCAGCGCTTGTGAAGGTTTTGAGGGAAGTTTTAACAGAATACATTTCTGATGCCCTTTCTTACGCTCGATTCATTTCAGTAAAAGTACCTATTATGTCTAATGCGGACGATATTTTGAAACACGAATTGGATGTATTAGCAGGAACTGAAGACATTAGCGTACTTGTCGATCTTCTTGAACAACGTCTTGATATTGAAAAGAAGTTTAAAATTAAAGGTATACTCGATAGTCTCAAAGATTTTCGGAAATTAGTTGATCAACACGTTGCAAACAGGGTGCTTGAAGCAATTTCGTGTGAGCTCACCTCCGATGTCATGGAATGGTATAGACAGATCAAAACAACTGGTGATCCAGATGTACACTTTAACGGGTTTGATATTGAGCGCACGAAGAAAGGAGAGCTAAAGGCTCGTCGTATCCAGATCAAAGCTAAGTCTTATGGCAAAGATTTGGTGAGCGCCGTCTCCTCCCTTAGCGAATCAAAATTGAATGCTTTAGGCTTGTGTGTGAGTATTGCTACTAATCTCAAGGGTCAATCTCCGTTTGACTTCTTAATTATAGACGACCCAATACAGTCATGGGATGAAGATCACGAGACTCGGTTTATTGAAGTAATCCGAAAATTGGTTGAAGGCGGAAAGCAAATAGTTATGATGTCGCATAACCATAAATGGATTAACGGTGTACGTAGTTGCTGTCGTACAATCAACGGCCGATTCTACGAAATCACAGGATATACAGAAGCTGGACCCCATATTATTGAAGTCTCTTGGGCTAGTTGGGAAGAACGCTTAAAAGAAGTAGATGCGATTATTAAGGATGAGACTGCTACTTTTGTTAAATTACAGCATGCGGAGGAGGAAATCCGTTTCGTCATTACGGAACTCGCAGCTGAATTATATTTCAAAACTAAGGGTGTTAAGAAAAAACCAAAAGATCTAAACTTAACAAAAGTGAGGAAGATGTTGGTAGAATGTGGAATAGACAACAGTTTGGTGGATAGAATCACACAGACGTTTGAGACAACTGATGACTCACATCACGTTACTATGGATTATGCACCTAACAGACAAAGAATTCAACGTTATCATGATTGGGCTCACGAACTAAGCAAAGTTATTGGGTGATTGACAGCTAACTTGGAGTATTACTATGAGATGATGTCGTTCTTTAAATTTATCAAGGCAATTTGTCATATTTAGATAAATTTAGAAGATATACCAAGTCAATAATTCGGCAAATATTTCTAATTTTTCATAGAAGACTTGATTATAGTAAGGTTAGTCCTGAATAAAACGTTTAAGTGTAGTAATTTATAAAAAAAGTTCCAATGTACACAATGCAATTATCGGATTTAATAAGCTCCAGGAAAAGTATTTGTTAACTCCCAGTTTAAGTTTACAAATACTATCAAAGTTTCAACCATAGATCTTCCAGAAAATCTATTTGAAAAGTATAAATCTTTCAAAAAAAGCATTTTATTAGATAGAATTAAATCCATTCGTTTCCATTCTTTACATAAGGATAAAATTTATTATGGCTAAAAGCAAAAATAAATATAAAATTAAAAAAGGAAATAGATTTACTTCACTAAAGGAACATAAGCGATATAAATCTATATTAAAGTCTCCTTTATCTGAATTAAATATTGAGAGATTTGATTGGGAAAGAGATCTGTTACCTGAATATCTTTGGATTGATCTTTTAGCACAGGAATATAAAAATTTAAATTGGCATAAGATTTATTCAGATTTCTTAGACAGATTGGAAGATTGTATTAATGAAGAAGTGTGCCTTTTCGGTTTTATAACTGACTTTGGTTTTATACCAATAAAAGCCAGGGAACAGTTTCTTTCAAAAAACAAGGACTTTATCTATCATTATTTTTATAAACCCATTGGCAATATATTAACTTTATATTCTGAAAATCCTGCTAATTGGTTATTAATAGATGAATGGAAAAATATCGATAAGATAGAACCGTTTGAAGAATTAAAAAAATTAAGTAAATCAGTTGAAAGGTTGATAAAAGGGAATGACTTATATACGAGTAATTTACGTGTTATGCCATTAAGCAGGATTTTTAAACATAATAAAATTCATTTCTCTAAAAACCCTAAAATTGTTGAACTTGTTGAATTATTACCAAAATACCCTAATGAATGTACAGATAAAGAAAAAAAAAGAGTTCAATCTTTCGCAAGAAGTTCGATGAATATATTTCTCATTAATGAAAAAAAATATAATGATAAGAAATGGCCGAAATATTTCTGGAGGCATAACTATGATCTGGTACCATGTAATCCTTGTTCGGAATCATTGGAAGACAGTGATAAAGATATTATTAATAAAGAAGTAATTGAAAAAATTAAGAATGATCTTTTAGAAGAATCTAATAATCAAATAGAATATTTAAATAAAGTTGGTATGCAATATAAATATGATTTATACGATTCATTGAAAGATGAAATATTATTGGGGCTATTCTCTAGAGTATTGCAATTGTATGTAGTTTTTTTATTTGATCCGAATTTATGGCCAAGAAATTTTTCGAGTATTTTTATAAGATGTATAGCTGATACAGCAATAACTTTTGCATATTTAGCTAAATTAGGGAAAAAAGAAGATTTTAAAAATTTTTATGAGTATAGCATTGGTAGAGAAAAGCTCTTAATGCTTCATTTACAAGATACATTTAAGGAAAAAGCTATTTTAGATGGCAGAAATTATGAAGAAATTGGAAAAGAACTTGGTGAATTTAATGTAGAAACTACAGAAATTAATCTTTCCTCTGGATGGAGTAAAAAAAGCATGAGAGACTTAGCAATATCATCAGGATTTGAAAAAATATATAAGTTATTGTTCGATCCCGCAAGTTCCGATTTACATGGTAGTTGGACTAGTATTAAAAAGTCGAATTTAGTACACTGTAAACAAATTTTACATAGATTTCATCGGATTCCTAAATTTTTTTCACCTCCAGTTTATTTAGATGCCCTTAATGCTGCTCAAGTTATTTATAAAAATTGTTTAGATATAGGATTAAGCTATTTAAATTTTCCAAAACCCGAAAAGCCTTTAAAAGACATTAAATTTCTTAAGGAAAAAGCGATTTAAAATAGCTTTTATCTTGTATATACATTATTACTAAAAATTAAATAGCTTGTATAAATTTTTTAATACCTCAAAAAATGATTTATGTTTTTTGCTTATTACTCTTTATTTTAAAGATAGAACTGCCCTCAAAATATATTGTTAGAATAAGAGTAGGGAGTATACTTTATTGATAAATAAGGGAAAATAGGCAATTTAACATTATTTATGCTCCTACAGGAAGATTAATTAACTCCTTTAGTTTATAGGTGTTTCGTAATTCTTCCATAATTTCACCCCAACAAAAAGTTCCAAACCTTTCCAATAGGGGGAGTTTGACAATAACCAGCCCTTTGGCATTTGCTGAAGGGCTTTTATTTTTAAAATATTTTACTGAAAAAGAAGGATTTTTAATCTAAAGAGTCGAATATAAAAATGGTATTAATTGTGGAAATCTCACTTGATTGCTTTTCTTTTTTATAAATTGAATAGAGCCTGAAACAATTGTTAATCAGATATTTTAATTATTTAGTTCAATTTAGTTAGAATAATATTTTAAAAGGGGTGGGTAAATGTTATTTAGTCAATTGAAGGAAGAAGAAAAAAGAAGTATATGTAAAAAAGAGATTGAAAATTTGGAAAATTGGTTAAGGCGTTTAGCTCATGAATCATTAAGTAAGGAATTTGGAAAAGATTATTTAGAGCATAAAGATGAGAATAATAATTATTTAATAAGCAGAAAAATTATGCAAAACATAAAAGAACGAATTAAGAGCGAACCAAAAAGATATCCAAGATGTATAGATGCTTTTTTATTATCTGATTTAATATATATAATTTGCAGAGACGATCTTTATAATAAGGTTTTTAAAGATCCATTTTCTAAAGCATTCCCTGATGGGAATAATGAAGCACGAACTTTTCTCGAACGCTTAGTAGAACCTAGAAATGCTCTTTATCATGCAAACCCAATTTCCAATAGACAGGCAGAACAAGTAATATGCTATTGTCATGATATTATTGATTCAATAAAGGAGTATTATTTCAAAATGGGTATAGAACATGAA
>Ga0114919_10004107_pt1 | contig 11694 bp, 11 predicted proteins | sample BlataG_FD_88682 | JGI IMG/M metagenome (GOLD analysis project Ga0114919, IMG submission 88682) | Deep subsurface microbial communities from Black Sea to uncover new lineages of life (NeLLi) - Black_00105 metaG | ecosystem: Environmental > Aquatic > Marine > Oceanic > Sediment | place: Atlantic...
CGCCTGTGTGCGGCGACGTCATGAAGTTACAGATACAAGTTGACGACGACGGCACGATCGTCGACGCGAAGTTCAAGACATTCGGCTGCGGGTCGGCCATCGCCTCCGCCTCGCTGGCGACGGAGTGGCTGAAGGGCAAGAAGGTGACCGACGCCCACGAGCTCAAGAACACCGACATCGCCGAGGAGCTGTCGCTGCCGCCGGTGAAGTTGCATTGTTCGGTGCTGGCTGAGGACGCCGTGCGAGCGGCCATCGCCGACTGGCAGCGCAAGAACGGCGTGAAAGCCGACCAGACCTAACAGCCTGTGGGGGAGACCTACCTGCCCGCCGACAGGCGCCCATGCCACGTTTTGAGATAGGTCCTAGTTGAACAGCGTTCCGGCGGGGTGGTCGGCGATGTAGCCTTCATCGTGGAAGAACTGCATGGCCTCGGGCACGCTTGCGAAGACGCGGGTGGCCGTTTCGGTAATGAACGGCGAGGGGGCGCAGGGGGGCTTGAAGATGACAAACACGTCCTTGGCCGATTCGTGGGCGTGCTGCAACTCTCGCTCGACGCCGCTGGAAATTGCCGGCCGGCCGTCGGGCAGCTCGGGCACGAGCGAGACAATCATCTCCGACTGGTCGATGAGCTTGAAGTCCCGCGCGTATATCTGCCCGTCGATGTCGGGGATGATCTCGACCAGTTGTGACGTCGCCACCGTCGTTCGCTGCTCCGGCGGGCCGATGTCCACGGTGCGATGGCCCTGGCGCGCCGCTTCCAGAGCGGCCGACGTGAGGTGCTTCTCGTCCAGGTCCGTCGGGTCGGCGCAGATGAAGCGCCCCTTGAGCTGCCGGCGGAAGGCCTCGATTTCGCCCTGCGTGTCGGGCATGTCAGCCACGTGCGTCATCGGGAAGGACAGGTACGCTTTCTTCTGGTCCTGGCGGAACATCAGGCGGGCCATCGCGTCGGCGGTCGCCTCGCCGTAGCCGATGGCGCTGATGAAGAACCGCCCGTGCCCGCGGACGATCCTGGCGAGGAGCTCGGTGGCGAGCATTTCCTCCTCGCGCCAGACCATCAGGTCCTTGAGCGAGTGGTCCGTGTGCCCGTCGCGGACGAGCCGGTAGTGGATGCGGTCGATGTTGTCCAGCAGCACGACGTACAGGTCGGCGTCGAGCGCCTGCATGTGGTCGTGGTCGAAGGCGTAGAACAGCCCGTGCTTCCAGCGGAACGTGGCGTGGGTGTTGACTATGACGTTGGGCTTGTGCCGGCAGAGCCCGAGCACGTCCTTGAACACGCTGCGTCGCAGGCTGGTGAGCCTGCCGAGGGGCAGGTCGAGGATGCGGCCGGGGGCGACGTCCGGCGCTTCGGCGTACATCATGTCGCCGACGTTGCACAGCGTCACGTCGTAGCCGCTACCCGCGGCGATCTCGACCACGCGCTGGAGGAAGGGCTTCTTGTCCAGGCCGACTTGTCCGGTCACAACAACACGCATGTGCGCTTCGCCTGTTGGCTATCCGGCGGCCCCGGGCCCCGCCGGTCGGGCGATCAGTCGTTGAAGTGGATGCGCGAGCGATCTTCGTCGGCGTCGTCATCGGCATCCGCGTCATCGTCTTGATCTTCGTCGTCATCGGGCAAGTCGTCGGCGATCGCGTCCAGCAGCCGCTCGTACTTCTCGTGGAGCTCATCCAGCAGCGCCTGGAGCTCCTCGTTCTCTCCGGCCAGCACCTGCGCCCGCTCTTCCAGCCGGCGGTTCTCATCGGCCAGTTCGCCGGCGCGCAGTTGGTGACGGTCGCGCTGCTCCAGGGCGTCGTCGAGCGAATCGCTGATGACCTTCTGCTTGTCCAGGGCAAACTCCAGCCCCTCGATATCTTCCTGGAAGCCCACTATGGTGTTGGCCAGCTCGACGATGTCGTCCTTGAGCCGCTCGTTGTCGGCCTGGAGGGCGGCGATGGTCTCGCCTTGCGTGCGAATGGTCGTCTGCTCCGGGGTCTCCTGCACGATGACGGGCTGGTCGTCGGGATCGGGCTGATCGTTATGAGAACTGGGTGGCCATTGCCACCTGTCACAGCCTGCCCCGCCCAGTAAGCACGCGCACAGACAAACCGTCGCGGCCAGCGTGGCGACGTTTCTCATGGGATGTCCTTTCAAGTTGAGTGAGCGCTGCCTGGAGCGACTCGTATCGGCTATTCGGTCGTTTCGGGGATCGGCTCGGCGAGGGCGTCTTCGACTATCGCGTCGACACCGGCCAGGGCCTGGGCCAGCGTCCTTGCCGTCGGATCCATGGCGTTGTTGGAGATCACCATTCCGTCACGCCCGATGACCCAGATCGTCGGCGTGACATTGATGCCGTAGTTGCGGGCCGTCGGGTCCGGCGATTGACCGGAAAACGTGTGTATCCAGTTGTACCCGCGTTCGGCGACGAACGACTGGACGATCTCGAAGTCCTCCGGATCGTCCAGGCTGATGCCCACCACTTCCAGGCCCTGGTGCTTGTTGTTTTCGTATAGGCTCTTCATGTGCGGCATGGCCCGCACGCACGGCGGGCACCCAACGGTCCAGAACTCCACCACCACGACCTTGCCCAGCAGGTCGTCCGGCAAGGTCAGTGTCGTCCCGTCGAGCTTCGTCAGCACGGCCGAGAACGGCACCTCGCGACCGAGGGACAGCAGAAAAGACGCAGCCCTGCCGTTGTCTGCGTGGTCGGCCTGGAGCGTGTCGGCAAGCTCGTCGCGCAGGTCGATCAGTTGCTCCCTGTCCGCCAGGATGGCGGCGTTGAGCAGCGCCTCGGCGGCTACGGTGGTTTCGGCGTAGCGATCGGCCAGGCCGCGCAACGCGCCGGCCTTATCCACGCCGGGGTCGCCGAGTATTATCTTGGTGCGAATCGCGTCGGCGGGCAGTTTCACCTGGGCCGGTGCGTCGGCCGCCAGGACGCCGTCGGCTACCTCAAGCAAACGCGCGCGCGACTCGGGACTGTTCTGGCGATAGTTCAGGAAGTCAGCCGCCGGCAGCATCAGCGAGCGGACGATAATGAGGTTCTCGGCCTCGCCGTACTCGGCGATGGCCTCGTCGCCCAGCCTGATGACCTCAAGCTGCATCTCTTCGAAGCGGCGCTCCGCCTCCTGCCGGCTCTGCGGGGGAGGGCTGATGTTGTCCTGCCGGATCAGTGCGGCCAGCCTGTTGAGGAGTTCAACGGGGACTTCGCCCCCAACGGGCGGGTCGTGGGCGGCGTCCGGCGGGTCGGGCCCATCATCGACGGCGGCGTCCGGCGGGTCGGGCTCATCATCGACGGCGGCGTCCGGCTGATCGGGCTCATCATCGACGACGGCGTCCGGCGGGTCGGGCGCGTCATCGACGGCGGCGTCCGGCTGGTCGGGCTCATCATCGACGACGGCGTCCGGCGGGTCGGGCGCGTCATCAACGACGGCGTCCGGCTGGGTCTCGTCAGGAGCTGTGTCGGCTGTGGTCCGGTCGTTCTCGTCCTCACCGGAGCAGCCGGTCAGTGCGACAAGGGCGGCGAATGAGGCAACGATACATAGTGCGGTAAGCAGACGAGTCATGGTAGTTCTCTCGTATGGCCTGGGCCCCTCGGGGCGTTTCGCTGCATCATTCTATAGGAGGTCGAGGCCCAAAGCCAACGGAAACGTAATCTTCGCCGACAGGCCCGTCGTTGCTGCCGGCGTGGGCGATGATGTCGGCCAGCGCCGTGTCGGCGACGATCAGCGCCCGGCCCGGCGGCGGTTTATGCTTGCAGATGCGGTCGCAGTCCATCACAATGGGCATACTACTCGGCCGGAGGCGAGAGAGCTGCCGCCGCCACCCATACCGGCCACCAGGAGTCTTCAAATGGACATAAAGCTCGTTGGCTTCAAGCCCAGTGGCGACAGGTTCGAAATACCCCTCACCGAGCAGTCGATAGTTATGGGCCGCGGCGAGGACTGCGACGTGCGGGTGCCCATCAACAGCATTTCGCGCAGGCACTGCGAGTTCAGTGTCAAAGGCGGCCACGTGCGAGCGCGGGACCTTGGGTCGGCCAACGGCACGTTCATCAACAACAATCGCGTCAGCGAGGTCCGCCTGTCGGCGGGCGATCGCGCGGTGCTCGGGGCGCTCGTGATGACACTGCAAATCAACGGCGAGCCGGCCGAGATACCCTCCCCCCAAGTCCTCGCCCCTGCCGGCGCCGCGGCCGACCTGCCCGCCCAGGAGGCAGCCGCGGCTCAAGAGGACCTCGCCGCCGAGGCCGTATCGCTGGACGAGGCCCCGATTGACCTGGGCGGTTCCGCCGCGGGGGCCGACGAGGCCGGGGACGAGGGGCCGATCTCGCTGGCCGACGACGAGGGGCCCATCTCGCTGGGCGGCGACGAAGGGGCGATCTCGCCGGCCGACGAGTCGGCGCCGGCCGATGCGTTCGCCGACCTCGTTGCCGAGGATGCCGGCGATGCCGCTTCGGCAATCGACGTGCTGGCCTCCGTGGACGAGGAAATCGATCCCATCGCCGCCCTGGAGATGCTCACCGGCGAGGCCGCCCCGGGCGAAACGCCCGAGAAGCTCGACGCGCTCGGCGTGCCGGAAGACATCGAAATGCCCGAAGCGCCCGAAAACATCGGCGCGGCCGAGGACACCGGGGCCCCCGAAGGCATCGAGGCGCCCGAAGGCATCGAGGCGCCCGAAGACCTCGAACCGCAGCAGTAGCCCCCGCCCAGCCGCGACGGCCGACTCCGTAGGGCGTGCAACTCGTTGCACGCGGAACGGCAAGGCAGGACGCGACGAATAACGGGTCGGGCCAAATGTGACGGGGACGGCGGGGCCGGGTCCTACGCCGGCCGCCGTGCGCTCATCGACGACATAGAGGCTCCTAGGCTATGCACCCCTCTGGCCCGATTGTTGGCATAGGAAAGGAAGAGACTATGACCACCCGACGGATTCTCACCTTTGCACTAGCCGCCGTCCTTGCCGGCTCGTTGGCCGCGTCAGCCGCCTATATGGCGCAGACGGGCGCCGAAGGGATCCAGCCACCCCCCCCCCCCCGAGTACGTCCCCGAGCCACCCCACCGCCCCCCTACGGCATCCCCGAGCCGGCTCCCCGGCCCAACGAGCTCACCCTCGAGCCTCCCACCGAGTTGCTCTTCACGCCTATCTTCGCGCCCGCCGCGCCCACCGTGCCGCTCGACGCCATTATTGAGGACCTGCAGGACGAAGACGCTCAACTGAAGAGCCAGTTGGCGGGATTGGCACAGCTTGTCGAAGACCTTAGCCGTCAGGTCCAGGAACTGCGCAAAGCCAACACCGAGTCACCAACGCGGACGGGTCAGGCAACCGACGGTGCACGGCCGAGCCCAGAGACCAACACTACGACGCCGTCCGACAACCCGTAGGGTAATGCCCCAATGCATCGGGATTGCGCCCGGGCCGGCTGCGGGCGGTCAGGTTGCCGGGGGCAGGTCGGCTGGGCGGGGGGCGGTGTCGGGGCCGCCGCAGGAGAGGAAATCCTGAAGGAACGTCGCGGCTGCGACGGCGTCCTGCCGGTCCTTGCGTTTCTTGCGGGTCAGCCGGCCGGCCAGGGCCTGATCGGCCGAGAAGCTGCTGAGCCGTTCGTCCCACATTCTCACGTCCATGCCGAGCACATCTCGAATCTGCTCGGCGGCCCGGCGGGCGAGCAGGGCTTGCGGGCCTTCCGTATCGTCCATGTTGAGAGGCCAGCCGACCACGATTCCCTCTGCGCCGTAGTCGTCGGCCAGGGCGCGGATTTGCTCGATGGCGCCCGTGAGCGGCTCGCCCGGCAGGGAGGTTAGGGGTGTGGCGATGCCGTCGCTCGTGGACCCGCCGGCTACGCCGATGCGGCGAGCCCCGTAGTCTATGCCAAGCCACAACCCCATGACGACCTCTGGTTGTTTCAGTGAGAAGGACCGATCCGTGCGCACTGTACGATGAACTGCGGCACGAGGCGTCGGACGTAAGCTTCAAATTCAAAGATACAAGATACAAAGATCAGTCAGTGGCACGGGCGGTACGGCGGGGCGGGGCTTTGTATCTTGTTTCTTGTATCTTGGTATTTCCGATCGGGCCTGACCTGTCGAAGCCGAGTCAGCCATGCAGGACGCGCCGCGCCTGGCGAGACGCCCATGCCACTTAGGAGAACTTCTTGCCGAAGCGCTCCTCCATGACGCCGATGAGCTGCTTGAGGCGTTGCGAGTCGGCCTTGGTGCACACGAGCGTCGCGTCGTTGGAATGCACGATGATGCAGTCGTCCATGCCGACGACGGCCAGCATGTGGTCGCCCTCGGTGACGATGACGTTGCGGTTGCAGTCCATGACCATGGCGTTGTCGGCGATGACGACGTTGCCGTCCTCGTCGGGGTCGGCGACTTGCGAAAGGGCCGTCCAGCTGCCGACGTCCAGCCATTCGCACTTGAGCTCGACCATCAGCACGCTGGAAGCCCGTTCCATCACGGCGTAGTCGATGCTGATCGGCGTGAGGGTCGGATAGATCTCCTCGAGGAGCGGCACGTAGTCCTCGCCGGCCGCGGCGGCCTTGCGAACGGGCGCGAGCTTGGCCATCGAGTCCGGCAGGAACTCCGACAAGGCGTCGCGAATGGCGCCGAGCGTCCAGACGAACATTCCGCTGTTCCAGTAGTGCTCGCCGCTTTCGACGTATTGGCGGGCGGCTTTGTGGTCGGGCTTCTCCTTGAAGTCCACCACCTTCAGCACGCCCTTGCGGACGGCGTCGCGGCAGTGAATGTAGCCGAGCCCCGTGTGAGGCCACGTCGGACGCAGCCCGAACGTCACCAGCGAGTCGGGGTTCTGCTCGGCCACTTCGCACGCCAGGCCTACCGCGTCGGCGAACTTGTCCTGCGGGCGAATGACGTGGGCGGCAGTGAAGAGCGTCATCGTCGCGTTCTCGTCGCGAGCGGCGAGCAGCTCCACGCCCAGTGCGATGGCGTTGGCGGTGTCGCGGATGTCCGGCTCGCCGATGATGTTGCCGGGCGGCAACTGCGGCAGCGACTCGGCCACCAGCGGGGCGTACTCCTTGTTGGTGATGACAAGGATGTTATCGGTCTCGAACAGCCCGTCGAGCCTGTCCACGGCGATCTGGAGAAGGTCCTTCCCCGCCAGTAGCGGCAGCAGTTGCTTGGGGCGGTCGAGGCGACTCATGGGCCAGAGCCTTCGACCGGCGCCGCCGGCCATGATTACAGCGTAGCGCATAGAAAATCTCCAATCCAGTTCGGCGAGGCCTTGTTGCGACTGCAAATGGATCCGTTCCGCGCCAACCCTATATCAGAAAAGCGGGGCGGTGTCATCGAACGAAAAAAAAAAGTCACGCGGCCCGGGGGCCCGGCGGCGGGCGCGTTTTTGCTTTCGCCGCGCGCCGGGCGGGCGTAGAATCCCCCCCGGAGTTGTGGGATGCCGATACTAGCGCGCAATACATTGGCGGGCACGTGGTGCCTGGCCGTCCTGGTGACGGGGCTGCTCTGCGGGGGCGCCTCAGCCGGCGACGCCCAGGCCACGTTCGACGACCTGTTCGGCCGGTCGGTCCAGGCCGCCAAAGCCACGCGAGACACCGCCGACGACGTCGACCTGGCCCTGGAGCTTCTGGCGGCGGCCAGACAGGCCGGTGAGCACCCGCAGCTGCTGGCGATAATCTGCACGCAGGCCTACGACCTGGTGATCCGCCTGGAGGGCGAGCATGACCTGGCCGTGGCCGCGATGACGCTCCTGGCCGACGGCTCGGACGAACACGCCATCGGCGCCCTGGAGAAAATCGTCGAGCTCCGTGAGGAGCGGTACGATTCGGCCAGGGGCCTGGCCAGGCGTCAGGCCGGCGAGGACCTCATCGACAGTTTCGTCGCCCTGGCTGAGGCGCTCTCGGCCGCCGGCGAGACGCCCCGGGCCGCCGCGGCGATGTCGCGCGCCGAGCAACTGGCCGCGGAAGTCGCCCCCAACCGCCAGGGCCGCCTGTATGAGGCCACGCAGCGAATGGAGGTCCACCGGCGGGCGTCCCAACAGGCGGCTGAGTGCCTCTCCCGCCTGTCGGCCAACCCGGACGACAGCCAGGCCCGAGCGGCGCTGGTGCGACTGGAACTGACCGACATGGACGATCCCGTGGCGGCGGCAGGGCACGTGGACGCATCCGTGGATGAGTTCCTTCGGACGTACGTTCCCCTCGCGGCCAAGGGGCCTGAGCAGTTGTCCCCGGTCGCGGCGCTGGAAGTTGGGGCGTGGTACGTCCACCTTGCCGACGAGGCGGACGCCGTTGTCGCCGCGGCCATGTTCCGCCGGGCGGCCGGCTACCTCCACCGCGCCGCCGCCGACGAGCAGGACGTAGCCGAGAAGCTCCGGGCGCAACTGCTGGCCCGCAGCGCCCGCAACGGGCTGGCGAGCGTATCGGGCATGCCGCTGGCGACGGGCGAGTACCACGAGCTGGTCGTCCTGGTCGACCTGCGGGAGGACATACTGGCCGGCGGGTGGCGGCAGCTAAACGGAGGCCTACAGACGCTCGGCAAGGACGAGGCCCGCATCCGCCTGCCGGTGAAGCTTGTCGGCTCGTACACGTTGCAGGTGAAGCTCACCCGGACCGACGGCGCGGGCATGGCGGCGATAACGCTGCCGGTAGGCGACACGGCCGTGCTGCTGAAGCTCGATGCAATGGGTCTGAGCGGCCTTGAGCTCGTCGACGGCGAATCGACCGTCGAGAACGCCACCGCCCTGATCGGGCGAAAGCTGGAGAACAACCGATCGTACTCGCTGACGGCCGAAGTCAGCATCAGCGGCGAGCGGGCGAGCATCGCCGTCCGCGTCAGCGGGCGGACGTGGGTTTCTTGGCGGGGCAAGATGGCCTCTCTGGGCCCGCCCTGGGAGTGGTCGGCCCAGCAGGACGGGGCCGTGGTGATCGGCTCGGATCAGGCGGCGTGGCAGTTCGACAGCGTGCGAGTGAAGACGAGCGACCCGACGTGTCGGCGGCTGAGATAGAAGCGAGGCGTCCGTGGCGATTGTCGTAGGCATTGACGAGGCGGGGCTTGGCCCGGTGCTCGGGCCACTTGTCGTGTCCGCTTCGGCGTTCTCCCTGCCGGACGACCTGGCCGCTGCGTCCATGTGGGAACTGCTGGCCGGCGCCGTCGCCCGCAAGGCTACTCGCCGCGGAGGGGCCGTCGCCATCGACGACAGCAAGAAGCTCTACGGCTCGCGAAAGGCCGGCGGGCTGGGGCGCCTGGAGCGCGGTGTGCTGGCGATGCTCGCCTCGGCCGGGCGAGAGGCAGGCAGCCTGCGCGGGCTGTTGGGGACGGTGGCTCCCGAATCGCTGGACGAGCTGGCGCGGTATCCGTGGTACGCCCGGGCCGACAGACCCCTGCCCGCTGCGGCGGGGGCGACCGACGTGACGCTGGCGGGCAACGCGCTGCGTACGGCGATGTCGGCCGTCGAAATAAAGATGATCGGCATGCGGTCGGAGGTGGTCTTCGCCGGCCGTTTCAACCGCCTGGTCGGGGCGACGCGGAACAAGGGGACCGCAACGTTCGACCTGACGTGCCGGCTGATCGCCCGGGGGCTGCACAAGGCGGCCGGCCGGCGGGTGCTGGTGTGCGTGGACTGCCAGGGCGGGCGGCGGCGATACCTGCCTGCCCTTCAGCGGGCCTTCGAGGCGGCGAGCTTCAAGGTGCTCGACGAGAGCCCCGCGCTCAGCGCGTACCTTCTGCGGAGCAACGAGGCGGAGGCGGAGATACGATTTTCCGTCGGGGCGGAAAAGGATCATCTTCCGGTGGCCCTGGCGTCGATGTTGAGCAAGTACTTGCGAGAGCTGTTCATGTCGGCGTTCAACGAGTTCTGGGCCGGCCACGTGCCGCAGTTGAAGGCGACGGCCGGCTACTACACGGACGGGCGGCGGTTCTACCAGGACATACAACCGGCCATGCAGACCCTTGGCGTCGACCGGACAATGGTGTACCGTAGTCGCTGACGGCTGACAGGGAGATGAATCCATGGAACGTTCGGCTTTCCTGATGTACATAGTGTTCATTCTGCTGGGCGGGCTGGCCGCGCTTGCGATTGTGACCGTGATGCGAGGCTTCCTGGAGGACCGAAAGGTCCGCCCCCCCGGCGTGGCGCCCAAGGTGCCGTTTATCGACTTTCCCCCGCCGCCGGCGGTGCGTCCGTCGGCAGGCGTCAGCCAGGTGGGATGGGCTGCGTCGATATGGTCGGCCTTGAACCTGATAGTGGCGTTCCTGTGGTTCACCACGCGCTTCGGCGTTCAGGGTGTCCAGCCGGAGTACCACCTTACGGCCGGCTACGCGGTGATCGCGGCGGCAATCAGCGGGATGGGCGGCGTGCTGCTTCTGAGCTGCAAGGCCCAGGGCAGACGGATGATAGCGTGGGGGGGCTTTCTGTTCGTGACGATAACGATACTGGCGTTTTGCCTGTCGCTGGTCATGTGGCTGTCGCCGCGGACAACGCTGAGCGAGAAGGAGATCGCCATGCGGCTCACGATAGTCACGGGCGTGCATCTGGCGATCACCGCGGTGATCGCGTCAGCGGCGCAGCGTGTCGGGCTGCCCGCGGCTGAAGAGCCGGCCGGACCCGTGGCGGCGCCACAGCCGGGCGACTAATTGAACGAAAACAACGCGGCCGGCCAGACCGGCTGCGGCATGCAGCCACAGCAGGAGCAGCGACCCGATGGGCATTCAAAAATGGTCTGACGAAATAACGGTCGTGGAGCTGTTCGACTCGCCGCAGTTCGCAGATGACGTCTCGGCGCTGATGGAGGAGCTGGACGGCGCGGCGACCGACGTCGTGCTGAACTTCACCGGCGTGGGGTACATCAACAGCTCGGACGTGTCAAGCCTGCTTCGCCTGCGGAAGAAGATGGCGGCCCTGGGCCGCCGGCTGATGCTGTGCGACGTGACGCCCCCGGTGTACGGCGTTCTCAAGACGACCGGGCTGGACAAGATGTTCGACTTCGCCGGCGACGTGGCGACGGCCCTTGCGACGTTCCAACTGGCCGGGCCAATTGAAGCCGAAGACGCGGAAGAAGACGACGAGGCGGCAGAAGACGAGTAGACCCGCCCTCACGCCCGCCGACTCGCGCTCGCGCCGTTTAGTCGGCGACAGAATGTCGCCGGCCGGCGGCGCCACATGGCAGTTGGGCGCCATGCGCACGCGTAGTGCACCCGTAGCGCCGCGGATTTCCCAATCCGCCGCGTGATTGTGGGTATGCCTGATCGTGGACTATTGTCCATGCTCACGCGAGCGTGGGCATGCCACCCGCCTGCTTACTCATCTTCCGCAGCCGTCATCGGCGGTAGCTGTGTTGCGCCGGATGGGGCATGGCCGGGCGCCGCAGGAAGAGAGATCTCCCGCACGATGACCTTGCCCTCGTCGTCTACCTCGACGCTTCTGGTGCCGTCCGGCGTGACCGCCCAGTTCCAGCCGTCGGCAATGCGCACGAACTCGGTGCCGTCGTAGTTCATGGCGTACGTGCCGCGGGCCCGATCGCCGCCGGCGGGAACGTCCACGTAGACCCACCCCGGCACAGGCAGCGGGCCGATGGTCAGAAAACGCCACTCATAGTCGGTAGTGGATCGATCAAAGGCGCCAAAGAGCTGGTCGGAACGGGCAATCCAATCACGAGATTGCGGGTCCAACAGAGCGGGATAGATCGAATCGTACGTGACAACGACATAGCGGCCGTCTGACGTCCATACGTCCGCAGGTTCGAGTACAGGAAG
>Ga0114919_10004109_pt1 | contig 11692 bp, 7 predicted proteins | sample BlataG_FD_88682 | JGI IMG/M metagenome (GOLD analysis project Ga0114919, IMG submission 88682) | Deep subsurface microbial communities from Black Sea to uncover new lineages of life (NeLLi) - Black_00105 metaG | ecosystem: Environmental > Aquatic > Marine > Oceanic > Sediment | place: Atlantic...
GCTGCTGGAGGGAGAAACCCCACTGGCACGCCCTCAAGCGATGCGAGCCGACCGGGTACGAGTCACAGGCGGCCGAGCTCAGACGACTGACCGAACCCCACGAGACCATCTATGTCTGGGGCTGGAGCCCCGGAACGTACCGCTATGCCTATCGGCGGTGCGCGTCGCGCTTCGCAACGCTCGAGAAGACGGGTCGGCTCGGTGAGCGGGCCCGATTCCTGACCGACGGGGCGATCGAGGACATCATGGGCAAGCGGCCGGCCGCATTCGTCATCTCGATTACCGATCTCCCGGCGGTGATGCGACCGCCGCACAGCCCCTTTGCGGATTGGCTCGACCGCAATTACGAGAATCGCGGCGAGTTCGGCGGGATGTACATCCTGACGCCCCGGCCAGGCATCCCGCCCCCGCCGCCCGCATCGGCCCGCCCGGGGGGTCGATGACATGCTCGGCGGGTGCGCGGGTCAGTCAACGTACCCGAGGGAGCGCAGGTTACGCAGGGTTGCTTCGTCGAGCTCCCCGACGTCCTCCGCCGGCGTGGTCCAATCCTGGCAATGCTCGTACCAATCGGCGGCGTATGCGCGCATCGCCTGGACGAGTTCAGGGTGCTCGGCCCGGACGTCCTCTTGCTCGCGTGGGTCCGCGCTCAGGTCGTACAGCTCCAGCGTGTCCACATCAAGGTTGTAGACGCCCTTCCACTGCTCGCACCGTACGACGATGTTCACGTCGCCGCGCGTCGTGACCCACGGGCGGTAGTAGCGGGTGGTGTTATGACGCATGCCGGGAACAATGAACGTCTGGGGATGTCCCGGCTGCTCGCCCCGAACCAGGGGCATGAGGCTGCGTCCGCGCGCGCCGCCGGCCAACTCCGGCCGTTGCAGATAGTCGAAGATGGTCGGCAACAGGTCCACCAGTGAGACAACCTGCGTGACGCGTGTCCCGGCAAACTCGTTGCGCGGGAAGCGAATGATGAGCGGGACGCGCATCAGCTCCTCGTAGACGGACTGATCGTGCAGCCAGGCCCCATGATCGTCCAGCTCCTCCCCGTGATCGGAGACGTAGATGAACAGCGTGTTCTCCCAGAAGCCGCGTTTCCGCAGCATCTCAACGGTGGTAGCCACACGCCAGTCCGCGAGCCGGACGCAGACGTCGTAGAGCTCGTTCCAGTCGTCCTTCAGGGCGCGCAGCGCGGCCACGTGCTGGTCCTGTATTTCCGTCATATCGTTGGTGCCGAGCGGGAGACGCTGGCGGTAGTCGTACTCGGCTGCCCCTTTATACCCGTTGAAATGCAGCTTCATCTGGTCGCGTAGCTCCTGCGACACGTCGCGGAAACCGGGCGTGTGCGGGGGAGCGTAATGGTAGGGATTGTGTGGCTCCATGTTGTGCACGTAGAAGAAGAAGGGCAACGGCGGGTTGGGTCCCAGCGTGGCACTTACCTTCTTTCCCCCGTTGCGCCCCTTGCCGACCAGTACGTCGAAGCCCTGGTGCATCCCATGCTTGGGCCCTAGGAAATAATTGCCGAAACGCGAGTACGTTGCATACCGGCCCGTTTCAGCCGTTCGGCCAGCGTATCGGCCGAGTCCGGCAGGCGGTCGTACATGGACAGCGTGTCGTGCTCGCAGGGGAACGTCGAGGTAAACATCGAAGCGACCGCCGGGACCGTCCACGGGGCCGGAGTGTAGGCGTTCTCGAACACAACGCCGCACTGCGCCAGCCAGTCGGCGGCGGGGCTGGTCGCGTGTGCTTTATACCCGTAGGTGCCGAGGCGGTCGGCGCGGAGTGTATCAATAAGAAAAATGAAGACGTTGACGTTCGGGCGCGGTTGCGCGTTGCCGGATGGCTGCGGATCGACCTGCGAGCCGGCGCGCTGCCGCAGGCCGACCCAGGCCGCGGCCACGCCGACGAGCACCAGCGCCGCGAGAAGGACGACACCCACGGGCGACTTTCCAGTCGCGGCAGGCCTACGCATAGACCGGTCTCCCCGCCGAACGTTCCCCGTATGCCACTAGTATATGATGGGGTCCACCTGGTAGGCAACGTCCCGGCTGGCAGCGCCCTCTTTTGAGAACGACAATATCGGTTGGGCCGGCCCGTTTGAGGGTGGCGTGTGACGCGCTGTTTGGGAAGCACGCCTGACGTCCCATAACAGTCCGGTGCAAAACCCCTCGGATGCCCAACTTCCGTAGCGTCGGACCTCCGAGTCCGACGTTTTGACGCCAGAAACGCCGGTGCGCCGGACTTGGAGGTCCGGCGCTACAGTTTTGCACCGGACTGATAAGCGTGCCGCTCGGCGCTGCCGACGTAGGTCGCCCGCCGAATTCGACGGCTTGGGTTGGCAGGTGGGGCCGGCCGAACCATCCAGTCCTACCATCCACTAGATCCTTCGCTTTGCTCAGGATGACACACACTGCGGGCCCGTGGGGGCCCGGGCGCTCACCGCTTCCGGGCCAGGAGCAGACCGTCGCCGATGGGGACCAGGCTGGCGGTGACGCGCGCGTCATGGCAGACCTTATGGTTCAGCCCGCGGTGCGGCACGTCGCCCGCCTCGACAGACCGGTCGGCCACCCGGCCGCCGTGAAAGGCGTTGTCCACCGCGACTAGCCCGCCGGGGCGCAGCAGGCACAGTGCACGCTCATAGTAGTTGTCGCTGTTCTCTTTGTCGGCGTCGATGAAGACGAAGTCGAACGTGCCGGCGGCGCCTTCTTGCACAAGCGCATCGATCGTATCGAGTGCCGGGCCGAGGCGCAGGTCGATCTTGTCGGCCACACCGGCTTCCTGCCAGTATCGCCGCGAGATGGTGGTCCACTCGTCGCTGACGTCGCAGCAGATGAGTCGGCCGTCGGTGGGCAAGCCATTGGCGATCCAAATGGCGCTGTAACCAGTGAACGTACCGATCTCGAGCGCTTTGCGGGCACCGAGCAGCTCGACCAGCAGCCGTATGAACTGCCCCTGCTCGGGCGCGATCTGCATCTCGGGGTTTGGTAGTCTGGCAGTCTCCTCCCGCAACCGGCGCATCACGTCGGTCTCGACTACAGTCTGCTCGACCAGGTAGGCCTGCAGCGCGCCGGTCATAGCGATCGTTCGGCGGGACATTGGCCGTCTGTTCTCAGTGATTCGGACTGCATTCACCAAAAGAAGGGGGCAGCGCGTATCCGCGGGCGCCATACCGGGACTCAGCGTCCGGCACGGAGTCCGGGAGCTACGTTCGCATCACCACAGTTGACCAGCTTATTCGACGCGCTTTCCGGTGCCGTTCATCTCCATGGTCTTTATGAGACCGGAGTACTCGGCCATCCACCACTCCATGGTGTCGGCGTCGGTGAACTTCACCCACCCCTTTAAGGTGGACTTGCCCCAGGGGCTGTAGCTCGTGGCCTTCATCTTCCAGGTGTCGGTTTTCTCGTCGTAGGTGCTGGTGCCGATGCCCGTCATGCCCATGCTGTCGACCCACGTCGAGCGGTACTTCTTGCCCTTGATGTCGTAGGTCCAGGTTGCCAGCCCATTCGACTCGCCGAAGTGCTCCATGTCGAACACCTCGCGCGAGACCACGAACCAGCGACTGTCATCCCACTCGACCTCGGAGGTTCCGCTGATCTTTATCGCCTCTTCTAGCATGGCGAATTTCGCCTCGCCGTCCGACTGCCACTTGCCGGTGAACGCGTCGAGCCGGTCGAGCTCGGCCGGGCGCTCCGGCATCTTCGCCTTCATCTCTTCGATGGTCATCTTGGGCATGCAGCCGGTGAGGATGACGCAGGTACAGGCTACGAGAACTGCGCCGATTGCGTTTCGTCGTGGCATCGTTCATCTCCTTTAACAAGAGGTAACTTGACCGCAGCGGCAGCGTAGCGGTTGCGCGGGCCGAGTACAAGCATCGGGGCTGGGTCGAAGGGCCCGCCACCCGGGGTCACGCCAGTTTGTAGCGGCCGCGGCGCCCGCGGGTCGGGACGGCGAGGCTCCTGCCGAGCCGGCTTCCGCGCACCCAGGGGTCTCTGCGCCCGACGGTTGGGTGCCATGGCCAAGCGCAGCGCGGCCATGTTGCTCGGAGGACGAACATCATGCCCGCGCGCCTTGGGCTTGGGCACGCCACCCGCCACGCCGAGCCCGCCGTTTACGCGTTGACCCCGTCCCGCGTTTGTCGTACTTTGCCCTTATGCCAACCGGGACTCAGGTCAAACCGACCCACAGGGCGGTCAAAGCGTACTACGCCGCCTTGGAATCGTACGCCCAGCAGAGCGTCGCCCACGAAGGCGCCCTCCGCTCCGCGTTCCAGAACCTGCTCGCCCACACCGCCCGCAAGTTCGGCTGGACCCTCATCCCCGAGCTGACCATCGACGCCAACGGCCACCAGATCCGCCCCGACGGCACATTCCGCGACGAATACACCATCGAGCGCGGCTATTGGGAGGCCAAGGACACCGCCGACGACCTCGACACCGAGATCAAGAAGAAGATCAAGCGCGGCTACCGCCTGACCAACACCATCTTCGAGGACACCCGCGAGGCCCGCCTCTACCAGGACGGCAAGCTGGGCTACGTCGCCGACCTGGCCAAGCCGCAGCAGCTCTGCGACCTGCTCAACACGTTCTTCTCGCACACCGAGCCGGCCCACGAGGACTTCAGCAAGGCGGTGGACGAGTTCAAGCAACGCGTCCCCGACCTGGCCCGCGGCCTGGTCGACCTCATCAATCAGGCCCACGACGACAACCCGCGCTTCATCGCCGCCTTCGACAAGTTCTACGAGCTCTGCAAACAGTCGCTCAACCCGAACCTCAGCACCGCCGCGGTGGACGAGATGCTCGTCCAGCACCTGCTCACCGAGCGCCTGATCCGCACCGTCTTCGACTCGCAGGACTTCACCCGCCGCAACGTCATCGCCGCCGAGATCGAGCAGGTCATCGATGCCCTGGTCAGCCAGTCGTTCAACCGCCACGACTACCTCCGGCGCCTCGACCGCTTCTACGTCGCGATCGAGCAGGCCGCCCGCACGATCACCGGCTTTGCCGAGAAGCAGCACTTCCTCAACATCGTCTACGAGCGGTTCTTCCAGGGCTATTCGATCAAGGTGGCGGATACGCACGGCATCGTCTACACGCCCCAGGAAATCGTCGATTTCATGTGCGCCTCGGTCGCCGAGGTGCTGGAGCAGGAGTTCGGCAAGAAGCTCGGCGATGCGGGCGTGAACATCCTCGACCCCTGCACCGGCACGGGCAACTTCATCGTCAACCTGATCCGGCGGATCCCCAAGCGCGACCTGCCGCGGATGTACCGCGCGCAGCTTTTCGCCAACGAGGTGATGCTGCTGCCGTACTACATCGCGGCGTTGAACATCGAGCACGCCTACTACGAGCGCACGGGGCAGTACGAGCCGTTCGCGGGCCTGTGCTTCGTGGACACGCTCGATCTGGCCGAAGGCCCGCAGCAGACGTTCGGCTTCATGACCGAGGAAAACGTCCAGCGCGTCGAGCGCCAGCGCAAGACGCCGATCACCGTCATCATCGGCAATCCGCCGTATAACGTGGGGCAGCTCAACGAGAACGATAACAACAAGAATCGCAAATACGATGCTCTTGACCAGCGCATACGTAGCACTTACGCGAAGGCTTCGAAGGCGACGCTGGGGACAAAGCTCTACGATCCGTACGTCAAGTTCTTTCGCTGGGCTGCGGACCGCATCGGCGCAGACGGAATCGTGTGTTTGGTAACGAACAACAGCTTCGTCGACCAAATCGCCTTCGACGGGATGAGAAGGCACCTGATGGAGGATTTCACCGCCCTCCATCACGTCCATCTCGAAGGCAACGTTCGACAGAATCCGACACTGTCTGGAACTGCCTACAACGTTTTTGGGATTCAGGTTGGCGTTGGAATCACGATTGCGATTCGCTCGACGCAACATCGAACCAAGCAGCTTCGCTTTGAGCGCGTGGACAAGAATCTGCGAAGGGAAAAGAAACTCGCCTGGCTCGCTCACCAGGGGTGCCTGGGTGGCGTGAAATGGCAGCGTCTAAAGCCTGATGAGCGGCACACCTGGCTTGTGCCGCAGAATGCGGATGAGTTCGCGACGTATGTCCCGCTTGGAACCAAGGAGGGCAAAACTCGGAAGCAACCACAACGGTCAACCGTTGTCGGGTCGTATTCGCTCGGCGTGTCAACGAACCGGGATAGCATCGTGTACGACTTCCTGCGCGCTTCGCTGGAACCCCGCGTTGAGAAGTTCTGCCAGGACTACAACGTGGAAGTCGATAGGTACGCGAGAGCCGGTCAGGGCGCAAGCGTCGACGATTTCCTCGACTATTCGAAGATCAAATGGAGCCGGAATCTCAAGCGTTCGTTGCGGAACAAGGAGTATCTCCAATTCGACTCCACCAGAGTACGTTGCGCGTTGTATCGTCCGTTTACCAAGCGATTCCTGTATTTCGCGGATATCGCCTCTGACGAGCTGGGACAATTCCGTCACTTCTTTCCAAACAACGGTTCGGAGTCCGAGAATCGCGCGATTGGACTGACGGCTCTTGGATCGGAGAAGCCGTTCATGACACTGATGTCGGCTGGGCTGGTCGACCTGCACTTGGTCGGCGCCGGCTGTGGCTCGCAGTGCTTCCCCTTCTACATCTACGACGAAGACGGCACGAATCGCCGGGAGAACGTCACCGACTGGGCCCTGGAGCACTTTCGCGAGCACTACGGCGACGAGTCCATCGGCAAGTGGGACATCTTCTATTACGTCTACGGCGTCCTGCACCACCCCGGCTATCGCGCCAAGTTCGCCGACAACCTCAAGCGCGAGCTCCCCCGCATCCCCCTCGCCCCGCCGCTGCCCGATCAGAACCGCGACCGTGATCAGAGCCGCGGCATTGATCAGAGCCGCGACCGTGAGGGAGCGGTCCGTAGCGCCGGACCTCCGAGTCCGGCGTCTGATCCGAGCCCGAAGCGCAAGCGAGAGTTTAGCCCCGCGCCCGCCACCGGCTTCTACGCCTTCGCCGACGCCGGCCGGCGGCTCGCCGAGCTGCACATCGGCTACGAAGCGCTCGAGCCCTGGCCGCTGGAATGGCTCGAAACGCCCGGCGAACCGCTCAGCTACGTCGTCGAAAAGATGCGCCTGAGCAAAGACAAGAAGTCGCTGAAGGTCAACGAATCGCTCACGCTGGCCGGCATCCCGCCGGAGGTCTTCGACTATTCGCTAGGCAACCGCAGCGCGCTGCAGTGGGTGATCGACCAGTACCGCGTCAAGGAAGACAAACGCACCGGCATTCGCTCGGACCCAAACAACCCTGACGACCCGGAGTACATCGTCCGCCTGGTCGGCCAGGTCGTCCGCGTCAGCGTCGAGACCCTGCGGCTCGTCGACAACCTGCCCGAGCACTACGCCCCACCCGCGAGCCCGGCCTCCTGACTACGCCCAGCTCTCCCCTGACACGAACCCACCGCCCCGCGCCCCTCCGCGCCTCGCCGGTTCTCTTTCCCGTTCGCCGGGTGCCACCGGTGGCTTGTCCACCAGTGCCCATCGCCCCGCTTACCCGTCAATCCCCAATTCCCAATCCCCAATCCCCAATCGTCAATCCCCAATCCCCGCCAGCCGGCGCCATTCCCCACCAACTGAAAACTGACCACTGAAAACTGAAACCTCGACCCCTACCATCCTCCGCAGAGGTTTCCAGATGCACGCACCGACGATGAGCTTACAGCTTAGGGCTTACAGCTTATGGCTGCGCCCAGCAGCGTCCCATAACCAAGGTGGCCAATTAGGGGGCGCGCACAAATGACCACCTTGACCGCCTTCGCTTCCACCACCCGTCAGTGCGATGTTATCGGGACGACCGCGTGCTCACGCGTGCGGCTCTGGTCAAGACGGCCGGCACGGAGGCCGGACGCTACATTTCCCTGCGTGGCTTCGTCGCTTCGTGGATTGCTCGCTTCCGTCGGCCCCTATGTCCCTTCGTCCCTCCGTCCCTCCGTCCCTTCTTCAAAACCACCACGCTTCGCCGGGTTTCTCTTTGATCAGGACCGAGCGGAGGTAGATGACGGCTTTCTCGAAGCCTTCCTGGACGCTCATGAGCGAGTCTTCGTGCTCGATGCTGATCACGCCGTCGTAGCCTTTGACGCGCAGCATGCTGACGAACGGCTTCCAGAACTCGTCGCCGTGCCCGTAGCCGCAGGTGCGGAAGACCCAACTGCGGTTGTGCAGATCGGCGTAGTTCTTGGTGTCGAGCGTCCCGTTGATCTTGGTGTTGTGCGGGTCGATGCCGGTGTCCTTGCCGTGCACGTGGAAGATGCAGCCGGCGTCGCCGAGCACGCGGGCGGCTTCGACCGGGTCGATCCCCTGCCAGAAGAAGTGCGAGGGGTCCAGGTTGGCCCCGAGCGTCTCGCCGCAGGCGTCGCGCAGCTTGAGGATCGTCTCGGGGTTGTAGACGCAGAAGCCGGGGTGGGCCTCGAAGGCGATCTTGACGCCCTCGTTGGCGGCCTCGTTGGCCTTCTGCCTCCAGAACGGGATCAGCACCTCGTTCCACTGATAATCGAGGACCTGCTCATACTCCGGCGGCCAGGGGCAGGTGACCCAGTTGGGCATCTTGTCGTTGGCCGAGCCGCCGGGGCAGCCGGAGAAGTTGATCACCACGTCCGTGCCGAGCTTGGGTGCGAGCCGGACGGCGACGTCGTGCACCTTGTTATGTTCACCGGCCGTTTCGGGATTAGGGCTGACCGGGTTTCCGTGGGCGGCCAGGCCGATGATTTCGAGGTTGCGTTTGGCGCAGTCGTCCTTGATTTTCTGCTGGGCCTTGTTGTCGTTGAGCACTTCTTCGGGGTCGAAGAAGGGCTTGCCGGGGTAGGCTCCCACGGGCAGCTCGATCGCCTCGAGCCCGACCTTCTGGCAGTAGTCCAGCGCCTTGTCCCAGCCCATGCCTCCCAAGCCGGCGGCCATCACTCCGAGTTTCATGGTTTCTGCTCCTTGCGCTCGTCCGTCCCCCACTCTCAAAGGGGTGGGGCACGATCGCTTCGGTTTGCCGTGTAACCGGCTGCTGAATCTATCGCTGGCGAGTCGGTACGGCAAGGCGGTGCCGTTCGGCCAGGCTTTCCGCCGCGGCTGCCCGACGGATAGGACCGGCCCGAAGCTGCCTGCGGCGCGTTCCCGGGAAGGAGCCCTGGACCGCGCGTCGGCGGTCGTGCTAGATTCCCGGGGACGAGTCCGAAGCCGACGACCAACCTGGCGAGGAGGTTGAGATGGGGACCGCCGAGCGCGGCAGTGGGGCACGGAATTGTCTACCACTTATCATCCTGTTCTCGTGCTGCGCGAAGGCCGACGAGCCGCGCGGCGTGCACTGGCCCTCGTTTCGCGGACCGCAGGCGAGTGGCGTCACCGAGGGGTACGCAACCCCGACCACCTGGAACGCCGAGACCTCCAAGAACATCGCCTGGAAGACGCCGATCCCAGGCCTCGGGCATTCCAGTCCGGCGATTTGGGGCGACCACATCTTCGTCACCACCGCCGTCAGCGCGGAAGACGATCCGAAACTGAAAGTCGGGCTGTACGGCGACGTGCGGTCGGTCAACGAAGCGGTCTCGCACCGCTGGACGGTTTTCTGCCTCGACAAGTGCAGCGGCAAGATTGTCTGGGAGCAGGTCGCTCATGAGGGTGTTCCAAAGGCCAAGCGGCACCCGAAGTCAACGCATGCCAACCCCACACCCGCGACCGACGGGAAGCACGTCGTCGCGTTCTTCGGGTCGGAGGGGCTGTACTGTTACGACATTGAGGGCAAGCTCCTCTGGCGGAAAGACCTCGGCGTGCTGAATTCCGCCTGGTACGTGGACCCCGAAGCGCAGTGGGGCTTTGGCAGCTCGCCGATCATCTTCGACGGCAAGGTGATCGTGCAGTGCGACGTGCTGGGTGATTCGTTCATGGCGGCGTTTGACGTGCGCGACGGGCGCGAGATTTGGCGCACGCCGCGGGATGACGTCTCGACCTGGAGCACGCCGACCGTGCATCGCGGCGCGGGCCGCACGCAGGTGATCGTTAACGGGTACAAGCACATTGGCGGTTACGATGTCGCGACGGGAAAGGAGCTTTGGAGACTGCTGGGGCGCGGCGGGGATATCCCGGTGCCGACGCCGGTGGTCGCGCACGAGCTGATCTTCATCACCAGTGCCCACGGCGCGCAGCGGCCGATCTTCGCCATTCGCACGTCGGCGACGGGCGACGTGGCAGTTCCGGACGACGAGCCGGCGAACGAAAGCGTTGGCTGGGTTGCGCGCCGGGCGGGGAATTACATGCAAACGCCGATCGTGTACGGCGAGTACCTGTATTGTTGCTTCGACAACGGCATATTGAGCTGCTACGAGGCGAAGACCGGCAAGCAGTTGTACCGGAGCCGTCTCGGTCGCGGCCGAACGGGGTTTTCCGCTTCGCCGGTGGCCGGCGACGGCAAGCTGTATTTCACCAGCGAGGAGGGCGACGTTTACGTCGTCAAGGCCGGCCCGGCTTTCAAGCTGCTGGCGACCAATCCGATGGGCGAGATCTGCATGGCGACGCCGGCCGTCTCCGAAGGCGTATTGTTCTTCCGCACGCAACGCCATTTAGTGGCTGTCGCGGCTGCCGGCGACGAAGCCGAAGGCTAGCGTGGAACGGAGCGCGGCGGCGCGCTAGGGTCTCCGAGGCATCGTCTGGTCGTTCGGCGACAGCCGCGGGAGACAGTATGATCGGACCGCCGGCACGAGGATCGTCAGGTGGCCCGGGCCCTGACGTTTACGCCGGTAGAGGCGGATAGCCGATAGGGCAGAAGGGCTTGCACGCGTCGTGCGTTGCGGGTGTAATAAAAGAAGTTCGGGGGTGCACACGCACGAGCGGGCCGGCCGGTACCGATAGCAGCCGATGCGTCCACTAATTATCGCTACATTCTTCTTCGCGCTGGGTGAGCCCACCGTTCAGCTCTGGATGCAGCAGGCCTTCTATCCCGTGCTGTTCCTGGTGTTGGTGTTGGCCAGCCTGGGCGTGCCGATCCCCGAGGACGTTCCGCTGATTGCGGCGGGCGTGATCCTGAGAACCCATCCCGGCGTGGCTTCCTGGGGCGGGACGTTGGCCGTCGCTTTGGTGGGGATCATGATCGGCGACGTGATCCTTTACAGGCTGGGCCAGCGTTGGGGACCGGACGTATTCCGCCATCGGTCGGTTCGCTGGCTGATCACGCCGCCACGGCTGGAGCGGATGAGCGCGCGTTTTCGGCGCTACGGCACGTGGATGTGCTTCTTCGGACGCTTCGTGATGGGGGTTCGCGGAGCGATGTGCCTGACGGCGGGCGTGACACGGTTCCCATTTGGGCGGTTCCTGCTGGCCGACGTATGCGGGGCGCTGTTGTCGATCCCGGCGTTTGTGTGGCTGGGTTACTGGTTCGCCGGGATGATCCCCACCGTCCAGGCTTACGTATCAGGTTTCCAGTGGATCGTTCTGGTCTTGGCCGTGGCGGGGGTCGGCGGGTTCATCCTTTACGAGCTGCGTAGGCGCCGGCGCATGCGGGCGAACGGCTGGCAGCCTGGGATCAGGCATGAGGCGGAGCAGTCGCGGTTCCAGCCGGCATCCGGCCCGACACTGCCTGCGTCGGAGCCGGCGCAGTCTGGGCCCGGCCCGGCCCGGACGCCGCCGGAGTGGAACCAGCCCCGGCCGCGGGATACGTCGCCGCAACGTTCCGTCCCGGTCGAATCGAAA
>Ga0114919_10004110_pt1 | contig 11690 bp, 14 predicted proteins | sample BlataG_FD_88682 | JGI IMG/M metagenome (GOLD analysis project Ga0114919, IMG submission 88682) | Deep subsurface microbial communities from Black Sea to uncover new lineages of life (NeLLi) - Black_00105 metaG | ecosystem: Environmental > Aquatic > Marine > Oceanic > Sediment | place: Atlantic...
AGAGAGAGAGAGAGAGAGAGAGAGAGAGAGAGAGAGAGAGAGAGAGAGAGAGAGAGAGAGGAAGCACATTTTTCGAGAGAAGCCGTCGTTCGTCCCTGGCCGTGCCAAAATTGAGGAGAGAGCGAAAAATATAACGAGTAATTTTGATGAGTCGTTCTACCTCTTTCAACCATTCTAGAATTTAGACAGGGTGAGTATTTGACACATCATCGTCTGACAAGCCCACAAATCAAGCAGCCAGCCTTGATGCTTTTGATTGATGGTTATCATACACAGAAGAAACTGACAATAATTCCTATTTGACATACAGGTTATACATAGACAAAATGGCCGCCGTTGTACGCAAAGGTGGTGTTAAGGGCAACAAATTCAGGATGACATTGGGTCTTCCTGTGGCTGCAACAATGAATTGTGCAGATAATAGCGGAGGAAAGAACCTTTACATCATTTCCGTAGTAGGCTGGGGCGCTAGACTTAATCGCTTGCCATCCGCTTGCTGTGGAGACATGGTGATGGCCACCGTCAAGAAGGGAAAGCCAGACCTCCGCAAGAAGGTTATGCCAGCCATTGTTGTCAGGCAAAAGAAGGCTTGGAGGAGAAAGGATGGTGTGTTTGTTTACTTTGAGGATAATGCAGGAGTGATTGTGAACGTCAAGGGTGAAATGAAGGGATCAGCTATCAACGGTCCAGTCGCAAAGGAGTGTGCTGATCTGTGGCCTCGTGTATCTGCAGCTGCTCAATCCATTGTCTAGAGAACAACAGTTTTATGTTATATAGTAGAAAAAGAATTATTGTAACCATTTGTATATACACCAATATGCAACCTATATTACACAGAGATATATATTTATGGTATGATACATATTATGAAGGCAAATTTCTTCAGGTAGCTACGACATCAGGCTTCCCACCTGGACGGCGTTTACTACTACTCATCGCAGCACCCTCGACTCCATCACTCACTTTCCCTTTCACCGCCAATGCAGGCTTCAGCTCCCCACCAGGCATCTTTGTTGGAGGCGGTGGCGTAGGAGTCGCACCAGATGCATCCCCTTCCTCCTCACTCCCCTTCTTCCCTTCCCCATTCTTCCCCTCCCCACCATCAAAACCTTGCTTTAGCCTATCAATATTCCTCATTTCTGCATTCACAAATGGTCTCTTCCCCAGCAACTTTTCAAGCTCTTCCACTCCCAGTACCTCCTTTTTCAATAATGCTTCAGCCATGTTGGACACTAGATGTTTCTTCGCCTCTAGCAATCCCTTGGTTCTTGTGTACGATCTATCAACCAGTGATCTGGCTTCAATATCAATCATCTTGGCGGTATCTTCAGAATAAGGCTTATCCATTCTATTATTGTCCACTGGGAAGCTGAGTAGTCCTACTGTTGCATTCATTCCATACAGAGCTACTTGGCTGTAGGCCAGGCGGGTCACTCTTTCCAGGTCATTCTGGGCGCCAGTGGAAATTTTACCCAGCATTATTTCCTCAGCTGCTCTGCCACCTAGAGCCATTGCCATCATATCGTCCATCTGCTGGGTGGTCATTAGGACGTTCTCGTTAGGGAGGTACTGAGCAAAGCCCAGTGCAGCAGAGCCTCTGGGGACGATGGACACCTTGAGCAGGGGCTCAGCGTGCTCTAAAAACCAACCAACCACGGCATGGCCTGCCTCGTGGTATGCCACTGTCTTTCTTTCTTCCTTTGATATGACCTTGTTCTTCTTTTCCAGTCCACCAATCACTCTGTCTACTGCAGATTCAAAGTCGACCATGCCGACGGAAGTCTTGTCTGTACGAGCCGCAATCAGAGCGGCTTCGTTGCAGACGTTGGCAATGTCAGCTCCGGCAAATCCAGGGGTGAGGGCTGCCAATCGTTCAGAATAGTGTTCAATTTCTTGGTCTAGTTTGATCTTCTTCAGGTGTACTCTAAATATCTGTTCTCTGCCTAGGATGTCTGGTCTATCAATTGAAATCTGCCTGTCAAAACGCCCAGGGCGCAGGAGAGCCGGGTCCAGAACGTCAGCTCGATTGGTGCCGGCCAAGACGACCACATCAGCAGACGTTGGAAATCCGTCCATTTCTACTAGAAGCTGATTCAGGGTGTTTTCTCTCTCATCATTGCCTCCAGCAAACTTTTTGCTTCCTCTGGCCCTTCCAATAGCGTCGATTTCATCAATAAAGATGATGGAGGGCGCCAGGCTACGTGCCTGTGCGAATAAATCGCGAACTCTGGCTGGACCAACACCGACAAACATCTCTACGAAATCTGATCCTGAGATGGTCAAAAAGGGGACATCTGCTTCACCAGCTGTGGCTTTAGCCAGCAGCGTCTTTCCTGTTCCTGGAGGACCCACCAGCAGAGCTCCTCTTGGAATCTTGGCTCCCAGCTCTCTATACTTCTTAGGACTCTTTAGAAAGTTGACAAATTCCATAATTTCCAGTTTAGCTTCATCACACCCTGCCACATCCTTGAATGCCATTTTGTTCTTGCTGTTCTTATCCAACACAGTCACTTGAGCTTTACCGACATTAAACAATCCCCCTCTTCCACCGCCGCCTCCTCCCAGGCCCCCCATCTGTCTTCGGGTGAACCAAACGTATATGCCAATCAGGAGAATGGTAGGCAGGAAATTGACCAGTTCCTTGGCCCAGGTGCCTTCGGTTGTATAGGTGACAGGGACAAATTTAGAAGTGTTGACACCGAGATTCTCTTGAGCCTCTTCTAAGGCGTATTCGAAAGCGTCAACTGATCCGATGTTGAAGTAATAGCGGTACACTCCAGCTCTTGTTGGATCCACTCCTCCTCCTCCTACAGAAGAAGGACCCCCACCTCTACCGCTTCCCCCAAAGGAAATATCATCAGTAGCAGCACCACCACCATCAGAGGAAAAGTCTCCGTCAAGAGCAGGTCTACCGGCTCTTGATGCCTGAGTAGCACTGGCACGAACATACACCTTCACTTTCTGTTTATTAGCCACTTCCAACTTCTCTACAATACCTCTATTCAACAGATGCGTTTTAAACCACTGGAAGGAGACCTCTTGGACTGGTTCTCCAAAGAATAAACCCTGGTTGAAGATGGTGAGACCTATGAGGGAAAAGGCAGCTATGTAGAAGAGATCTTCTGTTTTGAATGATTTGGAGAATTGAAATTGTTGGAAGGGGATTTTGGGGTCGGTACCTTCCTTGCTGTTGGGTCGGTGATGGGGGTCTTGCTCTGGCTTCTTGGCGTTGGTGTTGTTGGAGCCAGGTTTGGAGGATGGCTTGGCTTTGCTTTTGGGGATGTACTTTTCCCATTTGCTGCCGCCACCGTTGGGTTTTTCTGAGCTGAATAATCGGCGCCAAACCATGGAGTGAGCAGACTGCAAGAGATGATGATGATGATGATGGGTTTTGGGAGGGAAGAAATGAGTGAAGGCCTCTGGAATGGGTGGTAGTGGTGACGTTGAACGGAGAGGTTGGATGAGTGTGTGGGAAACTGTAAACTTACCTCCTGAGATGATCTTGTGAACGAATTTGCAGGTGGTCTAGTTTCTAGAACACATTTCCGACAAGCAGTTGAGGTAAAAAGCCTTAAACCTGACTGACTGAAGGCATTTTGGCCAGTCGATAATGCTAGTCCCGACGTTGACGCTGTGGCCTCAGTGAGTGCCGTTTTGGCCAGTAATGTCAATGTAGAAGAGTCGGAATCTCTAACGATCCGACTCAGCTGTTTCAATGCGCTCCTCATTATCTCTGATCTTTTATTTTCAACTTGATTTTGTTACCAGTTTAAAACGACTGAGCATATGCTAAATGTAAGCGTCCATTGTGTTCATACGCACAACATATATTAGTTTCTCCCTGAGTCTTACAGCTTCCCTCGCTTTTAAACCTTTCCCATAATGCTCCAATGTGTGGCTCGACATCCCCCTCCATATCACAGCTCGGTGTGTAACACCACCTCTTCTTCTCGTTGGTTATGCTGTGTCTCTACAGCACCATTTATACTACTAGGATGCTCTTCTACTCCATCATATACAGCTTCCTCAGTATGATATACAGTCGCATCTACTACCCCACCTCCTCCCTCTTCCACCACATTGTCAATTGTTGATGATGGCAGTTGTTGTTTCAATGTTGCCTTCTTCTTCTTTCTCCTTGGAACAGTAGGTAAATCAGGCGATACCACCCCCTTGCTATCAAGTTCTAGCCCCTTCTGTCCAGTAAACAACCCAACTGCACTCTTCACAAGAGGTACCGGTCTGAGAGCTTCAGGTACAAAATATATAGTCCTTTTTTGGACCACATATGTTGCTGTTAATAAAAAGAAGGATAATCCCAACCACAGCATGTATGTCTCAGATTTATTCTGCCAGTACAGTACCTGTAGAAGTCCTTTGGACTTTTTCATTACGCCGTGTTGACCCCGATACTCATCTCTCGTTTGGCCTAGCCGGTGATGGGAAACTTCCAATGTGGCCAAGGTAGTTGAAGTGTGTTCTATTTCTTCAGCTAATACAGCTCGTGTTCTTCTAAGGCCCTCAGTGGCACCCTTAGCACTGTGAATGGCATCACTGTCGGAGGTCAAGCGACGAGCAGCAGCGAGAGCGTCGGCGGCGGTACCAAATTTGCTGGAGGAGAGGAGCTCTGATCGGGCGTCTGCTGCTGCCTTGGAAATGGTCCTTCGTTGTTCAAGTGCTGCTAGTGTGAGAGAGGATTGAAGCTTTTGATAAGAGGTTTTGTGTAATGTGAGGAGAGTGGCTACCTGCTGCTGCTCCTCCTCGCTGTGAAGAAGAGAAAAGGAAGGAGGGTGTGAGAAGGAGGAGTATGGCGTTGGATGTCGGGGAGGTGGACAAGTGATCTAAGCGAGTACAAACCTGTCTAGTTCTTCTAAATAAGCCTCCATGTTACGCATCAACCCTCTAATTGAGCTGAAATTCGATTGAATCGCGTGTGTCTGCCTCTGGATCGCATCCTTGTTGTTCAGGTGAGTAGCAGCAAACTGGGAGATTAATCCCTCTGTTGATTTGAGAAGTTCTATCAGTTCTGAGTTTTCATCCATGTTAACTAATTTTATAACATTTATAAAACTTTATAAATATCAAGAATAGAAGAAGAAAGCTCATTTTAAGCTGAAAAAAGAACTGAAGACTTGCAACGGCGGCAGCGTTTTCCACAAAGTGGAATAAATTCTTTCAATTCCCAGGTAGATACATCTTTTTTAATACTTTCTTAATAACCATGGATCCTCAAAATTGCGATCTAGCTACGGGTTTGGTCTCGAAGAGGTATATCAATCAAGGTAGCCAAGCAATCTCGGGACGCCATAAACTGATCAAGACACTCCTTTCTCAAAGAAAGCTACCTGATCACGGATGGGACGACGCCACAATCGAAATGCTCCTACAAGACGCTTCATTTATGGATAGCAACAACTTTCTAGACAATGCCGGTGTCGGTGAACGGGAAGGCCGTGTCGCCAGTCAATTAGTCGCCCGTCGCCATTACAACCTGGCTCACGGTGTGGGAAGGTCAGGAAATATTGCTGCAGAGCAGCCCAAGGCAGCAGGATCATCTCTATTAGCTTCAATCACCTCATTATTAGTAGGAGATGCTCTACAACTAGCAGGGTTGGGAGATGCAGGCCCTCCTCTCATTGTTCCACTCGCCACTGGCATGGCCCTAACTCTCGGACTGCTCGCCTTACAGCAAACATTAGCTTTACAGCATGCCACAAAAGCATCCCCTGGGGCTATCCCTATTACTCCTACATATGTATTATGGTCTAGAATAGATCAAAAAACATGCCTTAAATCCATCACAGCAGCGGGATTCCTCCCCGTTGTCATCCCACTCCAACGACAAGGAGACCAACTAGTTACAGACATGCAGTCACTCCATGACAAATTAAACAGCATTGGCCCAGAAAACATAGCTGCCATTGTCTCCACTACCAGCTGCTTTGCTCCCCGTGGACCTGACGACATTATTTCAATTGCAAAATTATGCCAGCAGCAAGGTATTGTCCATATAATCAACAATGCATATGGCATTCAATCCAGGGCACTGTGCAAGCTGGTCACTGCTGCATGGCGAAGAGGAAGGGTTGATTTAGTTGTTCAGAGTACTGACAAAAACTTCATGGTACCGGTTGGAGGAGCTGTCTTAGTAGGACCCAGCAACAAGATAAGAACACGAGAAAGTAATAATAATAATAATAATAATAATAATAATATAGACTTGGTTGGTGCAGCAGCATCACTCTACCCAGGAAGAGCATCATCATCAGCTATGTTAGATGTCCTGATTACCTTGTTGCATTGGGGAAGGTCTGGATGGCTGGAAATGCTGGAGAGCAGAGAGAATGTGTACCAGTATGCTTTAGAATCTCTCCAATCATTTGCAAGGAGTGTAGGAGAGAGGGTACTGGACACACCAGATAACCCCATCTCTCTTGGCCTCTCTCTATACACTTTGAATACTAATAATGCTCCATCATCATCACCATCAATGAATGGTATTACATACCTAGGTTCAATGCTGTTTAATAGATGCATCTCAGGAGCAAGGGTTGTTGGAGCAAAGAGTCAAAGAAAGCAAGAGACAGTAGCAGGAATTGAGTTTCCTAATTATGGAGCTCATAATGATGAGTATCCTTGTGATTACCTGACAATAGCAGCTACATTAGGGTGTAGTAGAAATGATATTGATCTGTGTATTGACAAGTTAAGAGTTTGTTTTAAAGAATACAAACAAAAATAATTGTAAGAACAATGATTTTTTACATAATTGGTAGGAAGACTTCTATGAGCAAAGTCTCAGCAACATCTAGGCTCATGGAGTCTATAACTGAACACATAATCATATAATCATATAATCTAGTCATAATAGGCAGAATATTCATCATCGTCATCTTTATCAGCAGTAGGAGTAGGAGGGTCGTACGGGATCAATCTGTTACCTTTTTGAAACGATAATATCTTCTGTGGATCAGATGCCATGGCTGTTTGAATATCTAATCTTGGCATTATCCTCTGAGCTTCTACTATTGCCTCTTGAAGCCCCTCTATGTCCAGTATTAAAGGCTCTGATTCCACCAGCTTGTCAATGTCTAGCCTGGGGAGCAGTCTCCTTAGTTGGGCAGCTATGTCTTCTAGCTTCTTCATATCAAACCCCAAGACTAGATAAGGTTGTCTGATTGCCAATACAGAAACATTGGCACCTGGGAAGATTAATTTTAGTTGGATTAGAGAGGCGGCAACGTTGTCAATGTTGGTGACGAGGGAAGTGATGGTGTCGGGCCTCATGGCTGCAAGTTTGGATTGGATGTCTGGTAAGAGTGTCTGGAGCCGGATTAGTTTGGCCTCTAACTCTTCATCTGCCCATCCTAGCTCATCTGCTGCTGCTCTCTTTAGTAGTTTAATTTTGAATTCTTCATTCCACAGTCCAGAGTACTTTTCTGCCATTTGATAGCCAAGCGACCAAGGAGATGCTTCTACTGAGATGGGCGGTGAGGAGGTTGATCCTTCGATGGTTTTAAAAGCTTGCTCAAATGTGGCCTTCTTTCTACCATCACTGCCTTCATATGTGTATTCGTAGGTTGCTTGAGGCTTTTGAGACGAGACTCTGGTGTTTATTTGATTTAAAATGGAGATTTTAAACTGGGGATGAAATCCCACCAGAAGAAAAACCATTGTTTTCACTTAGTTGCTTAGATAAAGTCAGTGACTACTCATATATCTTGAATTCAAATTTCAACATTGTCTCCAAACTCCGACAATTTCAATCAACCCAAACATTTCGTTCCTCCTCCTCACGTGGCATGAAACGCTCCAGACACAGCATGGTTTGAAAGTCGATGTTCACTGCTGTAAGAGTAACACAGCATGACTAGTTGACTTCATTAGTTTGCAACATACTAGTTCATCTCCGCCCTTTATATCAGCTATCAAGGAACAGCTTAGATCAAACCATTCGCAAATAAATTTAAAAGTGCCACGCCCCATAGCTCCTAATCAACATAGCTTGACGACGACATTGAAACATGTTTGCTGGACAAGAAGATGCCTTCGTTGGCAATGGATTCATGCCAAGCCAACATGCTGGAGCTAGTGCTGAGAAACGCAACTCAAATTATGAAAATAAAAACACACTCCGTGCAGTAACCCTGCGTCAATTGAAGGCTGCCATTGAATCAACTACAGATGACCGCGTTATGCTTGATGGTAAACCCATTGACAACATTTCCATCGTCGGCAAGGTGATTGCCACCGAGCTGAAGGAGCTCACCTTCAACCTCACCATCGACGACGGCACTGGTGTAGCCAAGGTTCTCTACTACATCTCCCACGACGATGAATTCGAGCGCGAGAGACGCGCCCAGTGGCACAAGGATATCTACGTCCGCATCACTGGCCACGTTCAAAACACTTTGAGCGGCGGCAAGAATGCCCAGCTCGTCGCTTATGACGTCCGTCCCATTGCCGACCACAACATGGTCACCTTCCACTTCCTCCAATCCATCTTCCAGTCTGCTCATCTTACTTCCAATGGACCAGGCACTGGTATTGCAGCAGATGAAGGTGTCAATACTGCTGCTGTAGCTGCCGCCCCAGGAGGAGGTGCCTACACATCAGCTGCCCCAGCTGCCGGCTACAATTCTGGAGGACTCAACCCAGTCGAGTCTGAAATCCTGGCCTTCTTCTCTGCTGACGATCCTAACAATGAGATTGGACTCAGCATTGAGCAAGTCAGAGCTCGTTTGGGGGGACGTATGAGTGATATGCAGGTTAGGCAGGTGGTCAGCAAGTTGTCTGATGATGGTCATTTGTATACCACCACTGATGATGACCATTATAAATGTGTGTGTTAAGGAAGGAAATGTTTCTTCTTTACCATGCAAGCGGAGAAGAAGGAGACCTGCTGTATGGAACCGAGCAAAATAGCAATTTTTTTTTTGTATCAGACAAAGACACTTTTTTTACATCTATAGACATCATCAACTTTACAATAATGAATATTGAGATGTGTTTTTTTTCCCCTCGATGTAAACCCTAAACCCTAAATTCTTCTCTCTCAAAACCTATCTTTTCGTTTCCTTCCTGTATACTTAGAATCAGGCTTCACACTATACGAGCCCTTATGTCTCTGTTTATCTTTTTTCTTAAGTATCCACTCTCTTGATTTCACCTTGTTCCCCTGCCCTCCTCCTCCTCCGGACCCCTTCCTCCTCTTCTTACTCCTCCTATCCAACACCCTCACTTGTGTATCCTCCTCCTCATCATCCTCATCATCATTGGGCTCTCCTTCTCCATTTATTCCTTTGGCATTGGGTAAAGAAGCCCCAGCTCCACCCACCATTAACACCAGGAAGTATTTCTTGGCTCTGGTGGAGTGAGGGAAATCCACAACCAGGCCACCAGTGAATCCAACCTTCATTGCTGCTCCCACCAACATGCTGGCTTGTTCAGTGTTTTCTGGATAGATTTGTAATACAGCTCGAGATCCTTTAGATAGACATGCATATAGGGTTTGGAAGAAGCGTTTTAATCGAATTCTAGGTTCGTTGATTGTCTTGTCTGCGTTGCAGAGCCACTGGACAGCGGAGATGGAGATGGCACCGTCAAAGCTGCCTGGTCGGAAGGGGAGGCCGTGGCCGAGGTCGTGGAGAGCGACGTCGCCTTCTACTTCTCTGTCCTGGGCTACTTCCAACATGGAAACGCTGATGTCTGTGCCTATCCAAATGTGGCCCGACTCGGTGAGGGCTTCTCCGCTCAAACCTGAGCCACAGCCGAGGTCAAGGAGGAGACGGGGAGTGCCGTCGTCGGGCAATGCTAGTAATTCTAGAGCACGTTCGGTGAGTTGCTGCTGTATTTTGATTATGCGCGAGTTTTCAGTGTATTTACGTGCTTCGGTGTCGTTGTAGAAGATTTCTGGAGGTGCTGCGTGCTCTGGTCTATCATGCCGACCCATGGTTTTCAGATTCTATGGAGGCAAGGCGACTCTGGAACGATTTAACGAATGAATGTGTGATACCTGACTTTATAAATGTGTTTGAGATCTGTAAAATTTGAAAAACAGTGCGTCTGTGCATGAAGAAATGGCGATTGATATTTTCAAACACACCGGCAACGTCTCTCCTAGACAGAGAGAATACATCATCAATCAAATAGAAAGCTGACTATTGGTAATCCAATAGTGTCAAACATACATACAAAACAATGACAAGGAGCCATGTACTTACTCTTCTTTTCTTCCTGTAACCTGCTGCCATACCTTTTCAACATGTTCCTTCACCTCCCCAAGCCCCTTCTTCACAACCTCCCCCCCCACCGCCACCGCTTCTTCCCCCTTCCCCCCTTTCACCATATTCACACCCAGCTCTATAGGCAGACCCCCTTCCCCAGCTGCAGGAGCTGCCAACCCAACCTCCGCCAGCACTTCACTCTCTCCCATCTCAACCATCCTTGTAGCAACATCATTTAGCAACTGGCTTTGGTGATGCACATCCAGCAACATTTTGGTGACTTTTGACACATTTTCACTGTACCCATCTTTCACTGCCTTGACATTGGTATCTGCCATTACTTGCACTAATTGGCCATACAATGTAGGATCTCGTGTAGCTTCTAAGCCCAAAGCATTACAGACTTGAGCCACCTGGGATAAATGGCCCAACTTTGTAGCAGCACATGATGCATCTACCACAGCAGCGCTCCCCCCGTGAAGCTGCACTGTTTGAATTCCAACCATGCCAGCTGCATCTTCTCTTCCTACATTTGCCATCTCTACAATCAGCATCCCTCGAAGTCCTGATTTTTCAGGATAATCTTCGTACAATTGCTTGAAAACAGCAGCTACTTGCCGAGCAGCTCCAGCATCCACTGCTCTGACTATCCCAGGAACCATCATCTCAGCAACCTCACCCACCGCCCTACCCTCTTCTCTGGCGGCCAATGTGTGTAAAGCTCCAGTGATCCTGGCAGCTGCATTCACCTTGTCAGCTAGCAGCATTTCGCAAGATAATGTATGCAAAATATGCGGCTTGTTTTCATCAACAGCGGTAAGAATAATGGCAGCAGGTACTTGTTCTTTGCATTGCTGCACCAACAAGTCACTCACAGCAATAAGCAGTCGGGTGCCAGCTTTGAATGATAGAAGGAGAGGAACTAGCTTTACAAGGAGGCTCTCACCTCCATGATTGACGACATATGTTATAAACTTGGCGTGGAGGGAGACAAAGGTACCGTAGGCTTGGGTATCTCTTTGTTTTACCTTGTTGCCAACCTGAGAGGCATGCACTATTGCCTTTGGCATTCTCTGCTGTGTTCTATTTAATTGTTTTATTATTATATTTAGTTATACTACAACTCAAATTTTTATATGCTAGGATACCTATATCACTCTTGACTACTGGAGGATGTTCGTACCAACTTCCTTACAGATGCAGGCTCCCTTCAACTGACAACCTTCTTCCTCCAAAAATATACAATCCACCACCACCATACTCCTTCCTTCTCTCACCCCCCCCCCCCCCCCCCCCCCCCCCCCGGGCGACCCCCCCCCCAAAACCCCCCCCCCCCCCCCCCACCCCCCCCCCTTCCTTCCCCCCCCCTTCCCCCCCACCCCCACCGGGGGGGGGGGGGCCCCCCGGCCCCCCCCACCTTTCTTTCTATTTTTCTCCCCTCCCCCCCCCCCCCCCCCCCCCCCT
>Ga0114919_10004111_pt1 | contig 11690 bp, 10 predicted proteins | sample BlataG_FD_88682 | JGI IMG/M metagenome (GOLD analysis project Ga0114919, IMG submission 88682) | Deep subsurface microbial communities from Black Sea to uncover new lineages of life (NeLLi) - Black_00105 metaG | ecosystem: Environmental > Aquatic > Marine > Oceanic > Sediment | place: Atlantic...
CCTTTTTTATTAGCATTTTTTACTACTGGAACAATAAGGCCTTCTTTTATAGCTACTGCTACTCCAATATTAATATCTTTATGATAAATAATTTCCTCACCAACTAAAGAACAATTAATATGAGGTTGCTCAGATAATACTCTGGCTACTGTAAAAACCAAAAAGTCATTAATAGAAATTCTCTTTTCGCTATCTCGGCTGAATTTATCCAACAAGACTGTAACATCGGTCATATCGATAGAAACAGTAAAATATATATGAGGAGCAGTAAATTTACTTTGAGAGAGTCGATCCCCAATAATTTTTCGTATTCCAGTATAAGGAATTCTCTTTTCGATTCCCTCGGTTAAACTAACCTTTTTAATAACCTTTCCTTGCTCTTTTTTATAATAAGCCAAGACATCTTTTTCTCTGACTACACCAGAAAGACTACTTGCTTCCACCTGTTCTATTTGGATCCCTAATTCTTTAGCCTTTCTTATAGCCCGAGGTGATATTTTTCTTGCGGTCTCTTTTTTTACTTCCACTATTTTTTTCTCTATCGGTGTAACCTCTTTTTCTTCTTTTGGAGTTTCTGCTGCCTCTTTTTTCCCTAATTTTTGATAGGCTTCTTCAATCATTTTGCTAATATCTTCATCTTTATCACCGATAATGGCAATAGGGAGAGTTACAGGAACTGCCTCTCCTTCAAATACCAGGATCTTTCTTAAAATACCAGAACAGGGTGCCTCTACCGGCATGACAGTCTTGTCAGTCTCAATTTCTAAAACCTCCTCCCGTTCTTCTATAGCATCCCCCTCTTTCTTTAACCATTGAACTACTGTCCCTTGATCCATATTAAAACCCAATTTGGGCATAATAATATATTTTGCCATTTTCGCTTCCTCTCTAACCTTTAAATATTTTTTTGATGCGTTTGTACAATTTCTCCTGATCCGGAATCAGCGGGAACTCTAGAGCCGGGCTGAAAGGTAAAGGAACATTGGGTAAACAAAGCCGTTCTGGCGGATTGTCCAGGTAATAGAAGATATCCGGCATGAGATCCATCATAATCTCGGCAACAATATTACAACGTTCATAACCCTCATCAGCAAGGAAAACCTTACCAGTTTTCTTGATGGATGCAATCAGGGTTTCGCGATCCAGGGGGATTAAGGTCCGGGGGTCAATTACCTCCACATCGATACCCTCTTTAGCCAGTTCCTCGGCTGCCTTCACAGCTTTCAAAGCTAAGTTGGAAGTGGCAATCACGGTAATATCCTTACCTTCTCTTAACACATTGGCTTTACCAAAGGGAATGGTGTATTCCCCCTCCGGAATCTCATATTTATTGTTGTATTCCATCTTATGTTCAATAAAGAGCACCGGGTTGTCTTCCCGGATGGCCGTCTTAAGCAAACCTTTGGCATCGGCAGCAGAAGACGGGACTACCACTTTCAATCCCGGGACATGACACATGATGGCATGCAGACTCTGGGAATGCTGGGCAGCAGAAGAACGTCCTGCTCCAATGGTGGTTCTAACTGTTAAAGGTACCTTGACTTGTCCACCGGACATATATCTAATTTTAGCAATCTGATTTAAAAGCTGATCAGCAGCGAGTAGTAAAAAATCACTAAACATAATTTCGACAATGGGTCGTAATCCAGTAATTGCCATCCCCAGACTCATGCCCAAAAAACTATTCTCAGAAATGGGAGTATCTTTTACCCTGAGGTCTCCATATTTTTCAAAGAGACCCGCTGCCGTTTTAAAGTTTCCACCCAGAATGCCAACATCTTCTCCTAATATCAATACATTTTTATCTCGGGCCATCTCTTCATCAATTGCTTCACAGATAGCCTGAGCATAGGTTACCTTTTTCATTTTAGCCATTTGTTTTTACTCCTTCCATTTCATAAAACAGATCTTCGAATGCTTCCTCTAGTTGCGGGAAGGGACTATCCTCGGCAAATTGCACGGCCGTCTTGACCAATTGTCTGGCTTCTCCTTCTAAATTCTTTAATTCTTCTTCAGTAGCGAGATTTTCTTCAATCAACCTCGCTTTGAAGGTTTTGATCGGATCCCTTTTCTTCCAGGCTTCCAGTTCCTCTTTTAGACGATAAGCAGTTCCGGGATCTCCGACATGGTGGCCTTTCTGGCGATAGGTCTTGCATTCAATCAGGGTAGGACCATCTCCTTTGCGGGCACGAGCAAAGGCCTCCTGGGTCACCCGGTATACCTCCAATATATCATTGCCATCGACTGCTACTCCAGGAATACTATAACCAAAAGCCCGATCGGAAATATTAGGGTTACCGGTTACCTTGCGTATATCAACAGAGATGCCGAAGAGATTGTTTTCACAGATATAGACTACCGGTAGTTTCCAAGCAGCAGCCATATTGATACTTTCATGAAAAGTACCCTGATTGGAAGCAGCGTCCCCGAAGAAAGAGACCACCACTTGATCCGTTCCGCGGTATTTGGCTGAATAGGCTGCACCGGTTGCAATGGGAATACCGGCACCGACAATACCGATGGCTCCTAAAATACCTTTGCTGGCATCCATAATATGCATAGAACCACCCTTACCCTTGCAATAGCCATCTTTTTTCCCTAATACCTCAGCCATCATCTTTTTGAGGTCAGCTCCTTGGGCAATTAAGTGGCCATGACCCCGATGGGTGCTTACCGCATAGTCTCGGGAGGTAATGTTTGCGCACACCCCGGCAGCAATCGCCTCTTCACCGATATACAGATGAGCCAGGCCATTCATTAGTCCTCTTGAATAAACATCAGTGATCGCATTTTCAAAATCCCTTATCTTAACCATAGTAAGATACATTTCTAAAAGTTTTTTTTTGCTTAGTTTATAGCTCTTTATCGGTTTAAATTTATTCTCCATAATTCTCCTTTCTTAATCTTCTTTTTCTCTTCTTATTGATTTAAAATAAAATTTCATACTATCAATGGTTTGTTTAGCAGCAGTATAGTCATCGGGCAACGGTAGAATTTCAGCAGATAGATAACCGTGGTAGCCGATCTCTTTTAAGACATGGGTCATTTTCATAAAATCAAAGTGACCCATTCCTGGAGCCAAACGATTACTATCAGAATAATGAACATGAATAATATAATTTTTAGCTTGACTAATATCCTCCCACATATCTGCATCTTCAATATTCATATGAAAAGTATCAATCATCATTTTTACGTTAGAAAGTTGAACTTCGTCCAAATATTTTTTGCAATCCAAAATAGAATGGAAAAAATCCTCTTGAAAACGATTAATAGGCTCTAAGGCAATATCTATGTTTTTTTCTTTCGCATATTCATTGCATTCCTCAAGGCATTCTGTAATATAATCCTCGGATTGAGAATAATTGCTATTTACCCATCCTTTTATTAATCCTATTACAACTATTGCTTTAAAATGTGAAGCAAAATCTATATGATTTTTAATTCGTTGAATAGCTGCCTTACGGATGGATTCTTCTGGAGAAGAAAATATTAACCCATCCCTTACTGCTGCTCCTCCAGTAGCAATTGCAGAAATATTTATCTGGTACTTGTTTACTAAATCTCTTAATTCAGATACAGATATTTCTTTAGAATCTGCTACAGAAATTTCTATACCATCAAATCTTAATTCTTTAGCCATAGAAAAGGCTTTTTTTAAATCACCCGCAAATAAAGACAAACCTTTTTCCACTTTTAGATCGCCAAATAAACCCACGCCTTCTTTCCCTTGTATTAAATTAGAAGTCATAAAACTGGTTTTCATCTCTTAGCTGCCTTTCTATTTGATTATTTATCTTTTTTTTATTTTTTTGAATTTTAATTAATTTTTTACAAAACATTTTGTTATTTACTATCAAAGAAGTAACTTTTTTTTATTTCTTTTACTTCCTTATTTATTTGGCTTTAACAAAACCTTTATTACTTTACCTTCTGCTATTACTTGAAAAACTTTTCCCCATTCAACAAGGCTAAAGTAAAGAGCAATTAAACTTTATAAATGCATTTATTTTATTATTCTAACTTAAAATTTTAAAAGTATTATTAAAAATTGTAACATCCTTTCTTAATTTAAAAATACGATAAACTTTAAATATACTTGAAAATAAGTACATATTACATTTTCTGTTGCAGAATTTAATTTAACCAATATATAAACATGTTCAAAATAATTTTACTGATATTTTTTACCCTCCTGAAATAGGAGAAAATATGCTTAATATATCACTCTCCTTTAAAATCTTATCATCTCTGTCGTGAGGTATTAACTCATTATTCAACTTAAAAACAAAATTATATCCACCTTTTTCTTTATTAACAATCATGGACTTAAAATCTTGTCCCAAAACTTTACAGAGTTCATCTACTGCTATTTTTATGCTTGCACCCTCTGAAATATTTAAATTAATGCAATTTTTTCCTATCCTTGATTTTATATAAGAATAAAATCTTACCTTTATTTTCATTTGCTTTCTTTCCCCTTTGATGCATTTAATACATTGATAATATCACATTGTTTTTTAATCTAATTGTAAATATCATTTTTGCGAAATTAATACACATATACATAATAAATTGAGTGTGGGTAATTTTTTAATAATTACCCACACCTATAGTTTATTTAATTTTTCAGTGTAAGCATTATTTTCAAGGAAATAAACTAAAAAAATTAAGATAAATTATCAAACATTTAAAAATTAAATTTATCTATATTGTCCTTATCAAAAATTTGTGGTGGCCCAGTAATTATAAATCTATTCTCTCCAATTTCTATTTCACCCAATTCTGGAACTACAAATTTTTCTCCTTCTTTAACTTTTATATCGCCTGTTACAAGACCATGAGCTAAATAACCAGAAAGATAACCTTCATCATATGGACTCCACAACGCAAATGCAGTAACAGTTCCATTTTTTATAAATCTACGCATTTGATTTGGAGTTCCAAGACCGGTAACTTGTAGTTGAGGAGCACGCCCTGCGTTTTCAACTGCTTGAGCTGCAGCTGCAACTGCTACTGTTGTCGGAGCGATAATTCCTCTTAAATCTGGATATTTAATAAGTAAGGCCTCTGCTTCTGTTAAACTCTTCTGCGGATCATCATCTCCATATGCTATTTCTACCAGCTGCATATCTTCATATTTGGGATTTTTTAGAGCTTCTTTCATTCCTTGTATCCAATAATTTTGATCTGGAGCATCAGTAGTCGCACTAAGAATAGCAATTTTACCCTTATAGTCAATGAGCGAACCCATTAATTCAACCTGGCTTTTACCAGTAATCTCAAAATCCATAGGAAGGACTGCTACATTACGATATTCTTCACTACCAGGAATATCAGAATTTACAACAAGGACAAAAATACCTTTATCCATAGCTTCTTGAAATAACAGATTAAGAGCATCTGGACTATTTGGTGAAATAGCCAATACATTTTCAGCAACATTTAAATCTGGAAAAATAAGTGGTTCTTGGTGAATTAAGGCAATACCAAGATCCATTGCAATGTGTGTCGAAAATATATTTACCTTTTTATTCTCTATATATACTTCTCCTAACGTAGGCTCATGAATACCACAAATAATTTTTGCTAAAGTAGATTTACCTGCGCCATTTTCACCTACTAAACCATGAATTTCACCATAATTGACATCAAAATTTATATCATCTAAAACCCTAACACCGCTAAACTCTTTGCATAGATTACAAATCTTTACAATAGGAAAACTATGAACATTCATTTATTTTTTCTCCTGAAATATTTTTAAATTATTACTTCTAAAATAATTATCACTTTTTATCTACCCATTCCAGCCACAAATCAGCTAACCATTTTAGATCTAATTCAATAAGTTTTGCTCTTCTGGGAATAGTTGTATCAGGTTCCCAATTTGCCATTTCGTAAAATAGTTTAAGGGCATTTTTGAATTCCTCTTTATCTAAAGCTTTGCCCTTGGCTACTCCATTTTCTAAACTTGTAAAAAATCTTTCGGGAAGCCAGTCATCTTTTACTCCAATACCCTCGCGTAAATTAAATATTTTTGTCATATTCCAGCGTCTTTCGCCAAGTTTCATTAATTCCCATAAACTAGTCTCCCATCCTGTTACAGCATTTACAATTTCAACAAGATCGGTCATAGTATATGCTCTAACTGGAGCAAATCCATAAAAACAGCAACATAATGTATCAAGCATACTGAAATGATGTTGCAGATAATAATACTGCCGTACTTTTACTTCTATAATTTGGTCATTGGGTAAACGCTCTAATAAACCTAACGTTTTAGCCTGTTCTATAAATATTTCTGGGGCATAAAGATCAAAGTCCGTATCATGTTCAACTCTAGTATGGTCTGCGCCCAATTCTGACAGTGCATAACCAATTCCAACATTTACTTTAAGTCTTGGTTCATGCAAAGGAAGTTCTTGTCCTTTTACTTGCATAGCATACTGCTGGGAATCCTTACCAATTTTTTCAGCTGCCCTTTTAGTGCCCTCTGCAAGGATATCTCCAAATCCCTCTCTATTCCCAATCATTTCTGTCAATTTTACCATTGCCTTGGCATTACCCCATTTTAAGTCTAAACCATTAACATCCTGTACCGTAATAATTCCTTTTTCAAAACATTCCATAGCAAAGGATATACATACTCCTGAAGATATAGTATCCATCCCATATCTATTACAGATTTCGTTTGCCTTTGCAATAGCTGCTAAATCCGAAACCTCACAATTAGAACCAAACGCTCCGATAGTTTCGTATTCAGGTCCGCCATAGGAAGGATCTACTTTCCATTCTTCATTTGTAGCTACTATTCTTTTACATCTTACGGGACATGCGTAACACCCTTCATTTTTTATTAAAATTGTCTCTTTCATCTTCTCTCCTGTTATCATGGATGCAGATTCAAAATATCCTTTTTTAAAATTTCTTGTTGGAAGCATCCCTCTTTCGTTCATATCATCAATAATATCGGCAGTTCCATTCAAATTTAAAGATCTATCTGATGGATTATTCATAAAGTTTTTATTAAACCACTTTGCTTTTTCACGAAGGCTACTAAGATCTTTTGCATTAAAATTACCACTACCCCGAACTGCAATTGCTTTAAGATTTTTTGATCCCATAACGGCACCTATCCCTGTACGACCACATGCGTTTTTTTTGTTATTTATTACACATGCAAATCTCACAAGTTTTTCACCTGCTGGACCTATATTGGCAACTCTAATACGGCTATCTTCAAGCTCACTCTGAATAATATCTTGTGATTCGCCAATACTCTTTCCCCAAATATTTGAAGCATCCCTTATCTCAATTTTATCATCCTTAATCCATATGTAAACAGGTTTTTTTGCCTTACCTTCAACTACTACAGCATCCCACCCTGCAAATTTAAGTTCAGGACCAAAATATCCTCCCATTTGACTTTCTCCAAAGGCATTAGTAAGGGGAGATTTACACGAAATGCAAACACGTCCTGTTGTGGGAACGGGGGCTCCAACAATAGGACTTAAAGAAAAAATCAACATATTTCCCGGAGTTAAAGGGTCAATTCCTTTTTTCATTTCTTTTAACATATACCAAGCACCAATACATCCTCCACCCATGTAAGTTCGATACCATAATTCATCATGCTTATCAATCCAAATTCTATTATTACTTAAATCTATTCTTAATATTTTCCCTGTATAACCGTATGGCATAAATAATTCACTCCTTTTATAATCAATAATTTTCATAAATATTATCTCTCTATTCTTGTGTAATGCAGAAATTAACCCATATAAATACCACCGTTCACATCGATATTAGCACCTGTAATATAACGAGCAGCATCCGAACAAAGAAATAATATTACATCAGAAACCTCTTCTGGGGTTCCAAGTCGTCCTAACGGTACAGTGTCAGGATTGTACCCAAAATCCTTTGTCATCTCAGTATTTATAAAACCGGGAGAAATTGAATTTACATTAATATTATATGGTGCTGCATATTTTGCTAATGATTTAGTAAGACATATAATACCTGCTTTAGATGCAGCATAATTTGCTCCAACCATTACTCCGCCTACTTCACCAGCTATAGAGCCTATATTTAAAACTTTCCCTTTTTTGCATTTTTTCATTTCTTTCAGAATAGACTGGCACATAAGAAATGTCCCTTTTAAATTTACAGACATCACCTTATCCCATTCTTGTTCTGTTATACCCTCGATATCCCTAATTTGACATATACCGGCACAATTAACTAAAATATCAATTTCCCCAAAATTATTTTTTGTAACAGTAACTATATTTTCCACATCCTCCTTTTTAGAAACATCTGCTTTTATGAAAATAGATTTGCCGCCCTTCTTCTGTATTTCTAAACACGTCTCTTTTGCACCATTTTTGTTCAAATCTACAATAACTACTTTTACACCTTTTTCGGCAAAAGATAACGAACAAGATTTACCAATTCCGCTGGCAGCCCCTGAAACAATAGCTACTTTATCTTTAAATGACACCTATTTTACCTCCTTTAAAAAACTAACTTCTATAATATGATTACTACCCAAAAAATATCCATAATCTATCCCTTAAGCGACCCAGCAGTCATACCTGACATGATTCTTTTGTTTAGGAAAATATATAAAATCAGTGGAGGTATTGAAATTAATACTACACTGGCAAAAAGAAGATTCCACTGACTTTTGATTTCGGTAATAAACTGAAATAATGTAAGCTGAACAGTTATATTCCTTGCCCCTGGAAAAAAATATAACGGATTCATAAAGTCATTATATATGCGCAGAGAATTAACCACTATTATTGTGATATTTATAGGTTTTAGCAAAGGAAATATTATCTGAAAAAATAACCTTAAAGGTCCACACCCTTCTAAGATTGCTGCTTCATCTAATTCCTTGGGGATTGTTTTAATAAATCCCTTATATAGTAAAACCGAAAAAGGAAATCTCAAACAAATTTCTATTAATATCATTGAGAATAATGTTTTATAAATATTCAGTGCCTTAAGTACCCAAATTGTCGGAACAATAGCAGGAGGAGCCATTAATCCAAATAATATCATAAAATTCCACAATCCTGAAAATTTATCTTTTCTCCTTTGCAGCACAAAGCCTGCCATCGCGCTTATTATAAGCACACCAATTACTGAAAAAAAGGTTAGAAGTAAACTGTTTTGAAATGCTCTAATTAAAATTCCATTGTTAGTTCCTAACACTTCTTTATAATTCTCTACAATATTAAAAGTAATGGGTAAGTCAATATTCAAAAACAATGCTTCTTCTGCATTTTTAAAAGAATTAATTATTAGAAAATAAAATGGTATTATAAATATCAGGATAGTTAAAATTACAGCCAGCACATCAAGGATTGCTATCTTTATTTTTTCTTTTTTCATATCAATATTCTACCTCGCCCTTAACCAGAAATTTATATAAAGGAAAACCTATGATAGATATCAGAACAAAGAAAACTACATTACCTGCTGTCGCCAAACCATAAAGTCCCTGAGAGAATTGCTTATATATAACTGAAGCTAAAACATCAGAGGCAAAGCCAGGACCGCCCATTGTCATTGTCCATACAATATCAAAGGATTTAAAGCCGCCAAGAAGTGACAGTATTATAACTACATTCATGGCAGGCCGCACAAGGGGTAAAGTAACATAAAAAAATCTCTGTAAGCTATTCCCCCCATCAATTTTGCAAGCCTCAAAATAACTATCTGGAATTGTCATAATTCCTGAAATATATATGACTGTCGAAATGCCTACTCCGATCCACACATCCACAAAAATTACTGAATATAATGCTAATCTCGGGTCCCCCAACCAACTCGGTCCATTAATCCCGATAGCTCCTAGGGCATTGTTTATAAGTCCATATGTTGGATTCATTAAAGTTTTAAAAATCACTCCTACTGCAACTGTGCTAATAAGAACCGGAAAAAAGATTACCGCTCTTATATAATTTTTCGTTTTTATTTCACTACACAGGAACACTGCTAAGAAAAGACCCAGTATAACCTTTGAACTACTGGTTAATACTGCATAAATAAACGAATTTCTCAAACCAACATTTAAATAGGGGTTTCGGAAAAAGAGAATAAAGTTATCAAACCCTATAAACTCCCAATCAACCAACGTCCATCTAGTAAGACTGAAAAAGAACGACATAATTGTAGGCGTTATAAAAATCACTAGATAAATTAGAAAAGCAGGTAATATAAAATAATAAGAATAAAATTTTTTGTTCATGATAAACTTCTCCAAAATTGTTGTACTAACCCTGTATTTTCTACAGGGTTAGTACAACTAGTACAACTAATTTTTATATTATATTTTAAATTTTTATTGTCTGAATATTACCACCCTTCCAAACCCAAAACTTGAGCCCGCATTTTCGCATCTTGATCGTAGAGTTCTGCCCCTTTTAAGGGTGTCTTCATACCCATAGAAACTTCCACACAAATACCTGGAAGGTTTGGGCCCCTTACAGGACTAAGAAAATCTATAGCAGGCCAAATTTTGTTCGCATCGACATATTTTTTTATCTCAAACACTATACTAGCTGTGTTAGAAGGTAAGGCAAGACCTTTATATAATAGAGGACCGGTTAAGGGCTCCTCTTCTGCATTTATGTCAATAGCTTCCTGGGTTGTCATAAATTCCATCCATTTCATAGCGCTTTCCATATCCTTACATGATTTGGACACATAAAATCCATTTGGTGCCCAAGTTGTAAATCCATTAATATTCGGGTCATCGCTTGGCAAGGGGAATATCCCTAAAAATTCCATAGCTTCAGGATAGTCTATGCTTATATTATTGAAAATGCTAGTAAGCACAGGGTAATGAGCAACTTTTCCTTCACTAACCAATCTTTGGGCATCTTCATAAGTTACGGTCGCACAATCATCGTTCAATAAACCTCTTGAATATGGTTCTGCCATTTTTTCAAAACCTCTTAAAACAATAGGAGTATCTGCACAATGAGCCTTGTTGGCTGTAAAATCATCAGCAAATTCAGGGTAAACAGCATTTACATTGTAATTGTCCGCTAAAAATATTAACTGGGCAGACCAGCTAGCAGCCGCAGCGAACGAACCAAGGAATCCAGTATATCCCGCAGCTTTTGCCTTCTCGCTGTTATCCATAAGCTCAGCCCATGTTTTAGGTACCTCAAGTCCAAGTTCTTTGTATATATTTTTATTATATAAGATCCCTCCTACCCTTCCAGCACCAATCGGTAAACCAAACAACTTTCCGTCAACCGATGCAGCAATTTTCCAATCATTAGTAAGATTTTCCACAAAAGGCAAGTTAGAAATATCCACAAAATTTCTTACAGGATCCAAAGGTGGTAAAAGGGAACCTGCATTGTACACAAGTATATCAGGCATTTCATCTGCTGCTATCCTTGTAGCAACAATAACATCTTTCGCGGCACCGGCAGGGGTTAATTCTACTTCAGTTTTGATGCCTAGTGTAGTGCGTCCAACGCTTCTTTACATTTGGCGATCTTCGCCAAAATACGCTTCACCGGAGCGCTCCAGACGAAAATCTTTGGATTTTGGTTGTGATTTTCCAGGTAGTCTTTGATAGCTTTGATCAAGGCTGAGACGTTTTGAAAAGAACCACGTCGTATCCGTTTGTCGGTGATCTCGCGAAACCAGCGTTC
>Ga0114919_10004113_pt1 | contig 11688 bp, 16 predicted proteins | sample BlataG_FD_88682 | JGI IMG/M metagenome (GOLD analysis project Ga0114919, IMG submission 88682) | Deep subsurface microbial communities from Black Sea to uncover new lineages of life (NeLLi) - Black_00105 metaG | ecosystem: Environmental > Aquatic > Marine > Oceanic > Sediment | place: Atlantic...
ACTCGGACGATGCAACGGGCCTGAGCCCCGACACCACCTACGAGTTCAGGGCTGTCCTGCAGTACGATACCGAGAAAATCTACGGCGGCGTCCTCACCTTCACGATATCGGAGGTCATCCCGACCGTTACCACGAATGCGGCAACTGGGGTAACTACCACCCAGGCTACTATGAACGCCGACTTCACCGTCGGTAGTTATGGTAGCATTGATGTCTGGTTCCAGTATCGGGTCCAGGGTGGGGTCACTTGGATCGAGACAACTCCCACAACTTACACAGCATCGGGCAGCCACTCGGATGATGCAACGGGCCTGAGCCCTGACACCACCTACGAGTTCAGGGCTGTCCTGCAGTACGATACTGAGAAAATCTACGGTGACCCCTTAACGTTCACCACGAAAGCTGTACATCCCCCCTCAGCGCCAATCCTCAAATCCCCAGCGGATGGAACGATTACCAACGACAACACCCCGACTTTCAAGTGGACCGTCGGCGCGAACGCGGATAACCACAGGCTACTCGTCGACAACGATGCAGACTTCTCCTCGCCCGAGAAGAACGTCCTCATTGGGGCAACTGATAACACCTACACCATCTCAGCACCATGCCTCGCGGACGGGAACTACTCGTGGAAGGTAATCGCGATCAATGTATATGGCGAGATTGAGTCATCAACTTGGACATTTGTCATCGACACGATTGCTCCCTCCATCCCGACCCCGTCCCTGCCCGCCGACAGCGCCTCGACGAACGACAACACGGTTTACTTCGAGTGGTCGAGCATCCCTGATGCGGAGTACTACGACTTATTCATCGACGACGATCCTGACTTCTCCTCGCCAGAGGTTATCGTCACGGTCACTAACAATTACTACACCTCATCCGCCCTGCCGGATGGGAGCTACTTCTGGAGGGTCAGAGCTCGCGATGCCGCTAACAACATGATCGACAACTCAGCCACTCGGACCTTCCTGATCGACACGATTGCTCCCTCCATCCCGACCCCGTCCCTGCCCGCCGACAGCGCCTCGACGAACGACAACACGGTTTACTTCGAGTGGTCGGGCATTGCCGATGCGGAGTACTACGACCTATTCATCGACAACGATCCCGACTTCTCCTCGCCAGAGGTTATCGTCACGGTCACGGACAATTACTACACGTCATCCGCCCTGCCGGATGGAAGCTACTCGTGGAGGGTCAGAGCTCGCGACGCCGCTAACAACATGATTGACAACTCGGCCACCCAGACCTTCCTGATCGACACGATTGATCCCTCCACCCCTACCCTGTCCCTGCCCGCCGACAGCGCCTTGACGAACGACAACACGGTTTACTTCGAGTGGTTTAGCATCGCTGATGTGGAGTACTACGACCTATTAGTCGACGACGATTCTGACTTCAACTCGCCAGAGATTAGCGTCACGGTCACGAACAATTACTACACCTCACCCGCCCTGCCGGACGAGAGCTACTCGTGGAAGATAATTGCGGTCAACATAAATGGTGGGAATGAGTCATCAATTTGGACATTTGTCATCGATACGATCGCCCCTGCGACATCAACGCTAGTGTCTTCCGAGAACAACGCCGTGGGGAGTGCTCTTACCCAGACCTTCACGTGGATCGAGCCCGAGGCGGGCGTGATCTATGACATTCAGATCGACAACGAGACCAGCTTCACCTCCCCCTACGTGCACGAGAACACGGGGCTCGCGGACAATTCATACACCTATACCTTCGCATCGAACGCCGTGTACTACTGGCGTGTCCGCGCCGTTGATGATGCGAACAACCAAAGCTCATGGGCTGATAACTTCAAGCTCGCGATCCAAGCGCCACCTGGACAACCGACGCTATACCTGTCGTCGGACGGAGTAATAACGAACGACAACACCCATACTTTCGAATGGAACGTCGGCGTGGTCACGGATTACTATCGCCTGCTTGTCGACAACGACCCAGACTTCTCATCCCCAGAAGAGAATCGAATTCTGCTTGATAATTACTACAACATAGCGGGTGAAAACAGCTTACCCGACGATAACTACTCGTGGAAAGTGATCGCGATCAATGCGTATGGCGAGATTGAGTCATCAACTTGGACATTTGTCATCGACACGATTGCCCCCTCCATCCCGACCCCGTCCCTGCCCGCCGATGGAGACTCGACGGACGACAACACGGTTTACTTCGAGTGGTCGAGCATCCCTGATGCGGAGTACTACGACTTATTCATCGACGACAATCCCGACTTCTCTTCGCCAGAGGTTAGCGTCACGGTCACGGACAATTACTACACCTCATCCGCCCTGCCGGATGGGAGCTACTCGTGGAGGGTCAGAGCTCGCGACGCCGCTAACAACATGATCGACAACTCGGCCACTCGGACCTTCCTGATCGACACGACACCGGTTTCGTCCGGGGACAACGATCTTACCACCCTCATAACCGTGCTTCCACCTCTGGAAGGGGCGTTGAGCGTAACGATAGGCACGATAACAGCTGGTGGGACAGGTTCAGCCGATTTCACGCGGCATGCGATAACCGTGACTGGGGTGAGGATAACTACAACGAGAGATGTGTCAGGTGCCAGAGTAGATGTTAAAATGCACCCGGCCAAGCCAGTAGGGGTAGATGAGATTGCTTTACACGTGTACATCTACTTTGACCTTAGCACGACTGTCGACGGCGTTTACATCGATGGAGCCACGATCAAGTTCAGAGTGCCGAGATCTTGGATAGCCGAAATGAACATCGATGAGGGCACGATCCGACTGCTCAGGTATAAAGGCACATGGCAGAGGTTGCCGACGGGGATGACTGGGGCCGACTCCACATACTTCCACTACGAAGCGACCACGCCCGGGTTCTCGCTGTTTGCGATCGTAGGGGAGCCAAGGGTCGCGCCCACATCCACCCCATGGGGCACACCCACCGTACCGCCGCCAACCCAGACCCCGCCATTCATGTACGCGGCGCTCTTTATGTCGGCAGGCGTCTTTGGTTTAGCGATGGCCTATAGCTTTGCGAAGCCATCGAGATACTACGTTATGCTTAAACGGCTTAAACAGCTCGAGCGCGAGCTGATCAAGCCAGAGGTCAGGCATATAGGCCTGCCGTTGCCAGAACCACCAGCCGGAGTCGCTCAGATCAGAACGCATCGGACCAGGGATAAGCGTAAAGAGAGGGGCATCATGTCCAAGGCGCGGGAGGCGTTCAGAAAATTCGAGGATGCAAACTGGGAGCTCCGGGCCACCGAGCGCGAGCTTCATCACATGGAGGGGAATAGATGGTCGTTTAAAAAGAACATGCTGAAGTTTGGGTTCGCGTCATGGATCTTCGGCCTTGCGGTTTTCTTTTTTGCGATCACGTTGATGAGTACCGAACTTTTTGGAGTGGCTCCGTTGGCTTGGAGCTCCATGCTCGTGGGAACCCTCTTACTCGTGGGAGCTCCCGCAGCGCCCGTGACGATGACGTCCGTGTTCATCCGCAAGCATGACAATAGGATAAAGCGCCTCAGACATAATCAAAGAGGCTTAGTGACGGAGTACCAGGGAGCCGCCCTCGAATATGTGGAGCAGGTAGCGGCCTCCGGGCGTAAAAATGCCAGGGTGCGAAAAGCCAGAGAAAAAAAGTGAAAACCAAGGTCCTCCAGCATAAGTTCGCTTGGGCCGAGGGTGTTCAGGAAAGCGGTGTTTCTAAATAAGTAGGATAAACCCCAACCGGATTTTGCCCCTTATAAAAAACCTCCACCCAAAGCCCTGGCGGGAGAGATGAAGGAAGCATTTGATACAAATCCTGCTAATTATATAAACTTATATAACCAACAATTCATGGTTAGAAGCGTGCGAAGAAGACCGAAAATAATCCACTACCCCCGGCTGGACACGGTCATGATGATCGAGGACGCCATCAGGAGCGCTAAGGAATACCCGACGAAGGCCGAGCTGCTCAGGGGCCTGCCTAAGAAGGTGATGTACCAGACCTTTAATTTGGTTCTCGAGTACCTCCAGAGGTCAAACAAGATAATTGTGACAAAAGATGGTAGGATCATCTGGGTGTTCGCCGACAGTGAAAAGCTGAGGAGATTGCTGGCGGAGAGCAAGAAGGTGTAGTAGCTGTACGAAGTGCTTTTTTCGAAGGATTTCATTTGAATCATAAGAGATACGATAGAAAATTCGGGTATCGCACCACTTAATTTCTGCTTGCTCGGACGCGACGAAATCTGAATTTGAACAGTGCCATCGCCCCTAGAAACCCGAAGAGGAACCCAACCCCATGTGCCCACACGTCGACCCCTGGTCCGACGCCTAGGAAACCCTCTGGGTCCGTGAAGATGGGGAGTAGAAGGGAAATGATGACGGCGATGCACGTCAGAGCCGGGAGGATGGCCAGGGATATCCTATCAAATTTGAATAGCCCCCACTTTCTCCGCTTGCGGGCCCATCGGCGGCGCTCCCTAACAATGGCGCGCACGTGGGAGGGAAAGCTCCGGAGAGAGGCCGCGAGGAGGACGCCGAGGGCCCCGTAGACGATACCCGAGGCGCCCCATGAGTTGAAGTTCTGGTCCCATAGTAGCAACGGGTACTCGGTCGCGTTCGCCGCGAATCCCGCCGCGAACACAAGCCAGAGGAAGGTCCGGCTCCAGCGCTGGCGGACCCGGACGGGGTTAACCCGGCTGACCACGACGAAGAGCCCTATGGCGAGCACGAACCCCTCCAGGTTGCTGACGAGGTGACCGAGGTCTTCGTGGGTGAAGGCCGAGGTCAGAATCCCCCAGGGGCGGTCGACCGAGAGCCAGAGGACCTCCAGCAACGGGGGGTGCAGGGAGATCAGGACGAAGAGGGCGAGGTTCAGGAGGGAGAACAGGGTAAAGGCTACGCCGACGCTGCGAAAGCCGGCTAGGCGACGTGAGAGACGAGCGTACATACTCATCACTATTTATCAAGCTTCCCCGACAGTTCTAGTTTTTCATACACATCGCCTAGGTTATCATTTTTGATAACCATAGTTCAACAGCCATCTCTACAGGGGTTTGAATGCGATTATTGTCTTGCTGTTAGCCGTTTCTTTTAAGTGTATTTTTGGATTTTTCATATTATCATAAAGTATGTTTAAAGATTTACTTTAGCTTCACGCTTTGTTCCATTATAAACAACCTCCGCGCAAAGCCTCGGCGGGCAGCGTGCCAACGGATGAAGATGTTTCAATGCTTTCGCCTGCGCGGACGGAATCTAACCCTGAAACTTTGAGTATATCAACTGATATAACTAATAAGGGAACCGAGATGCCGCGGAAAGCTTACCCACTGAGATACCCGCGACTGGACACCGTGCTCATGGTGGAGAGGTTCGTCCAGAAGCACGACGGAGAATTCAAGAAAAAGCAGCTGTGGGAGAACCTGCCGAAGCGAATGATGTACCAGACCTTCTGCCTCGTGATGGATTACCTGCTCTACTCGGGCAAGATATCCGTGGACGCCGAGGGGAAGATCGGCTGGATTTACTACCCTGAGAAGGTGAAGCAGGATCTAAAATTTAAGCACCTCTTCTGGGAAAAGCCGCGGCGGACCGGGTCCTAGATAAGATTGCGCTCACAGGTAAAGTTTGTCGACGAGAGGGTAAAGCGGGCCTATTATTCTCTCGAGAAGGGGGATGCGGCGGGGCGGGAACTCTTCAAATGGCTTACTAGGGCCTTCAGCGACTTGGGGGGAAACGCCTTTTGTGGGATCCAGATTCAGAAGAGGCTAATTCCGAAATCGTACCTGAAAAAGTACGGGGTGGATAACCTCTGGAAGTACGACCTACCGAAAGGCTGGAGGCTGTTATATTCCGTCAGGGGGAACGAAATCATCGTCATTTCCATAATCCTGGAGTGGCTTTCCCACAAAGAATACGAGAGAAGATTAGGATACTGAATTTTTCATCCAGTTAACCCAACTTATCATTTTTTTTAATTTTGGTTAAATCAACCCCCACATTTTCCACTTATTAAAGAACCTCCGCCCAAAGCCTCGGCGGGAGGGTTTTGAACTGGGCATCGAAAACCACCCTTAAAAAGTTAAATAGAGGTTAAACAAATGTTTTACACGAAGGGAAAACGTCTGGTGATAACCAAGTCGGCACGGCACGAGATGGATCACCTAGGCATGTCGGTTCAAAGGTTGGTCACCGCGATAGAAGAGGGGGAGCGTAAACTTGAAAGTCGAAGGGCCGGAAAATGGCTGGTGCAGGACAAATTCGCCGGAAAGTTCATCCTCATTAGGTACGCTGAGCTGGCCGACAAGATCGTCGTGATAAACATCGGACAAACCACGAGGAGAGCGATATGATGGTTGGAAAATACCTCAAGAAGTGCCCGATTTGCGGAGGGGCTGTCAAACGTGCGAGGGCACCCTACCTCATGGGACGGGTAGTTATTGAACCCAAGCTAGAGGTCGACAAATGTGCTAAGTGTGGGGAGGAATTTTATACGGCCGAACAGGTCGCGCGGGCGCAGGAGAAGGCAATCAAGCTGGGAATCTGGAAGCCGTTGCTGGAGGAGGAGCGTGAGCTGAAGCAAGTCGGAGGGTCATTAGTAGTTTCAATCCCGAGGGCCATGGTTAGGTCCCTGAACCTTGCCCCTAGGGAGAAGGTGAAGATAAGGCTGACGGGGCAGGGCATCTCTATCACGAAGAGCAAGAAATCAACTACTTCCCCCGCTCGTGGCGGTAGTTGACTCAAGGAGGAAGGGAAGATGAAAGCATACCCATGCAGGTGCGGCGGAAAAACGCGCCTCGAGCACAAGCAGGAACGCACGAGCGACATCTCGATCAAAGGGGTGCCCGTATTAATTTGCACCCGGTGCGGGGAGGAGTGGTATCCCCCGGGAGTGGCAACGATGATAGAGGGAATCAGGGAAGCTGTGAAAAATCTGGACCAAATCGAGGTGTCCGCTGAGAGGGTCAAAGCTCCGGGCGCGTAAGTTACAGGGAGGCTTTCCCGCAGGTCGGCGAGGAGACGCCGCACGAGGTGGTCGTGTCGCTGCTGCGTCAGGTCCCGGCGGTGCTGACCACGAAGGGGGGCAAAGTGACCGGAATCGTGACCAGGGCTGATCTATTCAAGATTGTAAGGGGCACTTGACGGACTTCAGGGTCTCCTGCTCTCACCAGCTTGAGGTAGCCACTCTTCCTCGAGTGCCAATTCGTCAACCCTCTTCCTCAGTGGAATCTGAGAGGCTTGGTTGGGGCTGTGGTTGTGGTTGGGGATGTGGTTTATACTTTCGCATGTAGAGTGCTCCCGATACAATGCCGATTGTCACTATCGCAACGGCTCCCGCTGTCGCCATTGGTAAGGTTAGCGCAGACACTAAGATCACCGTAACAACGAAGGCAGCCAACACCACTTCCATGCTAATTGGTTTTATTTATTTCACCTCCTTTAAATTTGGGTATTCCTATCATCGCGCTCTTAGCATACTGCCACTTACTTGGTGCCCTTTCGGGGACTTCGGGGAATGGAGTTGTTTCGCCCACTATCGAAACAATAATAAGTCACTCTATTCGGCCTAGTTCGGTGCTCGGTTCGGGCTAGAGTAAAATGCTAATCGTTCCGAGAACTAGGTAAAACGATACTAAAGAGTATCGGTTTTAGTGAGGGAATGGGTGGGCATGTATTTTTCCGGCTTATAAACGACCCCCACGCAAAGTCGTGGCGGGCAATGTGCCAACAAATGAAAAGGTTCCCATCCCTTCGCCTGCGCGGGCGGGGCCCGACAAAAGCCTTAAATTATATCCAATATATAATTATATCCGGTGTCTAACAGGTGGAAATATGCGGGCAAAAGTGAGAAAATGGGGGAGTTCCCTCGGCATCGTTATCCCGAAGGAAGTGGCTGAGGCGAGGGGCGTCGGGCCCGGAGACGAGGTGCTCGCCGAGATAAGGAAGATCTCCAACATGCGGGAGATATTCGGGTCCCTGCGCGGCTGGAAGCGACCGACTCAGCAGATAAAGGAAGAGGCCAGGAAAGGTTGGTAGCGATGTTCTTCGACACTTACGCGCTGATAGAGATAGCCAAGGGGAACCGCCGATACCAAAAATACGTGGACGCGGAGCGGGTGACCGTGACGAAGCTGAACTTGATCGAGCTGTATTTCGCGATCTTACGGGACTTTGGCGAAATCGAGGCGAAGCGGCATTATTTCTTCTACTCGCCCTTCGTCAGGGAAATAACCGATGAAATCGTCTTCGAGGCCATGGGGCTCAGGCTCAAGCACAGGCGCCTGTCCTACGCCGACTGCATAGGGTACGTCACCGCGAGGCACGAGGGGGTGAAGTTCCTCACGGGGGATCGCGTGTTCGAAAGGATGGAAAATGTGGAATTCGTGAGGTAATGAAACATTAACAAGGCTATAGTTGCTATAACAAATAATGGGACGGAAATGGCCACGACTATTCAAGTCAAAGAGAGCACACGGGATTTGCTCAAGGGTATTGGAGAGAAGGGGGAGACCTACGACCAGATCATTCACGAACTCGTTGAAATACGTGAGGCATTCATAGACGATCTTTTAAAGACTCTCCAGGAAGGCGAGTTCATACCGCTGGAGGAAGCGATTCGTGAAGTTGAACGTCGAAAGAAAGGTCTTGGAGACTCGACATCATTGACGAAATGATCAGGAGGATTGCTCGTTTAAGGGCGGGCAAGAAAGGATAGGCAGCCCCTAAAGTAGGGACGGAGACAGGGCGTGGGCGTTTGAGTTCAGAGCGTTTCCACCCTTCTGATGTGGTTGAATTCCTTTATGCCCTTCAATCGATCAAAATCCGAATCGTATGAGTAAATTTTTTCAATCGCATGTCTTTTCGCTAGCGCGGCCGATGTCCAATCGGTTAAAGAAAGGAGTATTTTGGGATACTTCTTCAAGAACATTTTAGAATTCGCCAGTATTTCCTCATCAACTTTCAATAAACGGATGTTCGCGCTTTCCTGAATCAGCCTGTCAACATCTAGGATGATCTTTGGGTTTTTCGTCTTTCTGGTCGCGAACGATAAGGCTTCATCCAACACGTAGTCAGAGGTGAAAAAAGTTCTTTTCGTTTCGGCAATTTTGGTGAACTGTTTGAGGGCATCCTTGTGGTTAGGATCATCCTTGTTTGAGAGGGCGATAAACGGCCCTGTGTCTATAAAGACCTTCAGGGAGATCACCCGAAAAGCTCTTCTCTGAATTTTCTGGCGTCGGTTTTCACTCCCCAGCTTTTCGGATGTGTGATTGCCTCGACAAGTGGATCCCGGTCCCATATCGGCGTTTTCACCTCTTCCGCGATTCGGGTGAGACGGCTGAAGTTTGCCAAAATTTTCTTTGCCCCTATTCTATCGTTGAAGTGAACTTCTCCCCGCCTCTTGCCCACTTTTAAGGGAGGATGTTCCCTTGAGATTGTCCAATCCTTTCCATCGATGACTAAAAAATGATCCCTTATCATTTCCTTCCCCCGGTAGACCTTGCAGCCCAGCATCAGCACTTTATTTAAAAACTCGGGGACAGGGGTGACGGTGTATATTTTCACCTTAACTCCGCGGTCTACCGCTCGCTCGGTCGCGTATCTCAAATCTCCGAAACCGAATGCGGCGCCTTCACCCGTGAGGATGACGACCTCCTTCTCGGCGGAATCCAGCAATTGCCTCACTTTCCGTCTGAAATCTTGGTCAAGCTCGGTTCTCTTGATATCAATTTTCTCAGCCATTTTCACCCCTTTTTACAGTGCTTTTTTGGAGTTTAAATATCGGCATCTTGGCGAGCCCTTACACCATCAAGTAAGGACGGAGGCAGGGTATGGGCGGGGAGAATAGCACCATGTTTTAACCTTCTTGATGCAAAAATTTGGAACCGGAGGGTCTGGAAAGGCTGGCATTGAAAAATGAGGTGAAGCGATGGGATTCATGGATAAAATCAAGGGGGCATTCAAGACCTCGGGACAACCGGAGAGGTCAAGGGAACAACCACCCAAGCGCCCCGAGGAAAAGCCCTATCGCTGCATAACCTGCGGGCGGAGGATCTCCGATAGGGAGCACGAGGATAACGCCGGACAGTGCGACAACTGTGTCCTGGAGGATACTGGGACGGCCATGATTTACGATCTGGAGGAGTAACCATTGATAATCTCGCCCCCTGATCAAAATCTAAATTTCTCGACGTATGTTCGGGCGAGCTCCAACGCCTTTTGGGCCTCAGCCTTCGGAATCTTCCCCGCTCGATGATAAGCCAAGTTCCGCCTGTTCCCCAACCAACGGAGGTCCTCCCGCTCATCTCGATCGATCGCCCCCAGCCTGAGCGCATTGTCGCAGAGTTCGGAATACTCCAGTACCCCCACGTCCAGTCCGTACCTTTCCAGATATCCACGCAACGCTAGTTCGACCGCCCAATGAGCGTAGACTAGGGCCTCCTCGGAAGACCCCCCTTTTAAGAACTCTTCAGCCCTCTCAAGCCTCTTTGGCGCCGATTTTAGGTATTCCACGCTTGCACAACTCCATGAGCTTATCGAGTATGGCAAGAATTAAGTCCTTATTTGGCAACTCCACTTGGTGACCATCCCACCTCTGCATGCATCTGGTCAGGATTTTGGCCTCATCGGCGAGCTCGGGATAATGTCGCTCGAGTTCCCTGAATACCAAGTATTTTGACCTCGGGAGGACTCCTTTCGCGAGCAGCAGCGCTTGGGAGAGTTGGACGCCGATGAGGTACCCGAAATTCACAACCAATTCCCGGGCGGTCTCATCTTTTTTCAGAGCGGACAGCGATCGCCTGAGCTCGGAGTACCTTTCCTCCGCGTGTTCGATGCAGCTCTGAATCGTCTTGGAGGAGGGTTTGGTGATCATATTCCTCCTGAAAGTACCGTCGTCGTAAAAGACAATCCCATCGGTCGACATGTTCAACAAGAGCACGGCCTCGTCCCTGACCAACCTCTCGAAGCGCTCGGGGGTGAGCTGCATCAGGGAGAAATTCGCATCATACTTTTTACTCAGGCTTGATTCGAGCCGCCTCAGCCCCGGGATTTCCTTTTCCACCACCAACGCCACATCGACGTCGCTGGAAGAAACATGATCGCCCCTCACGTATGAGCCGAAGAGGACCACCGAGTGGACGATACCCCTGTATTGCCCGGTGAGCTTCTCGGCGAGTTCCAGCATCCCCATCGTAACATTTATCGGGGTGCCGAACTGCTCCAATTGCTTGGCCAAGGCAGTACATTTCCTGATCAAGCTCTTGCGCTCGCGCCAGAGGAGGGAGTAGTCCCTGCCGAGCTCCTTTGCCAAGTGGAGCAGGGGTTTCTTCCCCAGGAAATGCTCACTTATGATGCGGGATTGAACCTCGCTCATAATATGACATATTTTTGTCATACTAATAAAGATTGCGGTAGTACGTCCCTCTGCTAACTATAAGTACTTATAACGATAATAACAATTATGGTGATCGAAATGGTGGAAGCTAGGGCGAGGGAAATCACGACTATTCCGGTCAGCAAGGGGACTAGAGACAAGCTGAAATCGCTTGGGATCAAGGGTGAAACCTACGATGAGATAATCGCACGCCTGATGGAGGTGGCGAGGTACGAGGAATTTATGGAACGCCAGTACGCGCTGCTCAAGGAAAAGGACAAGTTCGTGCCCCTGGACGCGATCTGATGCAATATAAGGTGATGCTTCACCAAA
>Ga0114919_10004114_pt1 | contig 11688 bp, 1 predicted proteins | sample BlataG_FD_88682 | JGI IMG/M metagenome (GOLD analysis project Ga0114919, IMG submission 88682) | Deep subsurface microbial communities from Black Sea to uncover new lineages of life (NeLLi) - Black_00105 metaG | ecosystem: Environmental > Aquatic > Marine > Oceanic > Sediment | place: Atlantic...
CGGAATCCCCGGAATCCCCGGAATCCCCGGAATCAGGATCTCCGGAAGTTCCTGGCGCAGTGCGTATACTGGCCGAAGTAACACTGGATAAGTTGGAAAAGGGAAGGTATCGATAGAGTACCGATTGGATACTTCGGATGGTAGGATGTTCTGACTTGATAGAGTACATCCCCGCCACCATGCGCGAAATCATCTTGGCAAAATCTTCACAATCTCCGCTTCGATCCAGCATCGCGTCTCCAAACATTTCGGTGCCTGTCTTGAGGGTTTCTTCCCATTTCTGAAAGTACCTAGAATGCGGTCCTGTGCCAGAAGAACGACGAGTCATCCCAGAAGCGTGTTCTCCATAATGGATACGTTCAAAATCTGTCATCAAATCTTCATAATTAACGGCAGCGTCCGTATTCATATCAGCGTAATCTCCGCGGTAGTTCATACTGGTGGGAAACGCCGTGGCAATTTCGCCCACGATCCTCAACACATCCACAAACTTGGGATTAATGTCAAATTTGCTTCCCGTTCCTTCTCCTCCTTCTCCTCCTTCTCCTCCTTCCCCTCCTTCTGCTCCTTCTCCTCTTCTCGGGTTCCTTTTACCTCTTTTTCCTTTACTTAAAGTTTCCTCGTGCTCAGAAATCCTCAAGACGGGGTTGTTGGCATGCTTCACGAAATCTTCTTCGCTCATGCCTCTTCTTCCCAAAACGATCCTCGCAACGTTTAATATGAAAGGTGCGCTGGGTAAGCGTTGCATGGCCCGGTCATGGTAATATGTAAACCCCGGAAGTGTGTGTGTATTCACCTTGTTGAAAGGAGCGTGAATGTTTTTGCCTTCGGGCAGAGAAGGTTCAAAGGACCAAGGCCGTGTCCCTATGATATTCCCATTTATGTCCTTCTCGGTGACCGTGGCAATGCCATTGGTAAACTTATCGATAAAAGGGAACATATCCCTCATGACGTGCATTTTCATCGACGCTGCAATGTGGCTGAAATTGCCACGAGTCACGTCGTTGATGGTGGGGTTTGCAAAAACCAAGTCCGAGCCAAAAAAAGCCCGAGTCTCAGGATCGGCGATTTGAACGTATAGCAACAACGACCCTTCGTACAAAGCTTCTCTTCTTTCTGCGGGTTCCGTCACCGTTATCCTTCCGGAAATTTTGGAAGGAGAAACATGGTCTACCATTCTTGCGTCCGGGTCTTGAGACGAAATGGCATTCAAGACCAGCGGGACCTCGATAGGAGGCATTTGGAGGTTGCTATACATTTCCGGGGAAGTTTTTTCCCCAAAAGTCCTGGAAATTCCAGAAGAGTTTAGAAACTCCCTCACTCGTGCTCCCACCTCCGCCAGACTAATCATGCCTGTTCCCGTCAGTCCGTACGACATCTTTCCTTCCGAATTTCCAATGTTACTATGCACTTGGAAATGAATAGCCGCGTCCGCTGGGTACGTTTCATCAAAAGCAAATCGAGTGGGACGTTTTCGAACTTTGGGGGAAGCACTACTCCCGAAAGATCTTCTAGCACGAGAAGAGGAGGGAAAGAAGAGCGTAAAATGAGAAAAGTCGCTCACGAGAGTATCTTCTTCCCGCACGAACCCGTCCAAGGGAACTTGAATGGTTCCGTCTTGGATGTACTTGCGCTTGTCTTCAATATCCTTCAAGAACGCTCTAACTTGTTTGTATCGGCCCGTAATGCTGGGATTCCCCAGGGCGATTTCTGGATTTTCTTCTTCGTGCAGCTGTTTCTCGCGTAGAGCAAGACCTACCGTACCCACTCCTTGATCCACCAAAGAAGTCCATACATGTACAAATGGATCCTTATCGTGACTCGATAAGTTACTTCCCAGCCGAAGCGAAAAAAACGTCTCTGTGAAACCCAGATCCTCTGATGCTTGCTGAAGAGTCTTCATGTGGAATCCACGTATTTCACTCACCGTTGGATCGGTATAACTTTCGGAACTCTTGGATCGTATTGCATGGATTTCCCCAATCAATCTCTCCTGAGCCGCGTCCATGACGACATCGGAAAGGTCGTAATGTGTACTTGTTGGAATTTTAAGCATCCTTTTCTTTCCTTTCTTCTCGTGCTTATTTATATTAAGCACGAGGAAATAACGAAAAGGAATGTAATGAAGAATTTCTTTATTTCTTCGTGCGCGCGGAATTAAAAATCCTCTTCTTCCTCTACAATCAAACTGGAGATGCCTTCAGAAACCTCTTCTTCCCCCTTTCCGGAAGTTTCTCTTTCTTTTCCTTTTCCTTCTTCTTCTTCTTCTTCTTCTTCTTCTTCTTCTTCTTCTTCTTCTTCTTCTTCTTCTTCTTCTTCTTCTTCTTCTTCTTCCGCGAGGTCTTCCTCTGAGGCTATCGATTCGGATAACGCTTCTTCGTTATCTCTTTCATCGACACGTCGTCTTCTTCCTTTGACAAGATGCGGTGCGGACCACCACGCGTAGCCGATCGACGCGTCTTTCTTTTCGGAGAGTCGTACTTCTTTTCGGAAGAGGACAGGTCCTTCTTCCAGCTCTCTACCATGATCAAAAATATCATCATAAGTCGTGATTCCATCGGTATACATTGCTGCGGCGTAAGTAGCCAGAAGATAGTACGCCGAAGGTCCTCTACCAAATGTCTTTTTGTTTGTGAAATCAATGACATCGCGGTTCAGGATGGGGTTTGCATTTTCGGAAGAATCTTTTTGATAAATGTAAGCTCCTTTCATGGATTTCCATTCATGAAACTCTGGATACGAACGTATTTCTTCCGATAGGATACGAATGGCTTCCAACCCATGCTGGGTAACTCTCAACGGGCCGTTTTTAGTCAGAGTTGCGCTAGGGAATTTCTCAAGCAGAGCCTCTTTGATCATGTGAAACAGTCCATTCAATGAACTCAGATTCTGTATGATCATCGCATCGTAATGGGCTTCCACATAGCTTCGTGCTGCAGGGAACGTAGACTCTTCGATTCGAAAGACTGTCCAATCTTGTAGGATTCGATAGTTTCGCACGACATTCAAGTTTTCGTTCACTGCCTGAATCAAAGATTGAAGATAGTAACTCGTGCTCGGATCGATTACGTGTTTGGCGTCTTTGGGTTTAGACAAAAACGTAGGCGATGGTCCCGTGGTTGTTACGTTATGCTGTACCAATTCCATACCATAGATCACAGAATGGTAATCCTGGAGTTTTTCGATGATGGGGTACGTCAAGGCTTCTCGTTTTTTCCTTTCTTCCCGCGTTTCCCCATCCCCCGTGCCGTACGTAAAGATTTCTCGTTCTTTCCCTTTTCCCCCAACCCCCGTGGAGGTTGGAGATACTCCCGGAGGGAAGATTTCTCCGTTATCGAAGATATTCTTTATCGATGGTTTCGCGTACGTTTCCCTCAACTCTTTACTCGTCACAACTTCGCGGTTTTGCAATGAGCCATCCAAAGCGTGATCGTAGAATGGCTGCTTTTTAACGAACCTTCTATCAAGTCTTGTCTTATCCACACCATCTTTTGTATAAAGCCAGTAGTATTTTCGCACGATTTGTCCGGATGTTTGTTTTTCATGCACAGCGAACCCTATTCCTCGGAATCCAATAGCACGGAGCAAAGCCTTTAGCCTTTGCATCTGAAGATCGATCTCCTCTCTATCGTTGGTAAACAACGCAGAAGTCGTGCGCCATGTAGATAGCACCAGGAACAGGAAATTCCTTTGCCCCTGAGAAGGCATGACTCGACTTGCCGAGATTTCTGAGTTAAATCGGCCCTGTTTTTGGTCCTTGGCCACGATGGGAAGAATGCTAAAGATGCGTTTCTGGAGATCGTCTATAGCCAGATTGGCGTAGGCAACTGCCATAGCAAGTTCAGAGCGTTTGACTTCCAATTCCAACATATTTACGTCTTCCGGGGTATCTCGTCCAACGAGTGTCAATTCGCTCGAAAGTGTATGCTCTCGTTTTTCGACGTTGACGGTTCCTCCCCTTTTTATACCGAGCCAATGGTTCCGGATGGTACTCGACTCAAAATGCCTCATCGGAAGTTGACTCAGTAGACTGGTGATGTTGCACCAAGCGCCTGTGATGGCGTCGGAGAGCGCTTTGGTCTCCTTTATGACCACTGGATTTAGCATTGTCATTGTAGTGTACTTGGTCAAAGGGTTGATCACGTCTCCCTTTCCAGAAGCATCGAGGGGGGACATCCCTTTGGTCACAAAGTTTCCAGTCACCCCAAGCATGGAACGTACAATATCCATTCCCGTGGAAGGAAGACTGCCCGAATACTGATGATAAGCCTCGATGGTGTTGGGTTTGATCACGAAGGAATACTGTGTCCATGGTCTATGGATGCTCTCCTTTCCATACGGGAACCCATTTTCCGTTTCAAAGAACGCGCTTTTGATGTTTCTTTCCTCATCTAGGGTAATTTCAGGTATCCAAGGCGTTTCTATTTTGTGAGGGAAACGATCCATAGAAACGCGAGGTATTTTGAAAGAGACATCTTTCTGATCAGGTGGGTATACGTTAACCGAGGCTATTTCATCTAGTAACGGTTTGCCCGACTTCACATCCACAGACCATGGAGCCCTTTCATAATCCAGATCAAGTTCACCCACTGCCTCGTGCTGATGGTAGTCCCACAGAATCTCTTGGTTCTCTTCAATGGGTGTTGAAAAGGTGTTGATCAGCCAAGGAACCACTTGGTATGGCTCAACATCTTTCGTATCAGGGTCTTGGTTCTGGATCAACACAAACTGAAGAGTGCAATTGTTGTAGAAACGGCTCGTATTGGCGAACCGAGCATCGTTTCCTTGACGCGTTGGATCAATCATGAGTTGAGTTCCTTCGATCGATAAAAAGTCCGCGCTGTAGTAATGCGGGTCAGGATAATCAATCCCGTACGACCGAGAAAAGAGTAGTCCCGTATTTTCACGAATGGTGTCCTCTAATTCGGCTCGTTCTTTTTCTCGGGGAGGTACATCAAGAGCTTGGAGTTCCCTTAACAAAGTCATGCGTACTTCTTCTTCGTACGCTTCATACAGCTTAGCATATTTTTGATCGTACTCCACGGTACGATCGTCGAATTCTTTTTGCGTAATCACTTCTCCCAGAAAGGGGATGATAGGTTCTCCAGGTAAAATCTTTCGGTTGGCGTAGAGACCCAGCCCTTTGTTGATGTCTCCGCTATACCGAACGACAGCACGAGGTTCTTCCGTAAGAGGGGAAAGTCCTCCCGTTTGTAAGGTTTTGAACGAATTGGATCCAAACGAAGAAATCGGGATGCCCCCAGGAAGACGTTCCGGTAAAATGGCCCCCTCCTCATCCAGAACGAGGAAATCGTCTCCGCTTTGGTTGATATAAATGTTCTTGTAGTGGGAGGCCACAACGTGTGCTTTGGCGTAAAAGGAATACCCAGCTTTATGGGTCCACTCTTCTGAAACGATTCCTTGTGCTGCCTCACTGTACGTCAATCGGCTGGCCAGTTCCGTATACGCTGGCTGGATAAACTCTTCCGCTACGGGATAAATAGTCACGGTAGGGTCCCGCCCCCTCGTTGCAGGGACTTCTAGACGGCCGCTGGATTGTAGGGTCAAATCTTTGGCCAGTTTGATTTCTTCCATGGCAAGTCTGATCCCGGCTTCCGTTCCTTCTTCCGTAAACGCTTGGATGTTTCTGTATATCATACGGCGACGAGGGATGAAAAAGGCTTTCCTAATCGCATACAAACTATTGATCAACTCTTCTATGTTGTCAATCACTGTCAAGCGACGCACGTTCATACTCAAAGCGGTGTCCGTGATCTTCCCCGCCGCGCCTTCTCGATACAGTTTTTGCGGTACGTTTCCATAATTGTCCACTTCGAGTCTCGGAGAAAGAGATAGAATGGACTCTTCTCCGTATTTTTCGGCAAGTTTCTTGAAGACGGGGTTCACAAACGCATTTTCATTCAGAATACGTGGAACGGGGACACCATAGTAATCCAAAAACTTTCTTTGCCATTCAATCTTTTCCAACCGACTGAGTATTTCTTGAGGTCTTTCTACGCCCCCTTGGCGCATTTCTGCACGAATCTTCCATGTGTGCCGATTTTTCCACGCCACGTACGGAAGCGGCTCTTGCATCTCCGGGTCACTACGGAGACGATATCTTTGATCCGTTTCGGTTCTTTCCGGGGAATCACGACTACGATCCTCTAGTGTATAAAAATCCAATCGAGGTACGTCTACGATACCCTTATCCTGCTCTACTCTTACAGGAACACCAGAGTACAACTTGTGGACCAGACTAAATCTTATGATATCTTCCTCGTGCTTTAAGTCATACGCCTCGATTCTCTTATTCACCGACTGTTCTATTCCAGTTTCTTCTTCTCCTCTTCTTTCCCCAAAGCTTCTTCCTCTTCCTCCTCCTCCTCCTCCTCCTTCTCCTCCAAAAAGTTCCGCCCACTCTTCTTCTGCAGCTTGCCTCTCTTCCTCTTCTAATTCTTCAGGAGTCACTTCTTCGGCTTCTTCTTCCATTCGTTCCTTGCCTTTTCCTTCCTCCTCATCCTCGTCATCCTCCTCCTCGTCCGTAAGTTCTTCCGGAACGCGCGAACCGCTTAACATCGGTTCAGTTTCCTTTCCTGGCTCTTTCCGAAACTCCATAAACTTCATGACGGGATCATGTATGACGTAACGAGGATCGTATGTATCGATTTTCATGTGTTGCTTTCCTTGATAATCGTAAAGTGCAGAAGGTGGATACACAAATCCAGGAGATTGAGAATACAAGCCGACTTGCTTGAAATATTCGATGCCACTATTGTCATACGTCCAAAGCAATTCCTCTCCGGGTTGGATGGTTCGTGCGTATACGTTGACAATCCAGTACTGAATACGTCCCTTCACGACCCATTTGACGATGGCACAATTGGCAATCTTTTTGGAAACCGCTCCGTTCAAGAATAGACTCAAATGAGCTTTGGGGCGGTCCTCTGGGTTCCCTTCGAGATCTGTATCACGACCCGGTGCTATGTAAATGGGCTCTCCAGTTTCTGAATCCGTCCCAAAGTAGGCCGTGTCGGACCCTTCATAAAACTTTTTAAATTCGGGGTCTTTTCCTGCTCCATAGATTTCAGAATGGCGTACGATCCATCCGTCAAAGGGCATGATGAACGTTCCAGGAGGAATCCCGCGCGGGTCGTCGCAAAACACTCCGTTGGCCTTCAAGTGATCTCCACTATGCCTCAATCGAAGAGGCGGGTCGTACTCTATGTTGGTTCTACGACACAACCAGTTCTTCAAAAGGTTACTCTGATACTTAGAAAGAGAGGAACTCTCGCCTAAAGACATCGATTGGATGAATCGAAACGCATTGATGTTCATCCATTCGGTTGGGTCAAAGTCTTCCAGAGTAAAGCTCGGTGAAAACTTGACGTGAGCAAACGACTGATTCCACCATGACGAATATTGAGCACGAGCCTCTTCGTCTTCCACGGGCTTTTTCGTATAAATCATTTCAATGGGGAGGATTCTTTTTTTGGATTCGGACGTAGAGTGTTCCCAATATCGTCCATCCTCAAAGGAAAGCGTCGATGCCCAGGAAGGAAGCGTTTTAAGATCAAAGGCGTCCATAGCATAGAGTCTTTGCTTATGAGCTATCGTATCAACCCACCCTTCCATCTGGTTCACTCGGTCAATCGCATCCATCTCGTTTATCCCCCGTTTGCCAAATTCCAAACTAAATAGGTTCCTCTGGTGCAAGTCCTGGACTTTTCTGTAGTGCTCCATCATGTCATCTCCGCTCAGTTTGGAATAGTGTCTCGGACTTTCCGCGAATAAAGAGACCAGTCCTGTAGCATGCGCGTACATGCAGAAATAGTCCCCAAAGATAGCGTACCGACGGAACGAGAAGTACGTGATGGTTGCAATCATCAACCGCGATAATTGGGAAATTTCGTTCAAGTGCCACATCCTCAACGGCGAAAGCGTATACAACTCGCATTGGAGGATTTGGGCTTCCGTCACATCTTCTTCCATCTCCCAGTGCGTATTTGAGAGATTTCTGAATTCGCTAGCGTACTCGGTAAACAGTTCATCCAACAACCCCAAGTGGATCTTCCGCACGTCAGAGAGTCCCGTATCCTTTCTTGCGTGCACCTTTAGGGTAAACTGTTGAACGATCGCTTCACTAGGGAAGTTCTGTAACTTTTCGGTGAACCCATTTCCGCCAGCCCCTACGTCCAAATCCAAAAAATTCATCCCACTGTCCGAATACAGAGGGACCACGGTCGGTAGTACACCCCATGCACCCACTCCTCGTGCTTTCACTCCTTTTGGCTTGTACGGATGACCCACATTGTCCAGAGCAATCGCGTACGAAAACCACAGGTTCAACAGAGACGTCTGAGCGCTCATAGGAGACATGGTATTGAGGAACCGAGCAACATCCATACCTTCTTCTTCTTCCCCCTTTCCGGAATCTTCTTCCCCCTTTCCGGAATCTTCTTCTTTCCCCAAAGCTCCTCCACCTATAAAGTTGTTCATAGACGTCGACGAAAGCGCCAATCCAGCACGATGAAACCATGCAGCAAGGATACGTGCATCCTCGTCCATATTGGTGGACTTTTTCAACCGCTTTAAGATATTTGGACGTATTTGCCGCATCAAGTTTCCGAAATGGATGGGAGTGTATATGGCACTGTTCTGTATCTCTAGTGATTCTTCTTCTCCAGTAGGAGAAGCTTTCTTTCCTTTTCTGGTGACAACCTTGGGAAGTCCATCGTCGATGGCAACCAGAGGAGGGAACTTGACCCTATTTTCCAAGGGGTTGTTCCCAATACGTATCTTTGTGTGGTAAGCGTTGTAAAGGAGTTCACGCAACACCATTCGGTAGACACTGGCCGCCGGAGTTTCGATATCCCCGGGGACGACCATATCACTCGAACCCATGATATACTTTGTAGTGGGCTCTTCTCGTGCTCCTCCTCGGGAAACACCTATTTCCAATCTTACATCACGTCGAGTAGGTGGCTTGATGACGGGAAGTCTGAACCGTTTGTTCAGGGAGAAGGGCTCGTTCTCTTCTCTCTGATAGACTTCTGGGTAGTAGTCTACGGAATGCTTGGATCTTGTAGCAAAAGGTTTGGTGAGTTCTATCAACTCCACATTATGATACATCCATTTGCGAATGATGGACCTCTTCAACAAGATGGTATCCATCCTTCTGACCCTTTCAACGTCTTCTGGGAGAATGGGTTCTATGGATGTGTCGCCTATCGCAGAACCTTCCTGAAATCTGAAATACATCAGAGGGTTTTTTATAATCGTGGCTCGTGTCTGAGTATCATGGAGAAGCTCTTCAAGCGATTTTGGCATCGGATAAGAAGAGGATATTATAGCAAGACGGGGGTTCGTGTTGGAGAACATAAATAGTCGATGTTTTTTCTCCGGCTTTCTAAATAAACTGAACCCTATCTTCTTTCTCACACGTCTTTTTACATCTCGTGCTAAATCTGCATACGAGGAAAAATCAATGTGTCTCAAGTGAACGTCCACCGCGACAGAGTGTTGTAGTGCAAACAAATCCGCCATCACAATGGTGCCAAAGATGTCATGATGCACCATGAACCCATCGTATCCGAACCCTTGTATCAAGACATTTTGGATTTCTGTAGAAGGGGTTGCAATTTGAAAGAGCTCGTCCATGCCCAACGAAAACTCGGTAAGATCGTCTTCGACTTCTCCTACATACTCTCGTTCCGATAAAAAACGGGCAAGGTCACGAAGCACGAGGAAAGGGTTCCTGGCCTTTTCCGTTTCCTGGTCTTCAAACGATTGATCAGAATCCACGTAGGTTTCCGCCCGAAGTTGTCCAATTCGATATGCCGCACTAGGAGATTTTTTCGCCAACGAATCGTACCGTTGCGCGAGCGTTGCCAGGGTCATCGGATCGGACAAGTCGGGTACGGTCAGCCTTTTCCCCGTAAACACAGGAATAAAAACAATACGAGCGGCTGCTTTGTGTACTACTTCTAGACGTTCCGAAGTACCCACACGCATAGGACCAAGTTCTTCGATCCCCGAAGAGTCGACAGCGTCGTACTTTTCCTCCAGTTTAGATCCTCCGACCATCAACCGAAACAAGGACCTCACTTCTGTATCCTTGTCCATATTGGTAGTCGATTGAAGACGGATCTTGAGCAGTACACAAGTCTGGAGCGTCATCAAGGGGATATTCCTGTGGTTTCCGGATGATAGAACATACTCCATCAGCTTGGTTACATCCAATTGGACGTCCTCAGAAGGAATAGGAGAACGAAACTCCCTTATGGGATTTCCTAGGATGGATTCGTCGTAATAGGCCGGCATGAAGAATAGGCTGGCTTCTATCAATCCTCCGTGCGTACGAACTTCGTTCTCGTAATGAAAGATGTGGCTACCCGTCTCTGAGGATGCGAGGCCTTTGTCCAGGTTGAGACGTAACCGGTTGTACGGGAACCCCACGTCATGGACCATCAAAGATAAGCCTCCTCCATTCCTTGTCTTCGACAAATTTCTGACGTTAAACGCATCGATCATTTCTTCTTGAATTTTTCCGAGTTCTCTAGTAGACAAGCCACAATTTCTCCCATAATAAAATATACTGTCCGAAAGATCCTCGGCTTCCATATTATCATCCTCATCATCCTCATCCAAAGACAAGACCAAAGGACGTTTCAGACGAAATGGCTCATGTTTTATCCCAAAAGCCTCCTCCAACTCTTTTTCCTTGGCCATGAAAGCGACATCACGTTCTCGAGCCTCAATTTCAGCATCCTGACGTTCCTGTTCATTCAGCATCCTCTCCCTCAATTGTTTTTCTTCTTCGGCTTCCATTTTTTCCTCTTTCTCGTGCTCTTCTTCCGTGATGAACCGGACTCCGCCACGGATCTCTCTACGTTCATCGATGATCTTAGAATCTAGGTAAGCTTGAGAAGGAGCCAACGCGACCAATCTTCGCGATTCCGTCGTAGATCCCCGTATAGCACGAGAAAAGTGAATCCCTCTTCCCTCTTCTTCGTTACCATCCCTTACATCTCTCCTAGGACCATCTAGAAATTCCAGTGCGGAAAGGTACGCCCATTTAGGGATGTCGGAGTAGGCATCAAAAACAACGGCTTCTCTTTCCATCTCCAATTTTTTCTCCCTAGACTTTTTTTTCCTTTCCTTCCCCAAATTCCTTTTCTGGAATCTTCCTTTTATCCTATAACTATATACAAACGCATTTGTTCTATCAACAACATCTTTTTATTTTTTTTTTTTCGTTTTTGTTAAAAAAGAGGTATTTACTCTCTTTACGTGAAGACGGTATTTCCAAAAACAGGTGTCACAATCTGGGTTCGTCCAAAGGCTTTGCCCCAATCTCTGATATCTTCAGGAAGAACAGAAGCAGACTTTAAGGCCTTGGCGCTCTCCACTTGGTTCCTTCCAACGACACCGTTCTTGGTATTGCTTGGAGCAAACATGTGCGCACGACGTTGCTTGGTCAACATCATAGCATCAGCCATCCTCGGATCAAGACCGGTAGCTAAAGCGTCTATGGGGCTGTCAAAATCAAATTGCGCACGATGGGACGTGTGCTGTTGGTACATGGCAGATCCTGCAGGGAGAGGACCTCCGCCAGAAGCGCCGGTGCCAGCAGAAAAAGCAGGCGTGTCGATTTTACCAGGAACTAATTCTTTAGGAAGGGTTCTA
>Ga0114919_10004115_pt1 | contig 11687 bp, 11 predicted proteins | sample BlataG_FD_88682 | JGI IMG/M metagenome (GOLD analysis project Ga0114919, IMG submission 88682) | Deep subsurface microbial communities from Black Sea to uncover new lineages of life (NeLLi) - Black_00105 metaG | ecosystem: Environmental > Aquatic > Marine > Oceanic > Sediment | place: Atlantic...
CGGGCGAGGCAGCGCCCAACGCTCCTCGAGCATTCACCGCCCCGTTCGCCTCGTCGGGGGTGGCTGCTGCCTGGAAGCCGGGAGCGGTAGCGACTGGACTGATCGCTCAGGTGGCCGAGCGTCGACGGGTTGGCACCGGCTCGGGGGCGGTGAAAGTCTCGTCGCACGGGCGAGGCAGCGCCCAACGCTCCTCGAGCATTCACCGCCCCGTTCGCCTCGTCGGGGGTGGCTGCTGCCTGGAAGCCGGGAGCGGTAGCGACTGGACTCGAAACGCGGCGGCCACTGCTGCGTTCTCCTGCACTCGCCTGTTCGTTTGTTCCTCCGTTCCGTGGTCTATAGTGGTGAATGAGAGGATCGTTCAAACAACCGATTTGCCGCGCCGTTCTGGAGTCACCATGGAAAAGATGTTTGCCTGGGTAGCCACCTTTGCTGTCGCTCTCATGGTGGCCACGGCGGGGCTTGGGCTTTGGATTGGTGACCTGCATGGCCAGACCGATGCCGCCATCTTGCGGTGGGGCACGGTGCACCGGCTGTCGGGTGTGTTGGCTGCGCTTGTCGTGGTGCTCGTCAACAGCATGTCCGTCACCTATTTCATCGGTACCGGCCGTTGGTGCCGCGAGGTGGTCGAGACGTACAGCCTGCCAGCTTCGTTCATCGCCCGCAGTAAACAAATCAAGCGGGCTTCATTTCCCTTCGCTTTGATTGGCATGTTGAGTGTGGTGGCCATTGTTGCCCTCGGCGGCGCCGCTGACCCAGCGGCAGGTCGGCAGGGGAGTGAGAACTGGGTGACGCCGCATTTGCTCGGTGGCATCGGGCTGGCAGGGCTGATTGCAGCCTGCTTTCAGGCGCAGCGGTCACGCATCAAGCAGCAGCAGGGGCTGATTGCTGATCTGCTCGCCGCCGTCTACGAGGTCCGTCGGAGTCGTGGCCTTGAGGTCGAGCCGCATTCTGTCGAGACCGCTGCCGTAACGGTGGGTGGCTGATGCCGGTCGCATCGCCGTCGACGTCGGGATGAACGGTTGCTGACTGCTGCCTGCCGCTGGGGGGCTGTGCGGATGGGCGAACCGCTCAAGCAACGTGATGCCCCAAGCCATGCTAATGCCCAGCGCCAACGCTACGGTCAGCAGGACGCGGTCGTGGCTGTGGAACTGCACCTCTGGTAATAAGTCGGCAGCGGCGATGCAGAGAAATGCCCCCGCCGCTAACGCCAGGGCAGCACCGGTGACTGCCTGCTGTCGATCACCGAGAAGATCAAGGCTACCGATGAAGACGATTGCCCCGACCGGCACCGCTGCGGCGTAAAGCAGGTTAATCAGCCGGCGGAAACGGTCTGACCAGCCCGCCCCCAGCATCAGGGTGGCAATAATGCCAGCATCGAATGGCTTGTGCAGCAGGATGGCAAGAAAAGTCGCCAGCCCGGCCAGCCAGCCGGCACCGTGACCCGTGTCGGCGTTGACCGCAGCCGCGAGGGCGGCACCATCCGCGAGGCTGTGCAGCCCAAGACCAACAAAGGCTCCACCCCAGCCCCAGCGGCCGGTGGGGGCATGGTGGGCCGGGTCGGGAGCATGCCCGTGGCAGGCGTCATGGACCGCGGGTTCATGCAGACAGGCAGCCACTGGCTCGCCCCCGTCAGCAGTATGGTGGGCATGTCCGTGAAAGGCTCGTTCCAGCAAGAACATTACGAAGAAGCCCCCCAGCATCCAGGTCATCGTGGTGTCGAGCCGACGGCCGAATTCGAGGTATGCATGGGGCACAAGATGCAACAGGGCCACCCCAAGAAGTACGCCTCCAGTGAAGGAAAGCAACACCTGCAGCCTTCGGTGGCCCAGCGTCAGGAACGAAACTGACGAACCCCCGAAGAAGGCTGCTGCGGCGATGACCAGCAGGTAGCCGGCCAGCAAAATCGCGTTGCCATCGGCAGGCAAAACGGCGGCGACGGTGGGCAGGTCCATGGCCGAGGCGGTCGAGGTGTGGGGTGAAACAGGTCACATGGCATCTGCCATCCAGTTGCATAATGGATGAGTCTGCCACCGCAGACAAGTTGGCTGCCAAAAAAACGGCCAGACGCTGCTGATCAGCGTCGGTAGACGGGGGCGGTAATTGGGTAGTTCGGGTACTGACGAGATGCCTGTTCTACCTGCTGGCGGACCACTGCCAGTTTTTCGGTGATGGCTGCGTCGTTGGCTGCGAGTGCCCCCAGTACGATGACCAACAGGTAGGTCACGATGTTGGCCCAGGCCTCATTGCCAAGAAACTTTACGGCGGTGCCAAATGACTTTTTTACTTTCGGCCCAAACATGCCGAGTTTCACCGACCAGATTTCATCCAGGATGAGATGGGTCAGGAAGCCAAGAATGACAGCACTGGCAACAAAGTACCGGTGAAGGGGGTCTTCCGCCGCGAAAGCGAGGAATGCAGCGAGGCCGGCGATTGCTGCTGACGGAACGCTGTGGAACATTCCTCGATGGACTGCAAAGTTCTTGAGGAGATAGGTCACCCCAAAACGAATCAACAAATAGATTGCACCACAAGCAATAATCAACGCTTCGGTCGGAAGGCCGAACTGCTCAAGCCGCGGGAGCAGCATCACTGGTATGACGGCAGCAGCAAAGGCGACGCTTTCCCGCATCGGAATGCCCGGGCCGCTGTCGAGGTCGGGCAGCATGCCGGCGACTGAGCAGAGACCTGTGCCGAGAAGGCATGTCAGCGGGGGGATCTCTCCGACATACCATGATGCAGCGCCGTAGCCGACGCCCACAATGGTCGAACCGGTGATGTGCTCACGGAATCCCGGCACCCTGCGAATCCCTCCCTGACGAGTGCTTCAGCCGAATTGCTGTCGGTCGCCCTTAGACTGGACGAATGCCGATCAGCGGGCGGTCGATCCCTCAACCCCCGGGCGCACACGGGCGCCCGCAGACAACACTGTCGTTAGGAACTTCGGCAGGTTCGACGCTCATTCCAGAGTGACCGTCGCCCGCATCCCCCTGCACCTCCAGACCGTCAAGGTTTTTCTCATCGGCACGGCCGGAAAGGAGGCTTGGCGAGCCTTTGGCGACCAGGGGTTCTGCGGGCCTTGGGGGCGATTGGTGGGCTGGCTGGCGTGGGCGTTCGGGGTTGTCCCGAAATTGCCGGCTGGGGAGCCCGTGCCAAGCAGGAAAAAATTACGTTCGTGACTCGTGGAGGAACAGAAAGCGTGGACCGAAAGTGTGGGCCAAGGCGCCTCGACTCCGAACTGGACTTTGCCGCCTGACACGCTGGCTTTAGAGTCCGGCTGGAACGGTGACGGTACCGACGGACGCCACAAGGAGAATCGGTGTGTCGATCGAGAGCTACGACATTGTGATGCTCGGGTTGCTCGCCACGGCGGGATTACTCGGCTATTTCAAGGGCATTATCTGGCAGATCGCCTGGATCGCCGGGATCTGCCTCAGTTCGTATGTGGCCCTGCGATTCAGCGGGCAGTTGGCTCCCCTGACGGGCCAGCAGGCTCCCTGGGATCGGTTGCTGGCCATGCTTTGCCTGTATGTCGCCACGTCGCTGGCGGTCTGGATTGGCTTTCGGGTTGTCTCATCGGCGATCGACGCGGTGCACCTGGGGGCTTTCGACCACCAGCTTGGCCTCGTCTTTGGGTTGGCCAAGGGTGCGCTGATCTGTGTGGTAATCACCTTTTTCACCGTCACTATGGTGCCGGGCTATCGCAGTCAGATCACGAGCAGCCACAGCGGCCAGATCGTCGCCAAGCTGATTGGTGAAGCCGACCGATACCTCCCGCCGGATGTGCATGAGACCATTAATCCGTTCCTGCAGCAGTTCCAGGAGCAATTCGACGCCGGTCACGGCTCTGGGCCGGCCGCGGGGATGGCTCGGGCCAGCCGCTCTGAAGGTGAGCCGATGGCCACTTCCTGGCAGGCGGTGCTCGACGGGGTTACCTCCGCTGCCGCCTGGGCTGGGGTGAAGGTTGATCCAGAAACCGCGAAGACCGCGAAGCAGGTTTCGGCTGCCGCTGACTGGATGGCGTCCCCAAGCGGGACGGCGGGTGCCGCAGTGACAGGTTCCGGCGATCGCTACGCGGAACGTCAGTCAGCCTTTGGTGGACAGGCAACCCCGGCCGTATTCCAGGCCGTGCCTAACAGCCTGACACCGATCCAGCCGAGTGCAACGCCGGCTCCGCAGCGGTTTCCGATTGGTGCCCAAACGCCGCTGCCTGTTCAGCGCTGACCGTTTCCAGAGCACGCAGGCTGACGAGCTCGTGCAGGGCGGGGCGTGGGTCGAGGTGTCCCGATGCATTCAGGAACGATTGGCCGCAGAAAACAGGGGTGCCAAAACGGACATAACGGACATTATCGGACGTTGCAGAAGGGGTCGAAAACGGGGGAGTGGCTCGTCAAAAACGGCCGTTTCGTGAGTGGCTCGCTCCCCTGCTGCCACGATCAGATGGCGTCCTCAAGGAACACGCCCATCTTGCGGAACTTCTCATAGCGGGCCGTGACCAGGTCTGGGATCGGCTTCGCCACCAGTTCCTTGAGGGTCCGCTCCAGAAACGTCTTTAGCCGGGCCGCCATCAGCCGCGGGTCACGGTGGGCGCCGCCCAGCGGTTCGTCGATCACCTTGTCGATGACCCCGAACTCAAGCAAATCCCACGACCGCATCCTGAGGGCCCGGGCAGCTTCGGCCTTAAAGGTCGCGCTCTTCCAAAGAATGCCGGCACAGCCTTCTGGGCTGATGACGCTGTAGTAGGCATGTTCGAGCACGGCAACCCGGTCGCCAACGCCAATGCCAAGCGCGCCGCCCGACCCCCCTTCGCCGATCACGACGCAGATGATCGGCACCTCGAGCGTCGCCATCATGAACATGCTCTCGGCGATCACCTGGGCCTGGCCCCGTTCCTCGGCGCCGATTCCGGGATAGGCCCCTGGTGTATCGATCAGGCAGACCACCGGCAGGCCGTACTTCGCCGCCAGCCGCATCTTGCCCATCGCCTTGCGGTAGCCCTCTGGATGGGCGCAGCCGAAGTGGCAGGCCTGCCGCTCGGTGAGGGTCTTGCCTTTTTGGTGGCCGACCACCAGCACCTTGTGTCGATCGAGCTTCGCAAATCCGGTCAGCATTGCCGGGTCGTCCCCAAAGGCCTTGTCGCCGTGAAGCTCAACAAACTCATCAAAGACCAAGCCCAGATAGTCGCTGGTCTTCGGCCGGTCCGGGTGACGGGCGACTTCGACTGTCTGCCAGGGATCGAGGCTGCCGAAAATCTTCTTCTGCAGGTCGGCGACTTCACGGCGGAGTTGTTGCAAATCGTCCCGCGACTGTTCGCCCAGCGGTGCCGTCTCGATTTCGGCGATCCGGTCTTCCAGTTCGTAGATCGGTTTTTCCAGGGGCAGACGATGGAGGCCACGGGCCATGCCGATTTCCTTCAGTGGACCAAGGAGAAAAGCTGGATTGTCGCCGGTCGGGCGAACGGGCGTCAATCGGCATTCAGCGGACTGGCGGTACCGCGCCGGGCTTGAAAAACGGGGTCCTCCGCAAGGCCAGGGCGACGTCGCCCAGCGAATCGGGTCGATCGTCCGGTCGTTTGGCCAGCAATTCCCGCAGCAACGCATCGAGCTTGGGAGAAACCGCCTCGTTGATGGCCGAGGCGATCGGTGGCTGGGCGTGGAGGTGCCGGGTCAGGAGCTCCTGCTGGGTCGAGGCCGTGAAGGGGGGGCTGCCGGTGAGCAGTTCGTGCAGCAGGCAGCCAAAGGCATAAGCGTCGGCACGCTGGTCAACCCGCTTGCCCCGAATCTGCTCCGGCGGCATGTAACTGGGGGAGCCTTGGACCTTGACCGAACCCGGGAGCAGTCTGGCCAGCAACCCCGGGGGCCGTGCCGCCAGGGCCAGGTCGATCAGTTTGATGCCACCGGCGTCATCGACCAGCAGGTTTTCGGGCTTGAGGTCGCGATGCACCCAGCCCCGGTCATGCAGGTGGGCAATCGCCTCGGCGGCAGCGACGGCGATCGGCTGGGCGATGCCCGCCAGGCTCGCCGGGCCGGCCGTCAGGCGCCGCTTCAGGTTTGGCTCTCGGAACAGCTCCATTACCAGATGTGGCAGGCCATCGGCTGTGGCGTAGCGATCGACGCGGATAATGGCCGGATGATTGAGTGACCGAGCCACCGCCAGTTCATGCCGCAGCAGTTTTTTCAGGTCGGCGTCGCCTGCGGCCTCCCGCGTTGCCAGCTTGACGGCCACCCGGTCAGGCTTGCCCGCTTCGGCAGCCTCCCAGATCTGGCAGCGACGGCCGACGCCAAGCTGGCGGATCAGCCGCAAGGGACCGAGGTGTTCAGGCGGGCGGGACATGCTGCAGTTCGGTGGTGGTGGCGTCGAGATCGATTCGCACCAGCGACAGGCCCTGCGGCGGTGCGGTCGGCCCGGCCAGTGCCCGGCGCCGGCCGGCGACCACCTCGGCCAGCCAGTCGGATGACCGCTTGCCGCAGCCAACCATCACCAGGCTACCGGCAATGATGCGAACCATATTGTAAAGAAATCCGTTGCCCTCGACCTCGATCCAGACTTCGGCGTCGGCGGTGCCATCAGCCCCCTGCCGGCGGCCGATCTCAAGGGCGGTGATCCGCCGCACCTTCGACAGCCGCGGGGAAGAGGGATTTTCAAAGCTGCTGAAGTCGTGCTCACCAACCAGATGGGCGGCGGCCCGCTGCATAACGCCGGCATCGAGCGACGACTTCCACCGCCAGACAAACCGCCGGGCCAGCACCGGCCGATTGGCGGCGTCATGAATGCGGTACCGGTACCGCTTGCGCACGGCTGAACCGACGGGGTCAAAACCGACCGGCGCCTCCTGCGCGGTCAGCACGACCACATCCTCGGGCAGGTTCGCGTTGAGGGCCCGCCGCCAGACATCGGGCTCATGATCTTTGGCGGTCGCGAAGCCGACCACCTGATCGACTGCATGCACCCCGGCATCGGTGCGGCTGGCCCCCTTGGGCAGCAGCGACTCGCCCGACACGGCGGTGATCGCCTCGGCCAGCACCCCCTGCACCGTCCGCCGGCCCGGCTGGGCCTGCCAGCCGCTGAACCGGGTGCCCTCGTAGGCCAGCCGCAGCAAGAGGGTTCGGCCCATCAGCTCAGGCCGTTCCCGCCGCCAGATGTTCGGCAATCTGGACAGCGTTGGTGGCCGCCCCCTTCCGCAGGTTGTCAGCGACGCACCACATGGCCAGCGCATTGGCTGCTGATGGGTCGCGGCGGATGCGGCCGACAAAGACATCGTCATGGCCACCGGCATCCCGCGGCATTGGATAGCGGCCCGTTGCGAGGTCATCGATGACCGTGACCCCAGGGAACCCGGCGAGCAATTCCTGCGCCTGCTCCGGTGTGAGCGGCTGTTCGGTTTCAATGACCAATGACTCGCTGTGGGCATCGGCCACCGGCACCCGCACGCAGGTGGCGCAGACGCCGATCGAATCGTCACCAAAAATTTTCTGGGTTTCGTGAACCATCTTCAGTTCTTCACTGGTGCCGCCCCCGTCCCGCAGCGAACCGATTTGCGGAATCAGGTTGGCGGCGATTCTGTGGGCAAACACCTTCGGGGTCTCGGCTGCGTCACTGAGCCAGGCAGAGAGGCCGTCCCGCAGTTCCGTGGTGGCTGCCAGCCCTGCTCCGCTGACGGCTTGGTAGGTGCTGACGATTACCCGTCGCACCCGGGCGGCATCATGAAGTGGCTTCATGACCATCACCATCTGGGTGGTCGAACAATTGGGGCTGGCAATGATGCCCCGGTGGCCGGCAATCGCGTCGGCGTTGATCTCCGGCACCACCAGTGGCACGTCGGGCTGCATCCGAAAGTGAGCCGACTCATCGACCACCACCGTGCCCCGCTCAACAGCCCAGGGCACGAACTCGGCCGCGACCTCATCAGGGGTGCTGCCGATGGCAATCTGCACGCCGGTGAACGCCTCTGGCGTGAGAGCTTCAACAGTGAACTGCCGCCCCCCTGCTGCGACCGTCCGTCCGGCGGAGCGGGCCGAGGCCAGCAGCTTGATCTGCCGGGCTGGAAAGTTTCGGCTGACAAGCAGGTCGAGAATGATGCGGCCAACGGCACCGGTGGCACCGACCACGGCAAGGGTGTCAATCATGAACGAGCTTCACTGCTGGGGGAATGGGACGAAACGGGTGGCGTCAGCGGGCTGCCAGGGAGGCTGAGGCCGGGCGGCAGGAAGGCCATGTTGGCCACAATCATCGCCAGCCCAAACTCCATCATGCCCATTGTCAGGCCAATTCCCAAGTGCACCAGCACGGCCATCGCCAAAACCAGCCGTCGGGTCAGCCGTGGCCAGACGAGAGCGGGGTACGAAAATTCCCAGAACAGTGTGCCGAGGGTCAGGGCATTGGTCAGCAAGGGGTGCCAGGCGAGGAAGGTCAGGTCGAGGGTGCGGTACTGGCTGTTGGCAACGGCTCCCCAAAGTGCGGTCCCCTCCCACCAGCTGGCGCCGAACAGCTTACCCGCACCGGAGAAGAAATAGACCACGCAGAGATGGACCTGGATCAACCGGATCGCGACGGTGGCCGAGACCCGGGGGGCCACAGGGCCCGACCGCCGCCGGAGCAGCCGGTCAAGCGACAGCCGGGCTCCGGCCGGGCCGATCGCCAGTGGCAGCAGCATCAGGCCAACGGCGTCGTCAAAGCCGAAGGTATTCAGCGGCGCCCGGTTGACGGCACTGACGTAGCCGACCAACGCGACCACCGCAGCCAGTGGGGTGGCGAGGCCAAGCGTCAGCATGGCCGCGGCGACCAGGCTCACGGTCGCCAGTAGAGTGATGCTGCCCGAAGTCCCGGCTGAAAAGTACCAGCTCCAATGCCAAGGCTGGTCGTTCATTCGCCAGACATTGTCGGCAGCCTGCCAGGCTGTGCTGCCAAAGAAGCCTTCGGCATCGAACAGCCAGACCAAGCTTGACCAGGTCAGCAGGCAGCCGGTCAGGATCCGGAGCACCGCCAGCAGCAACGGGTCTGACGGCGTGAACCAAAAGCTGTTCCAGCCGGTGACCCAGGCAGCCGACCAACTCTGGTCGGATGTTGAGGCCGGTTGGCTAGCAGGTGTGGCAGTCACCGTGAGGCCTCCCCCCGCCAGCGATAGCGGCCCAGCGGCATGACCAGGTCGTCCCCTCCCCTGCCCTCCCGCACCTCAAAGGTGTCGGGGAGATAGTGCTCAATCAGATCGAGGCTGACCTCACTACCGCCGTACCGGGCGAGCAACCGGGTGGCGATGTCCTCAACCAGCGGCTGCCAGTCCCGGATCGCCTCCTGACGAATCTCTGCTGGTGCTTCTGGCAGTGGCACAAATGCCGCCAGCTTTTCTGGAATCATGAAGCGTCGGTGGTAGAGCAGTCGGGGCCAGTCACGTTCAGCGTCGGGAATCCGCCCGGTTTCCTGCCCGCCATCAGCGGCCGTGATCGTCCAGCGGATGGAGTGTCCCGGGCCTGGGTTCGGGGCGAAGAAGCGATAGCCATGGCTCAGCGACAGGCTGCCAACGAGCGGCCGAAAGGGCTGCAGCATCACGCTGGCCAGTTCGCTTGCCGGCGGCGGCCCAGCCAGGGGTGGCAGCAGGACGGCGGCGAGATAAAGCAGAATCAGCAGCGAGGCCAGCAGCCGCGTCAGCGGCGGCCAGCGGCGAGCAACCGGTAAGGCTGACGATGGTGGGAACTGCTGAGGCATGAGGCATATCCTGGACGTAACCCTGTTGGGTTTTCATCGGTCGCCACCCGTCCTGCCATCAAGCCGGCCACTTCCTGCCGAGAAAATCAGGCGCTTGGGCTGCAAAAAAAAGTCCCCCGCGGCCTCGTTGGCCGCAGGGGACATCCTTGGAAGAACGCTGGTCGTAACGGTGACGGCTCAGCGGGTCGAGGCAGTTGCGTCGATCAGGCTGGCGTCAGCGATGGTAACGGTCGGATCGACCTCAAGCTCTACCGTCTCGCCGGCTGTCAGATCGATCACCTTCGAGATGATTCGCTCACGGCCGTCAATCTTGGTGACGACGCGAATCTCGTAGTCCTTCCAGACCTCGCCAGCTGCCAATGCGGTCGTCTCGAAGGACCGCAGTTCGCCGGACGAGCCGGTTGCATTTCCAGCCAGCCAGACCGTTGCGTTGGCTGGCACGCGAAGGGTCAGGCTGGTTGTCGGCTGCTCATCGAGGAAGCTCAGTTCACTGCGTTCACCGGCCGAGACACTCACCGTTTCGGTCAGCTCCTCAGCGTCATTCAGCACGACCTTGACGGTGTAGTCGTAGACCTCACCGTCCGCGAGGCCGCGGGAGACGAAACGCCGGAGGCTGCCGGTCGACGTGGTGGCCGAGCCGTTGACGAACACCTTGGCGTCGGCTGGCACGGAGACCAGTAGCAGGACACCATCGGCCGGGACGATCGAGGTTGAGTCATCCTTCGCCGGCACGGGCGTCTGAACCTCTTCGCCAGAGGTGCCTGCCTTGTCGCCGACTGGCTCGTCGGTGATCACGCGATAGGAATCGACCGGCATGCTCGAACTCATCGTCGACATGCTGGAGTAGCCGACGCTTGCAGCGGGGTAGGCATAGCCGTACGAGCCGCCAGAGCTACCACCACTCGAGCTGGAACCACCCGAGCTGCCGTAGAAGGCCGAATGGCTGCCACCGCTCGAGCTCGATCCGCCGGAGCTACCATGGCTCGAACGCGCGGCCCGCCGGGCAGCTTTCCGCTCCCAGTGGGTCATGCGACGGCCGCCCGAACTGCTGCTGCCGCCCGACGAACTGCTACCACCCGAAGAGGCGTAGTAGCCGCCTGAGCTGCTGCTGCCACCCGACGAGCTGCTACCGCCGGAGCTGCTACTGCCCCCAGAGGAGCTGCTGCCACCCGACGAACCATAGGCAGCGTGATACCGGTTGTGCCAGCCGGCCTGAGCATCGCAGGCTGAGGCGATCAGGCCGCAGAAAGTGAGAATTCCGATCGACTTGGTAAAGCGGTGAGCCAACATCTGGGGGCAATCTCCACAAAGCGGTTTGAACAGGGCGTGCTCCGTCGGCCGACCGTGACGATGGCGGAGCGAAATACGAAATTTCCGCTTAGGATAGTTCTGGTTTTGGGGAAAGCAAGCAGAATGGGATATTTGGTAAATAAATGCCGTTCAGGAAGATTTTATGGCCATGAAACTTTGTGTCTTTCTTTTGACGGTCTGAAGCCCCTCGGAAGCCCTGGGGCGTGAGCCCGGGGATCACCCCGATGATCCCCCAGCGTCCGGCCGCCGCTCCGGGGTGCCCGTGTCCCCTCGCTGGACGTTCACGTCGGCCATCCGGGCCTCCGTTCTCTGCCCGTGCGCTTCGCTTCGCCCTCCAGGCTTCGCTCGCTTCCGGAGCCCGCTCGTGAACACGGGCACCCCTGCGCTCGTGAACCGTGCATGGAAAGTAGAAGCCGGGAGCGAAAGCGTAGCTTTGTAAAGCGGAAGCCGCGCGGAGGCGCAGCTTTGGAGAGTCGAAGCCGCGTGGAAATGTTGCTTTGAAAAGTGCAAGCCGCGTGGAGACGTTGGTTCGAAGAGCGGAAGCCGCGTGGAGACGTTGGTTCGGAGAGCGGAAGCCGAGCGGAAGTGTTGCTTTGAAAAGTGCAAGCCGCGCGGAAGCACTGGTTTGAAAAGTGGAAGCCGGGAGCGGAAGCGACCGGACCGGCAGCACGTTTGAC